>Ga0136643_10015570_pt1 | contig 11423 bp, 8 predicted proteins | sample TergutLab28metaG_FD_96883 | JGI IMG/M metagenome (GOLD analysis project Ga0136643, IMG submission 96883) | Labiotermes labralis P1 segment gut microbial communities from Petit-Saut dam, French Guiana - Lab288 P1 (version 3) (version 3) | ecosystem: Host-associated > Arthropoda: Insects >...
CCTACAGCAGACCAAGAACGAAACGACCAGTGTGGTAATCAACAATATAGTCGCGAGCTCCTGATGATGGGCAAAGTAGTGCCCGAAACATGTTGAGCCTATAAGAAGTACAATAAAATAATAAGTGACATCTAGTTGGTTTTTATTCTTCGGTTATCACAATGATGCACGGTCCAACAAACATAAAAAACCGTAATGTACCTCGGTCAGGAAGTTCAGTCTCCGGGATGCGAAGCAGGATTGATAAGTGCTGAGCCTCGACGCTCTGCAGGTCCTGGTGACGGTGCCATACATGGAGCCCTGCGACTTCTCTTCAGTGCAGATTTATAAAAGTTTGCCAAACAGATTTCAGTGGCAAAGAAGCGGACTCTAATCACACTTTCTTCCTGTGAAGTTTCAGCCTCTCTAAATTTAATAGAACACCCGCAGCACATTGTTTTCCCCCTCCACTCTCGGTTTCTTTTCGGAAGTTTTAAAATTCGTGACTTACTGGACAGCTGTTCCAGTGCAGAGAGAAGAAACGATTTCACGAGTGTCAATGTCTGGGCAAGCGCTATATCCAACATGATATGTAATGCGACCACGGAATAATGGGGCTCGCGAGGCTCACCTCTTTCTTCCTATTATGCTCCACTGCAGTTCCTACTGTCTCTTGTCAACCAAAAGTAAGAGCTGTTTTCCACAGAAGGCTGTCGCTTTGTTATCACTACCAAAATTCCTGTGAACAGAATGGCTAGACGCCTGGCGGGTAACACAGGAAGTACGCTGCAGTGGGGGGGGGGGGGTTAGAAGGGAGGGGGGGTTTGATCCAAAGGAATTCTTTCCTTGGTTTCATTATAGTTCAGGAAATGCCACATACATGCTCTCGGTGTGTTCTTTCATATTCTTCACAGTCATCTAACTCTTTGGAATTACTTCTTAAGAATTTTGAAGTGAAACTGTGCAGTTGTGGAGACAAATAGACTGTGATAACACATCCGCACAGCGAATCAGTTGAAAGGGATTCGAGTTCGTGGCATGCACATAATTTCGACTCAAGACTGTACTTGCATTCCTGGAACATAGTTAAAATATATCTGAATATTTGGTATGGGATGTCGATTCACTAACTCACTCAGTCTCTCAGTCATTCACTCCCACCCTCCCTCCCTCACTCACTTATACACTCACTCACTCACTCTCTCACTCACACACACACACACCAATTCAAAGTTGCGTAGCTATGCCGATGAGGAGACCGACAAGCAATAAAGAAAGGCACTTGAAAACTTCCTGTCGTGGAAGGGATACGAACTCAGAATCTTTCATGCTACCAAGTGTCATGCGACTTCTGAGATCGGCTGCTCAGTTACGTGTTTTTGCATTTCTGGAAGCTGTAAGATTGTGCGGTATTCCTTGCAGTCAAACCAACTCGGCTGCTATTCGTACCCGAACATCGCACCCTACAGCTCCCAGTTCTACTCGTATCTTAGCCAGTTGCTTTTATTTTAGACTACCCTATAACACTGCCTCGCGTCTCGTAGACAGCGTTTTATATTCACGCTCCATTTGTATTTACCCCATGAAAGATCGGAGTTACCCATTCGTATGGGTCTCAAAGCGCGGCGACTTTGAAACTGATCACTGTCTATCCACTTAGCAGACTTTGCTGCAATATCACAGTTTCAAACAAGGTCTTCATATTGATATATTAGTTCAGCGACTGCAAAACTGAATAATTTCCCTTCTGAATACAGGAATGGTACAGTAAAACCAGATTACCTAAACCAGTATTTTTCAGTTTTGTACCTTATTTATTCACAGTTTTATGTCCACATCGTTTCTCCTTACATGAAAACGTAAGTCCTTTTATTTGTTGCAGCCTTTAAACGTTTACTTGAAAACATCAATAAATTTTATACACATGGGTCCGTGCATCGTGAATCGAATTTAATAATTGCCCAACAAGATGCGACTTATTCAGTTTATTACATTTCTGTAGGCAGCTCTACATGTTTCGGGTGTTTTATTCATTGCAGTTAATCAATACCAGAATCTATAATTACAGTTGTACGAGTTCCTGATGATGGGTGTCAACACCCGAAACATGTAGAGCTGCCTACAGAATTTTAATAAACTGAATAAGTCGCATCTTGTTGGACAATTATTAAATTTGAAAACACCAGTTTTCAGCGGTGTCACAAGTTGTTAGCGCAACATTGAGGCTATTTGGGCTCAAGTGCCACTTGTTGCAAGAAAAACATAGTGATTTCGATTCTCCGGGAAATTTGACGGCGGAACGCCACGGCGAAAGCGTGCCCTTATTCTGAACACTGTCATTTGGAATGCTGTAACACCAACAGGAAGTTATTATCTTATTTCGTAAAGACATGCTAAGGTACGATCCCCTCTCTGATGTCACATTACAGTACCTGTTAAAAGTACAGTGCAATTACTTGTAGGTCTCCATGACCACTGAATGGCATCAGACTATAAATTGCTTGTTGCAAAGACGGCCGAACCCCAGCATGCTCCATTTAGCACATTTTTATTCCTTGTGGAAATACAGTAGGTTGATGAGATCACATTTGCTTGTGTGCATTTGCACCACACTTCCAAATTTTGAATTAGTTGGCCGATTTTAAGGAAATTTTTGGTGTGACCTGTTCATGACTAGAGGCCACCCACCACGTACTGTATAATTTCCTGGTCGGAAATTTGAAGTGACGGTATTTGTACTCCTATATATGTGTGATGATAAAATGCAGGTGCTTTGCACTTATTTAGTCGTCACGACATTTAAATATTATTTTACCCACCTCACAAATTTGCACGGTCACCTTATCGATTATTTTAATGAAAATTCCAAAGCATCAAGATCATGCAGCATACACTACCCTGTTGATAGTATTAAGATTCAGAATATTATTCCATTTATATATGAGGAATAATACGTTATCAATATCCAGTACTCATTAAAGGAACAGATGGACGGACATTGCTTGGGATGCATTTTATTAGAGCAGTTAGTTTCGAAGACAGGTCTTCTATATACATTACCAGGATTGAGACATGAATATAATTAGTTTTTGGAACCCGTTCCTTAGGTTTGGGTCTATTTCGTATGCTGAAACTGAACGTGTTTCTGGAGGTCATGTTGTGACCTGGTGCCTTCGGCTGGCTCGGGGAATGATATTTCAAAGAACAATAATTTGAAGGTGATATCGTCGAAGGCCGTCCTGAATCCCCAGCCTCCCAGCAACGTAACCGGAATAGTGGGGTGTCTGGGTTTACACTAGCCCCTCTAATTTGTTTGCTTTCATTCTTCGTCGCCGTGTAGAGTTTAGCATTTCTGGTTCGTTTTCTGGAGGTACCCGATTCAAGTCATGGCTATGAGATCGCTATCCTAGCTGATGTTCTCGTGGTTTCCCTCAGTCCTTCCAGTTAAATGGCATAAGAGTACTTTGAAATAGAAAATTTCTTCTTTGTGTGCTGTTGAGTTCTCTCAGCGGCAACTGTCTTCTAAGATGATATCATATGATATGGAGAAGCGTTTTAACAGAAGACTTTGCCTCCGTCTTCAGGATAAACTGCTTGCCCTGAAGGTTTCTCTAAAACGTGGGTACATATGTACCAAACTACACGGTGTGACGTTTCGAAAGCTGTACTATTCACCTAATTGTTTTTATATCCTTCCGAAATCAACTTGTCATTTTTTTTCCACACTACGTGAGCTAATCAGCTTACAGTGTAGTTAAGTAAAGCAGAAAATATGGATCTTGAGCATTGAATTCGATGTATTTCATGTGATCGGCAGAGAAGAAGACAGTCCTTGGTCTCTTACCTGAAACGAGAGTTACAAGACCGAGTTAAGCAGGCAACGTGTTCATGGTAGATATTATTCTAATACTTACTTACTTACTTACTTTCCTCACGGAGAAGAGTCCTTCTTGAGAAGCTATCCGGTTCTCAGCTAGTCAAGAAATTCCCCGCATTTTATGAAACCCGAAGGTTCATTACCGCGTTTACAACAACCCGCCACTTGTCTCTATCCTGAGCCAGGTCAGTCCATTGCACGCCTTCCCATTCCACTTCCTCAAGATCCATCTTTATATTTACTCCCATTCTACTCCTGGGCCTTCCAAGTGGTCTCTTTCCCTAAGGTTACTCCACCTAAACCATGTATAAACGTCTCCTTCCCATATGTGCTACATTCCCGGCCCATTTAATTCTTCTCGATTTGATCTCCCGAACAGTATTTGGTGAGATGTACAGATCATTAAGCTCATTATTAAGTAGATTTCTCCACTTCCCTGTTACCTCGTTTCTCTAAGGCCCAAATACTCTCCTTAGTGCCCTATTCGGTTATTAGTCTAATACTTGCCCTAGATTTCCAACAAATACCTGTATGAAAAACAGCATTTTGTTTTGCTGAATCCAAGGCTTTACTGCGGCACGAGATTTCTGTAGAAGACACCACTGTTATCGCAGAGTTCCTCTGTTATGCAAGGGATCAGAAAAATACAAAATTTTCAGCCGCTGTTTCCTGATTCAACATTCAAAGTCCTTTCCATTGATATTGATCCTATTTTATAACAAGCACTAGATAGGTTTCTGTGTGCAGACCTACGTAATAAAATCGTTGTTAACCTGAGTTATGAAATTTGTTTAGGCTGTCCATTACGTTGATGTATTAAGATCTTTTTCGTCCGGCGCGACTGAAAATTTAATAAATTTTACCCATTTCTAGAATTTCAGGTGGCTTTCTAAAATAATTCGAATGTAACTGTTATTAACCATTTAAACTGCAGCGGTGACTACACGTGTCTCCTGCTGTGAAATTAAGAAACTTTGCACAATGTAGACGCAGTTTTTTAAAGCGCTATCTGTGATGGCATGACATGTGGTTAGTGTGGGAGAGACGAGAGATGTATTCATGGCTTTTTGGTGGAAACCTGAGGGGAAACAGACCATTTGGAATATTAAGGTGTGAAAGATGGCATAATATTAAAATAAATTTTTAGTAAATATGATAAGACGCTGTGCAGTGGAGTGCGCGGGACCAGGATAGTCATAATTGGCAGGCTGTTGTTAACACTGTAATGAACATTAGCAATCAAGTGTCTATCTTTCTTGGAAACGTGTGTTTACATGGCTTAGGAAATCACATTATACTGTGCCTGCTGCACGGCTGGTCGGTGTACAGTGTCTTGCTGCTAGTTATTAGACATACCGGTAACAACCTAGTTACTTCGCAGCTGACAAAGCCGTAATTCTGTGAAGCTCCACTTGCTGTGGTCAGCACAGTGACACGAAGGAAAAGCCACAACCCGTTCGGTTCCCTCAGACTTTAAACAGTAGCGCAGTGTAGTTGTTTCGCTTCAGATGTCGCAGACATTCATTCACTCTTTCGCTCTGCTCGCAGTATAATTATGAACTAAGACAACGATTAAATAAGCGTGGAACGGAGGAAGTTAGGTAATGACGAACTTAAAATTTCACAGGTTCAGTAGACGTGGGAGTTAAGTTAACAGAAATTACAATGCATAATACTGAATTACATATAAATTTATCCTTCTCGCCCCATATAGCGATATCTCCAGGTAAATGGTGGAACATTTCGCCGAAATATGCCATCCCTGATTCACTCCTAAACTTTCCAGTTCATAGGCTCTTCATTTAGCATAGCGTTGTTACATAACTTGTGGAATATTCGAAAACTACGAGGGAAATGTACATAATTTGAAATGTATTGTTGGTTTCGGCTCCCAGAGACCAAATTACATGAATAGAACGTGCCACATTTGGAGTTCAGGTTTGAATGTTGCTGAAACTTGGACATTTCGGAAAACGGGGAAGAAATACATGGAAACTTTTGAAGTGTGTGCTGAAGAAAGATGGAAAGATCATTTGGACCCATTATTTGAAAAATGAAGAAGTATTTCTTACAGTCAAGGAGGTAAGGATTATCCTACATACAATCAAAAGGAAGCCTGGCGTCTTCCCACAGCACGAACAGAGCAGACTGGGCGTGAAGCTTATCCGCTCTTCTGTCGAGCTGGAACCTGGTGCTCCATCCCTATTTGAAAACTGGGCAAAAAGCAGAACCTTCACTTTCTGGTATGCAATGACATGTCTCCACTTCTCCATACTCCTCCCCGGTATGGAGCAAGGACAGATCCAGCTTTTGCTTTATCTCTATTATAAACCCGCACAAGGTAGTCAAGTATTCGAGTGGAAAAAATATGTGGGGAAGAGGAAGGGCACCTTCATACCTCCTTACTTCGGCGCTGCATAAAGGGGAATGGTTAGGTCACTTTTACTTCCTGGCCCCTTTATCCCTGAGGAAGGCGACCCTAGTGCCCTTTTGATAGGAGCCTGGGTGGATCTCAGTTCCAATCTGAACGCAGCAACGAAGAGGGGTCTCTTCTTGTAACTGGTCACTATAGTGACTAAGCTACCCTGACCATGGCAGTAAGCTATAGGGCATTACCTACTTTCCCGACAGTTTCCTCGGTACACGGAGAAAGAGTGAAGAACTCAATTTGGGATAGCCTGTTTCTGGGCCGTGATTCGAACTCGGGACCTACTTTGTACGAAGAAACTCTACATAATCCACCGCGAGTTCTGTTAGTACGAGAATCGGTCAGGAAATAAGTTTACAATACGTATGTTTTGGTTCTTTATTTTCATTTCTAATACCAACAGTCCATGTCCAATTGTACTGCCTAGTTCCTGCCACAGTTGACAGTGTCTTAGAGAGGGACGAGCTTTCCTATTCTGTGTTCACAGAAGTTCGTGTTATGTATTATCAGCCTTCGTGTAACATTTACACATTGTAATCAAACTCTCTATTCCCTTTTGATACTCGTAAAAGCCCGTACCTGGTTATCGGCCATCCTGTCGCAGCTATTTCCACCTCGCGATCATCTTTAAAACTGGCCGCCAAGGTTTTGATACAAAGGTAGAAACATGATCAACGCTCAGTGTAGTTTGTTTAGTTACGATATTATACACCATATAAACTAATTTTTTGACCTATCGACTTTATTTCTCTTAGCTCCGTCTGTATAGGCGTTCACCATTGCTGAACCGTTCGAACTGGGCGATAACGAGTTCACTCACCACCTGAGGGACATCAGTCTGCGGTTTAACACGTAGTAGAGGCATTAAGCTCTGCTCGTCCTCTGTACGAGGAATAAAGCCAGCCTTATAAATTATTTACGCGTGTGGAATTTATTCCGAATCGGAGCAGACCAGAAGACCTGGAGCGAGACGATACTTGTCAGTTTTTTGTACAGTGGCTCAGTAATGCAAGCATCGCAACAGATCTTAAGTAGAGTCTAGTCACTTGACAATTTTCTGACCAATCTGTGTGTGTGAGAAATACCGTCTTCGTGTTATCTGGAATATTCCATTGGGGAGAGATCAGACAATGTCAGCTGTAACTTCAGGCGCTTGCTTTGCGCAAGGTAACGTTCACAGAACCTTCAACTGTTTTTTGCTCCGAACTTCAAAACCTGCTGTCCTTCGTGGATTCCCATTGTGAAATCATCCGTATGTCATTCAACATCTTGTGTGTAACAGTCACTTCATTTTAGCTGTAGTTGTGCCAATCGTCAAATAAATAATTTATGTACACTACGTTGCGCAATGAGTAAAGTGACTCGTTAGCAGCAGAGCTACAGGTTGTCGCAAAATAATCAAAACTTGGCCAGCTGCACGCCCATATACATAGTGTTAAATATACAAACACTTTAGTCGCTAAACAAAGAAAGAATGTGCTGGCTTATAATAATATAAACAACTAACCAGATGCAAGAATGACAGTTTATTAATAACTTCAATCAGCTCGACATGTTTCGGGCGATAGTTTCGCCCATCCTTAGGAGCACTAGACTGTGTTTACAGCTTGTGGTATAATGGACGGACGATGCTGTCGGCTGGTCACCAGCACAACTGTCATTGTTGCATCTGGCTGGTTGTTTATATTATTGTATTAACGATGTACGGTCACACTAACATCAAATGTGCAGTCTATTGCAATCTCAAGCGAAAGAGACAACACCATATATTGACTTGACTGGCTGGAATCTTTTGGAATGTTATATGGGATAGCAGTGGTTCTAGTAGTCACCAGTAAGGAGATTGGTCTAGATGTAAATGCTGAGAAAGCTAACTATATGGTCAGGTCTTGAGACCAGCAGGCAGTACAAAATCACAACATAAAGATAGGTAATGTATACTTTGAATTGGCGGAACAGTTCAAACAGTTCAGAAAAACCTAACAAATCAAAACTACATTCATGAAGAAATTAAGAGCAGTTTGAAGTCAGGGAATGCTTGCTATCGTTCGGTGCGGAATCTTTTTTCTTACAATTTGATATCCAAAAATATAATAGTTCAGATATACAGAACTGTTATTTTGCCTGTTGTTTGGTATGGGCAATACTCGTAAGTTTGGTGTTCTAGAATAGGGTGTTGAGGAAGGTATTTGGGCGTAACGAGGAGGTAACAGGGGAATGAAGAAGATTATGTAACGAAAAACTTATGATCTGTATTTCTCAAAGAATACTTTTCGGGTGATCAAATAAAAAGGAATGAAATTGGCGGGAAATATAGCACGTATGGTGGAGAGGTGCGTACAGGGTTTTGGTGGGGAAACCTGAGGAAAAGGGACCACCTGGAAGAACGAGGCATAGATTGTAGGATAATATTAAGATGGATCTTCAGGAAGTGTAATGGGGGACATGAACTGGATTGATCTGGCTCAGGACAGGGACAGGTGGCGGGGCACTTTTAAATGTTGTTATGAACTTCCGAGTTCCATAAAATGCGGGGAATTTCTTTACTAGCTGAGGACCTGTTAGCTTCTCATGTAGGGCTCTGCCCAATGGAGTTTGTTTGTTTGTTATGTGGGAGAGTAGTGCTTATAACAAGTAATACTAGGTCTAAATTATCAGAGAAATACAAGAGAAAATATGAAGTTTGTATTTAAATTTTCTTATGACTTTTGAAAAAGAAGTGGTCACTAAACTCACAGTTTCTGAGTGGATTTTCATGAGATTTTTCTAACGAATTTCATCCAGATCGATCAAGGAAATTTGATTATTATAATATTAATTTACATTTTTATGAACAGCATGACTCTTACCGCGCCGATTATTTAGAAACTCACTATTGCTCAATTAAATATATTCCCTATACCAAATTTCATAAAATTCTTACTCGGTCTAGCCGCTGATACTGGGGTGCTGACTGACAGACAGGTAGACCTGGTAACCACATAAAGAATTCTTGTTTTACTTCCTATAGAACCTCTAAATCGAAAAAAACTTCGACTTTTGAGCAGAACCCACACTCTTGGTAGAGGTGTAACCTACTGGCTGGACACAGGTCCTAGACATGAAGTGGCATGTTCTGAGAGCTTCCAAGTCTTGGAACATCAACTTCTGTACGCTACTGGTTATACATAGCACGTAAGGAAGTTTGTTGAGGGGAGTGTCTGGGAGATACCTCGTTGCAGCATTTAGATGGTAATGTGCCAGAATAATTCATGTAAGTGCTGTCAGTGCAGGTGATACTGACAGTGGCACAGAGTTCCGCGGATTTTTCAGTAGTAGCTAATTGCTGCAGTCTTGATGAACATTGTCCATAATGTTTGTTATACTGACACAGCTGCAAGTCTGGGGACGACGGTAAATGGCAGCCATTAGTTTTCATTTTCAAAGCTTGTAATGGTGTCAGTTATGAACTATGGACTGCATAACCGTGTTTCGAATTCCATTGTGGCAGGAGGGGTGGAGAGAGGAGGAAGGGGGTTTAACATATTCTCGCCAACAATACATATTGAAGTCTAATCATTCTTCTACGATATTAATAACGGGGGCTATTTGCTGACTAAAGCAGCTGGAGCGTGAAGCTCTATTCCCCTGATATTCCATCTGCATGTTTGGTCTTCTAAAATACTGATCGAATTTTTATACAATTTGTTATTTCAGGGTCTAAAGTTTACAGAATTCTTACCCCTTAAAAGTAACAATTTGAGATTTTAAACATTGGTACTTTGAAGCTCACCACGACCATTTTCTGCCACTGTCCTTTAGAATCTTTCTGTTTCTGTCTCACACGTAATGTCGCTGTCAGAGAATCGGTTCGTCGATCCATCGCAGCAGAGCCTAAGAACTGGAAAATGGTTCTCGCAGCGATGTCCATTTTCTTGCGATGTTTATTTGAAGCCTGTAATACAGCGCCACCAGCAATAAAATATAAACAGCTTCACACTGGTGTACTGAGGAAACGGAAGTCCAACGTGCAGAAACGTAAACGTAGATTTAGCCTTACGACTGTTCTTCATCAGACAATGTGCTACCTCAGGGTGTGCGCCCGTGGATCTCGGTCTGGTGTCGGCGTGACACATACGGCCTCTCAAAACTGCTTGGTAATGGAGCTCTCGTAATGACTGCATCTGCACAGACAGTGTGTACAGCCCTGCGGGGCAGATTATGTGGCCATGTTCTTTGAACATTTAAGTAATATGTGGGGTATCCTTGTTTCTAACATTACGTAATTATGAGAATGTAATAACTGTGGATCATGACAGTTAAGTAAGTAAAATCGGGGAACGTATTGGTTGGAGGGCGAAGTTCCATTCCCGATACATGAACCTACATTGAAAATGAATCTTAATAATAATAAGAATAGCAATACATCGCTTTAGGATAGGTTCATAAATAACTTATGTTATCCGTGACTGAAGGGCGCAGGTAAATTTGTGTTAGGTGTATTGTGATTTTACTCTACTGTACCTTATTTTACGACGCTCTCAATTGTTAATTTTGTACAGCGCTGGCGTAGGTGAACGAAATAAGATTACGGAACATTGGTGGAATGATTTGCACTGGAGGAATCGAAAGTAAGGTTTTGAGAGCAGAAGCCTGTCCCAAGTCACCGTGTCCACTGGGTCACTAGCGGTGAGAAGCAGACAACTAGTACACAGTGCCCTGTTGACAGTTTGTCGATGCTGTATTATTTGTTGAAGTTAACCTTTTCAACACGAAACTTGAACTGTTTTATTTAAACTAGGGAGGAGTTGGGGTACGTCAAAACACAGCTGTCTTGTATCCTATTTATTATGCTGACGACGACATGTTTCGGCCACTGTGGGTCACCTTCAGGTCACAAAAATGTATACAGAGGAAAACTATACAGAGTATGATCATAGTATAGGTGCATATTCTAAACATTTAACGAATTCTCATTGTCGGTTGGATTATATGTATTGAGCTAAAGGTACCTCTACTAAGTAGAGTATAAGAACGGATATATACAGGGTGTCCCAGGAGGAAAGGACCTAACTTCGGGAGAGTGTTCCTTAGGTCAAACTATAACGATATAACCCAAAACACCTATATCCAAAGTTCAATGGTTACGGAGATATTGGC
>Ga0136643_10015571_pt1 | contig 11423 bp, 1 predicted proteins | sample TergutLab28metaG_FD_96883 | JGI IMG/M metagenome (GOLD analysis project Ga0136643, IMG submission 96883) | Labiotermes labralis P1 segment gut microbial communities from Petit-Saut dam, French Guiana - Lab288 P1 (version 3) (version 3) | ecosystem: Host-associated > Arthropoda: Insects >...
ATGTAAGAATTATTGACATATGCAACAGTGTAAAAAGAATAATGTAAGAATTATTGACATATGCAACAGTGTAAAAAGAATAATGTAAGAATTATTGACATATGCAACAGTGTAAAAAGAATAGTGTAAGAGTTAATGGTTATATTACCATTGTTGCTGTTTTCAGTATCAGTGGAATTTAGACAGAATGTATATCAGTGAAAATCGGAGTGCGCGCTTGTCAGTGACCTGAGCTCCGTAGGATGGAAAATGTGTCTACAAAGCGAATGGATTTTGCTAGGTTCTATGAAAGCCTGTTAACCGATAAACTGTCAATCCAGTATAAAATTCATAACCGTTATGTTTTTAAAAAATAAAGATTAATACATGTTTAATTTGTTGAGAATTTGGGTCATAATATCTGTCAGCGCGCGTGCAGTCTTCGTCACCGAAACCACAAATGTATATGAAATATTTTACGCGGTCCCGCATAAAAAATTTTAAATGCCTTTCATTTTTTCATAACCGTCTGCTGCGTGACTCACCGATATATTATATGCTGCTGAAACCGAACGCAATTACTGTAGATAATGTAGAAAACTGTTGCATAACCTAAAATATATACTGCTTTAAATTAGTGATTTTAAATTTTTTGGCGAAATTTTAGGCCCTTATTTAAAAGAGTACAGATAATCATTTCATAAAAAGGGTAACCTATTCCGCGTAAAAGTCGTTTCACTTAAGATAAATATCTGTATTAAAAATTCAAAGCAAAGCAATACTTGTACAGGCCTGGACAAGCCCAGAGTTTTCCAGGATATTAAAGTTTCCAGATTTAAATAAAATTGGCACATGAAGGCGGTAAAGTTGTCAGCCCTACGAACCTTTATCCCCCGGGAAATATTTCTTGGTATTCATTTCTGTAATAGAATGAGTCAACACCAGGACCATAGTGCGGACGGAAAGTTTAAACGATAAATTCCATTGACACCATCGAGAATCAATCGTGCGACCTTCCGGCTTGCAGTGCAGTGATATTAAACTTCTGCCTTCATCAGATCTTCCGAACAGATCCATAAATTCCAGGTTTGCGAAAAAAAGCGCCCCTTTTCTTTTCCCCCATTTGTGCTACAAGTCACGCTTTTATGTTTCTTCTTGTATTAATCCCCTTAATAATATTTGGTAAAAAGCAGAAATTATGAAGCTGCTTATCATGAGATATTTCGAGAGGTAAAAAAACATAAAAAAACTTCTATGATGCACGAATTCTCCAAATTTAAAGAGAAGACAAGGAATGATAAATGGCTTCTACTGCTCTGTGGCCAGGATTCTCTGAATTTAAACTTTCTCTAGTTTTGTCATTAATATTGTTTTGATCGCTGCCTCACGTTTACAGCATTATGAAGGGAATTATTTAGTTCATAGTTACAACGTAGGCCTGTAGGAGATAGCGTGCTTCCTGCCCATTGCCTACTGTGCAGAGAAATTAGAGCACGTTTTAACTGTTACTAAGTTAATGGCCATCATTGTAGGCAACTCAAAAATATTTCTTTTTGCTGCAGAAGAAAGGGAAAATTCACTGAACTGAATCACGCTCTCTATGTGATAAATCTTGGCAATAACACGCTAAAAGTGATTTTTATTTCTGTAACCATCACTGAGGAAATTTCATATAGGCACTGAGTCATTTTATTTGGGTATAAATATTAATGGTTGATATTAATAATTAGTACGAAGCTGTAAAAGGCGAACATGTGTAACGGTTCACAAATAGTGTTACCTTTGGATGACTGAATTATAAATCAATCACAAAATTAATATTTACAATAAGATGTATTTTTCAGGGCTTTAAACTTGGGACCACTTACTTAAACCCTTGCTTAACAACGTAATTCTGTCAGCATGGCACAAATCAATACACATCACGGAAGGAATTGTCCATAAGTCTTCCAGTGTTCGTGACGTAACGAAACGAATAAAGAGAAGGACATCTGTCTAAAATAAAAAAACTTTGCTATCTTCTGGGATGTTACAGTGAGTGCTGGGTGTCTGGTTACCGACAGATACGTTACCCGATAAGTCGACAACCAAATACCATTCGAGTCAGCGCACCATCGCAGACAGCACAACTCAGCTACATCGTCGCGAAGGCCTGGAAATTCGCAGAAAATATTAATTACCGTTCTAAAGCTTAATGTAACTAATCAACCAAACTACGAATTGCCTCCACGAAGCACAGACACTATTGAGGATGTAACAGTCACTCTGTTGATCAAGGGACGCAAAGATTCATTACCCTGCTCAGAAAAGCCCACCATTTGGTACTGTTCTGAGTTGCATGAGTAAGTCCAAGCAGCTCAACGTGTTTCCTAGAGCTTCACTTCATTACTGCCCTCCAGTCTAGTCGTAAGGCTGCACAGTGGTCTCTCTCTCTCTCTCTCTCTCTCTCCTTCAGACTTTACAACTAAAATTTCGCTTGTCTTTCACATTCCCTCAGGTACGTGCCTCTTGTCCTGCACGTGACATTATATCGCCATAATAATATTTAATCAGTGATAAAAGTTACGAAGCCGCTCATTATGCTGTTTTTACCGCCCAACTCTTTCATTCTTGACTGTGGATCCAAAAGTTTTCCTTCTCATTCTGACTCGACATTCTTAAGGTATAGTTTTCTATTTAGCTGAGAGATCGTGTCTGACACTCCAACTGACATATCGATGGTCTAAAGAAAGACCAACTTGAAGCAAAACTTATATTTAGTATATTTCGTCAACCTCTTCATGTTTCAGGCGTATCTAGGCCCATCATCAGGAGGTACAACCGTGTGTATACAACAATTTGTAGTTATTATTCTTTTTAAATGACTGTCCTGGTTGGATTGTTCCAATCCAACCAGGACAACAGACAGTCATCTAAAAAGAATAATAAGTATCAATTGCTGTATACGTACGGTTGTACCTGCTGATGATGGGCCTAGATACGCCCAAAACATGTACAGGATGACGAAATATACTATGAATAAGTTGTGCATCAAGTTGGGTTTTCTTTACGCGATTATATCGAGATGCACGGTCAACAAAATATGATATATCTATGTAAATCGAACCGGTGGCGCCAAGCAAATTGACACATTGAACAACTTTAAGCCTTGTAACTTAAGCAGGCTTAGACCTTACTTTCTGTTCATTATCATGGTGGAAACGATGCAGACATCACATGAAAGAAAGCGTACTATCACAAATATTAAGCGTATTACCGGTATGTTACAGGAATATTTCTTCTTAAACAGGAAGAAGTATTCTTTCGGACCCACATTGATGTTACGCCTTAGAATATTCGCTTTCTGTTACAGACCCGACTGAGGCACACACCTGAGGAGTGATGGTTGCAGCAGTCAGCACTTCCCATTCTATTTGAGGCCTAACGAACCGGTTGCCCCTAGCATGCGATCTTCCGCTACACACTGTTGACACAACGTAAGTACCTTAAAAAATACTTCTGAAACGGCATTAAATTACACAGCACTAAATTATATAAATATATAAACGGTACGTAATGTTTTAAAGTAAGGAAACTCAGGAGCCCCTAGCCTACAATTCATCATACCCTTACCAACAGCTGCTTTAATTAATAGTGTCTTTTACAGCAGGGTTACTCTCCTCAATTTGTAATGTTTTGTGATTATGTAGATATTAAGATGAAAGATAAAAAGGCACTTTAAGGAACATAACTCATGTGATGCGTGGTAATATTTAAACTCGCTGATTACACTGTGCCATTTCTCGCTTAATCTGTGTCATCATCTTTGCGACATTCAGCATCTTTATATCATCTTTACGTGCAGCGGAACACTGGCCATTCTTCCAAGCAGTATTACTTTTAAGGCGTAGATATCTAAGGCACGTTTGTCTCAAAGCCTGTATTAGAAAAATGTGTAGTGCAGGTGTAACTCAATTCAGTTCCCCCATGATAGAATCCAAAGGCGAAGTTTTCTAAGTTAGTGAAAACCCCACAACACTTGTAACCGTTTCTCCACTGCATGGCGCTTCCCCAGCTGTCACATGCAGTGGGAGGTTTCTGGGTATTGAGGGTATCTGAATGTCTTGAATGTGCAGTCGAGACAGCTTACATTAATTTGACATTCAGAGGACCGTGCATTGTGATACATTCTTGAAATAAAAGCAAACGAGATGCACTATTTCTCGTATTTTATTTTTGATAAAGATTTCTACATGTTTCGGACAGACCTACTGTCCATCATCAGGAGTCTCAACCCTGGATACACAGAATGACAAATAACTATTGCTGTATATCCAGTGTTGAGACTGCTGATGATGGACAGTAGGTCTGTCCGAAACATGTAGAAATCTTTATCAAAAATAAAATATGAGAAATAGTGCATCTCGTTGACTTTTATTATAAAAATAGTTTACATTAAATAACGTACCTTGCTAGGTTATAGTGCCTTATAGAAGAACCTTAACTTGGAAGGGTTCTTTGGCACGCCTTAAGGGACTGCAGAATAAGGAATTCAGCTTTTAGCTACAGACACTTTATATTTCAGCAATGCTCGCCGTCACTTTCTTCAGCACAATTCACCCTACCTAGAATTATCCAGATTGAATAAACTAAACTTTAATGTCGTATTATCGACCTTAAGGAGAGAAAGTGGGCTGTTAATAGGATTTGTCTGGTTTAGGAACATTGTTCAGGCATAATGAACGGGAAATAACTCGAGGTTTGGGCAACGTACCAAATAATGCGATGATAATGTACCTGAGCCGGGTCATGTTCTATGCATTTCAGTTTTATTTGAATATTTTTAGTGGAAAGAACAACGTGAAATTTGAGCAATGATATTAATCATAACTAATAAACACAATACTAATTGTAATAAAAAATAATAATATTCAAGTGGATCTTAAGAAATACTATTTGATGTGTACATTGTTCCTTCTTGGTTGGAATGCTGTCCAGTGGCAGGTTTTTTAAAAGATAATTGACTTTTATTTTTCATGAAAGGAGGAGTATTTTTTGACCAACAGAGTAAACATTTCACAAAAAAACATTTCTTCCGTGGACATCCTTAATTTGAATTTGCTACTGATAATATTGTTGTGATGCTTACATAATGAACTGTAAGACAATCACGATAGATCTCGAGGCAGGCTGACACTGATACGGTACAAGTCATAAATGCTAATGATCTTAACGTTTTATGACAGTGGCTTTTATAATGCTCAGCCAGACTCGTAGACTTTTTGGCTTTGAGAACATGAAGCTTGGAACAGGAATTGTTTCTTTAATTCCAGCTTCATTTTATGATCATTTCCGCACAACGTAAGATTGGAGTGTAGATCACGCACGTGGAATTCCACAGGCGGTGATGTAACGGGGTGAGAGAAATTCCTTGCGCACTGCACACACACATTCAATTCCACAGTATCTCCAAATGAACAGAGGAATTGTGAAGATTATATTGGTCTCTGGACAATGCTTACTGCAGACGGTCTGGGAACAAGAGCCCTTGGTTACAGTGAAAAAGAGAACTTATGTTGCATTCATTGAAATGTGATTTCTAGCTTGGAAAATTCTAATGAGTGTAGCATGCCTGAAATTTGGGTTGATACACTGGGTTAACTCTAAGAATACAAATTTAATTTTTATCATTATATCAACTGAAGGGATTTCTTTAATGTAGAATTAGATATCAGGAAGGCTGTGTGCAATAAATAGGAGGAAATAGCTTTGACGGGCATCACACTTCGATATACTTATTCAGATCTTTGTGCTCAAACATGAATTTACTTGTGCTCCTTTATTTAACCAACAAAATACACAATATCAATACATATAAATATTGGAGACACTACTTCGACATGTTTTGGTAAAAATATACCATCTTCAAAAAGTACTTGTGTCAAGGTATGAACCAGCTACAAATGATGATATAATGTTTACAAATTCTCATACCCTGTAACATGATCTGCGGTTGATGTCAATTGCGTAGAAAACTTATACTTGCAGTTTAGAATCTTATAATTAAAATGTAGTTCAAAATATGGTTAGTATATTTTGTACCGAAATATGGCGGAATGGTGTCTCTGTTATTTATATGCATTTGATGTGGTGCATTTTGTTGGTTTAATAAAAGAGTACATTGACCCGAAGGGCACGGAATGAACAACTTTATAGTTTTAGCATGATTCTCCCAGCCTTACAATCAGAGGACTTGACAGAGCGTCTCCGTACTTGAGTATTTAGTGATGGTTTATCTGGTCAAATTATTGTCTGGATTTAGTGAAACTCGATAGTTTGTCATGTCTTCAAAATAGACCAACACATTCTAATTCTGTCAGCGCCCTTCCACACTACTAGTTATATAAGTCCTTCTTAATACATTCCCCTCTCCTACATCAGGATGTCCCTAATTAGGTGTACCAACTAGCATTTTGACCGAATTTCTGTATATTCCTCGATTGTTCCATTTCCCGCTTACTGTACTGTATTGGTTTTGTTATGCTGACCGTTCGGTGAAAAGTACAGATTATGGACTTCCTCATTTTGCAGTTCCTTTGTCCCCCCCCTCTCTCTCTCTCGGATCCAAATATTCCTTTCAGCACCTTGTTCCCAATTATCCTCAGTTTATAATCTTCCCTTACGCTGACTGAGTAACTTTCAAACACTTAAAAGAATAATAGACAAGTTACAATTTAAACTCCAAATTTCTGGACAGGAGGAGGGAAAATAAAATTTTTGCGAATCGGAAAACAGTATGCCTTGCTAAATTCAGTTTGCTCCTACCTAAAATTTCGCAAATTTTAGTAAACAGCAAGTCATTCATTTTTTATAATCAGTTAATTGAATATTGTATGTTTGCAAAATATCAGGCTTCCATTAGAAAACAGAATTTCGAAAGAGAAAAAATTAATGGTGCATGAAACTGTTTGTAAATATGCAGTATAGGATTTATTAAATTTGGACTTGTTAACAACTTCTGCCTCGCTGTGTATAATGCTAACAGAACTGCCGCACGATTCCAGGTATGGTCCTGAATATCACCTCACAATTTCCCTTCATCGTCGATGCAGACAACCTCCTTGTGTTGCTTAATAATTCGTAACAAGTCTGTGTAAGTTGGCTTCAAAGGCAAGTCTTTGATGGGAGGAGGAATTACTATTTGCCCGAAGATGGCTGTGTTGCAACAAGTCAGCACAGTCGCCCTGGCATTTCACGTAGCGTACGGAGCGTAGCGGTGTGGAGTTGCAGTTTGATGTTAGGAGCAAGGTAACCGCGTTGCAGTATTAAACGGTGTTGGATTGTGGTATTAAGGCTACACGCATTTTGTGGGGTAAATTTACCGCCTCCGACACTTATTATATAAAAAATTATACTCTCTCTACTTCCTGGGTAACAGTATGACGGTATGTATTGAACATAACTCTCTTGACGTTACGTGATAAATTTTCCGAACCGATAAAGGAGTGGAGAATTTCTCCACTAAGCCATTGTCAGCTTCTGAATGAATGGTCTGCAGTTCACATTTTCTTTATATAAATTGACCGTGCCTCGTCTATTGGACTCATATTCATACGTAGAATATAATAACAAAGCATCTCTTATGATGTTTAATACCCAAGCACCGATATGCATTTTCTTCATTTGAAAAACGTATTGCATGCACATTTCTGCTACAAACTTGATGTGTATAACTTCTTATTAAAAGTCTTAAATTTTTGTGCTTCTTGTACAAAAGAGGACATTGCAAGTGAAGAAATGTAGTGGTTGTATTTTTAGCTGGCTGATTTTCCCGTTTCTTCTGTATATTGTTTAGACTATTGTGAAAAGATGCGTTTGTCTTTATTTTAATATCTGGCTCTCAGTGATATCGAATGTTACCCGCAAATAATTTAAAACTTTCCTCCATCATTTTAGGCATAATTCATCTTAGACGTTCGGATTCACAGTTTGGTCCTTAACTGTGGTTTTGATCAACACTTTAATTGGCCAGCAATATTTCACACAGATAACCACAAATAAAACTAAACGATGCAACTGATCGTGCGATCAGCCATGTCAAGATGGAAGACGCCCCGTCGCCGGGAACTCTTCGTTATACTCAGTCGCCGTGAAATTGTCAACAATACATGTGGTTTAAACTACTAGCCAGTTAATAAAGCACGTGCCCATAATATTTTAGAATACTTTAACAAGTATGTTTACGGAAGTCTGGTAGAAGCACTCGAATTTAAGTGGGTTTCTCAATGCTCTGAAATTGTTTAACGTCTTCGTGTTTGTGCACCCTGTGGCTGTTAAATTCCTTGAACTGACATTTGCAAGTTAGTTGTCCTCAAGTGAGTTGCCCGCAAAATCATCGCTGAATTATCATGGTTTTGTAGGTCTTGTAACATATTTGTTTCTGAAATGCCAGTCATATTCCAAGAAGATTTCCAGGGATCCGTTCTTTCAGGACGATGAATATATACAAGGCTGAGTAAAAAATAACTTTGTAAAACGTCGTTGCTTGACATGATAATTATGTATGGAACTGATAACTTACAAACAGTGTCTCTCACAGGTCGCGTAGTTGTATTTGTGGTCCATCCCCACGCTCTACTACGTAAGCCAAGCTCCATTAATTAATTAGTTATCGACATCAAACTAAACTCTAAAGAAATATTTTGCAAGTCCAAATTATTAGTTCAGGTTTTTTTTCAAAAATATTACAACAATAGCAGCATTACATCGTTTACACGTTATGTTCCAGTGCATAATTTGTGATTCCAAAGTAGGTGGCGTTAGAGTCTCTTCCAACTTATGATTTCCCTCTTTTACCAAGTCATGTTTATAGTGCTGTGTATATGAACCCAAAACCGTATAGCACTCTGACGGCACACAGTAGCCAGTTTCCTTGAAAATCGGTCAAGTAGTTCAGAGGAGGTTAATACAGGATAAAGAAGTAGAGAGTTGTGCATTAACAGACAGGGGATGTACGTGTAACATAACACTGAGATGTCTTCATGTAACCATTGTTACAGTGGAAAAGCTACAATTATTACATATTGTGAGTGTCTGTTTTTAGCCTTAGGTATCCAATATGCAATGCGCATGCATTTTTTTTATTTTCATCTGTGGCTTGTCTGGCTCAAGAACACTTTTCCGACTTATCTCACAAAAGACACGATTTTCGAAAAAAAAAAAGGCTGTTGAAATTTAAAAAAAGTGTTAGATTTTGTACACAGTGTTTGTCTGAAACATTTCTCATACTACGGAGAGCTGAATGATATATGATCAAAAATGTATATTGGTATTCACGTAGAGTATCGTTATTAGGGTCAGAGTTTAACGAAACATTAATATTCGGAAAGATTTTCGAAAAATACTCAGATAAAAAATTTCATGAAAATCCGTCGAATGGGAGCCAAGTTGTTCCATGCGGACAGACGGACAGACATTATTAAACTAATAGTCACTTAGTAATTGACCAACTTAATGCACAAATTCTTGCTTTATAATAAGTTTATTATAATCCTCTACACGTTTCGAGCACTATTGTGCTCGTCATTAGGAGGTCAAAATTGTATTATACAGCATCTGGTATCATCACACTCTGTAGGTGGCCGTCCGGTGGGCACCTGCGCAGGTGCGCACCGGACGGCCACCTACAGAGTGTGATAATACCAGATGCTGTATAATACAATTTTGACCTTCTGATGATGAGCACAACAGTGATCAAAACGTGTAGAGGAATATAATATACTTATTGTAAAAAAAAAGAATTTGTGCATTACGTTGGTCAGTTACCAAGACTGTACTGAGATGCACGGTTAGCAAAACATAATAAAAAATAATAGTCACTTGGCGCAATTTTGCGAACTCGCCGAAAATCTCTCGTGTATCCTGAACGAAGGTCTCGACCGACATTCGTAGCAGCAGCACAATGAAAAAGTTACGCGAAAAATTCCTACAGATAATAGTTAAAGCGGAAAATTTGTTTGTGTCCAAAGATATTTCCGAATGGGACAAATATTTGTATACATGTGTCCTATAAACATTTTGTAAGCTTCTTTAAAGTCTTCAGAACCTTCTTTTTTCAGTTATTTTTAAAGGTCACTTTGGCCCATCGTCCCGCAATAATAGGCGCACATATTCAAGTAATTCATCTTGTATATTGTATGTATGTTCATCTTTTGCCCATTTATTGAGCAATTATTCAATTATACCTACATTTAATAATAACATCATATCACATGTGCACCTGGCCAGAACACCATTCAGTAGCAGTGTGCACAAGACGCGTAATGTGTGTGCACTGCCAGACAAGCGTAACACTGCTGCTAGGAATAACTGCTCAACTCATGTGACGCAAACCCTAAGATAAGACGACTATTACTGTGAACCGTCGTAATGGTTGCTAAGCCTAAATGCAGTAATTTAAATGTGTCACTTTTGAGTGAAAAATACAGAAGTACAGTAAAGAGCAGGTCACTACTAAAACAGTGCATCTTATTCACTTTCGTTTTCTTCCACTTTTATGTCGTGCCAAAGGTTGAGAATCTCAGGTGGTAGAAAATAAGTCGCCTAAATATATTTGTCTGTTTGCCTTTTTCTTGTGACTACTAAAACATAAGCAGCAGAATCTTTTCATTGTTACCAGCTGAGGATCAAGAAAATAATTCACAGTTGCGCCATGTTCTGCTCACTTTTCTCTTTCTTTGTTGCTCTCTTTATCTCTCCCCTTCTCTTTTTCGCTTTCTCCTACTTTGAGTGTTTGTATCTGGCACTAAATCCCTTTGCTGTTGTTTCTATTATAGGGAATGCGTTTCTGTAGTTCTTTTCCAAATCCCCACAAAAATAAAATTCATTGTCTGAGCGTAAGAAGGTCCCATGTCTACAGTGTTGAAATGTTTGTTAAAATTTAAAATAATACACGTGTCTAATGAGTTTGAAGAAAGATAAATTGTAAACAAGCTGGTCACCAGCGGGCAGCATCGCCGGTGCATTATACCACAAACTGTAAAAACAGTCTAGTGCTTCTGGGGATTGGGCGAAATTATCGCCCGAAACATATTGAGCTGATCGTAATTATCAATAAAAATTTGTTATTGTTGCATATAGTTGGCTGTTTATATTATTATACAATATGTATGTCTCCTGTCACGGGCATTTCTTCCTGGTACTTCTCTTGTACCAGCGGTGATCCCCACCGCTCAGGCTTCAAGCTTCACATTGCAGTACTTTCCGTATTATGTGTGACGTTCCAAGTATAGCTGTCTTTTGTAGGGAATCTATCGAGTGTTTTCCTGGTATAGTTTCCAAACTTTTCTTTAAACTTCTCGTTACTATTCCAGTGGCCCCAATTATTACTGGTACAATCGTACATTTCAGGTTCCACATTCGTTGTATCTCTATACACAAACTCTTGTATTTTAACTTCTTTTCCG
>Ga0136643_10015573_pt1 | contig 11423 bp, 8 predicted proteins | sample TergutLab28metaG_FD_96883 | JGI IMG/M metagenome (GOLD analysis project Ga0136643, IMG submission 96883) | Labiotermes labralis P1 segment gut microbial communities from Petit-Saut dam, French Guiana - Lab288 P1 (version 3) (version 3) | ecosystem: Host-associated > Arthropoda: Insects >...
ACAATGAAAAATTCCCGTTTCAAAAAAAAAATTTAAACGCCGGGCCCGTAAAAACCCAACCAAAGGGCCCCCCAGCAATTTGCCCCCTTCCCCCCCCACTACGGCGTTAGACGACCGGAGGGCGCGGTGTGACGGCGTTACACTGGCGTTACACCGCCAACAGTGACGCTTTGTTTGTGACTAGGGGCTGAGGGGTAGGGGGAGGGAGGAAGATGAGAATAAAAAACTAGGAATTCGAATTCCTAACAGGAATTATTAATTGCTGTTTATTTCATCTCTGATGGCAACGAAAAGTTCCAGTCTTTTCCTATTTTTCACCAGATGGCAAGCTTTATTTGGAACGGAACAATTCAGTCAGCTCGCAGCGTCTTTAGCTATAAGAACAGAGAGAAGAGTGGTTCTGGCTGCGGTGCTACTTCTGATCGCTTCAAGAGGCGTCTAGCTAAAAGGAGATACCGCTCGACAAAGAAAAGAAAGGTGGATGTAATACTGAATGACACTCAACGACCAGCCACTGTCTATAGCAGACTGTTTGAAGTGTGAACTGGGGGTGCAGTGCGAGGCACTGCATTTATTGTTACGAGGGACGATACAGTGTACTGACCTGCATGCATCGAGGCTATGCCCGCTCGTCCTATTTGTAAAGGTAGGCTGGAGGCACGGTAGAACGTTGCTAAGCAAAGAAGGTAAGGTGAGGGGAAGTGGATTGGTCGCGTACACAGCACGTGAAAGATGTTGAACTTTTGAGCTGAATTATATATATATATGAAGTTGAACTTTTGAGCTGAATTATATATATATATATGTATATGTATGTATGTATGTATGGAGGGCAGCATTATGATCACTTTAATTGCTACCCACAGCACACTGCCAGTCTGCACGACATCACCAGCCGCTTAATGTGGCTGTTCGGACCGAGTGCAGTCACAAAATTAGAATGTAATGAACAAGCAACAGAACTTATCACTACTCTGACTGCAGATGCAGTACACTCCGTCCGCAGAAGCTGATTATATCTCAACTGGACAAGGAATATTTCGCGTTGTATGGGGGCTGAGACCTCAGGGAGGGGGAGGTCCAACAACCGGCCCGGGCAGGTAGCCAGCAGGCATAGTGTAAGGGAGGGGATTGGCAGAAACCATTTTGTTTTTGAAAGTTTCCGGCATGTCAGAATGATTTCTTGAAATATTTCTCTACCAAAATATAATCTGTTGTTCTTTATTTAGTAGCCTGAGAAGGCCCAAGATGGTCAGATAAATATAGTGGAAGGTATAACGGTTTGAGCAAGAGAAGTGCAAAATGGGCTTGTGGAAAAGTGGCTGGTAATGTCGGATACTATCTGATGTTACCAAGCAGGATTGAGGAATGTTAAGAAACAGCGAAGGAAGATAACAATAAAGTAAAATTTCTACAGTGAAATTCGGGGAACTGACTGAATTCCACTGGCACTCATGCATACAACAATCGTTATTAACCCTTAACCTGCTAACGTGGAGAATATGGTGAGGTCCTAACAATGTCAGCAGATGGCAGATACGATTTAATTCGGCGTTTAAAGGGTTAAAGAACCCTTTTATGCCGCAGGTAAAACGCTCATCTGACGCGTGCCTTTGATTGTGAGGATTTTTGGTTGTTTCTTTTGAACCACTGCTAAACCAGTTTGGTTTACGATGAAAATAAGTGAAGGTGGGTAATCACAAGCGGCAGGCTCTTTTTCGTACAAATCAAAGCAAATCGCCACTTGTTCCTTGCTGAATCCTGTGGCTCTGCAGTGCCTGTTCCTGTTGGCTGACACTACGACAGCTTATCGCTGTGCCGTTTCATGCAACGTCTGAACCAGTCTTTACTTGCTGCTTCTTTGGCAACTACAAATGGACTGGTGATTTTATTCTGGACAGCTAACTGGAAAGCTAGTCTTCTAACATCGTCTCGAGTGCATCCGAAATATTTCCGCTCAATTAATAAGAGCTATTCAACAAGCTTCTCTTCAAGAGCTGGAAGAATAATTGGCCTACAACCCAATTTTGACTGGGTGGTTTGAAAAGGGTCCCAATTAGAGCGAACATAATCATATAGTGTAGAAAGAGGTAAGTCATATTTCTTTGCAGCTGCTAGATATGCCATTTCTTTGCTACATTCCACCCTGATGGCTTGTATCATGTTTTCCTTGTCCCATGACTTCAACCCCGATCGTCTTTGAATTTTACTTGCAAATACCTTGAAGAAGCAATTCATCAAGTTTATCAACCCTGCCTTCCTCCTTGTACTAAAAAGAGAAAATCGTAGTGCAGAACTTCAAACAATGTGTTATTTATGTAGATATCGTTGGATTCGCAAAGCGTTTATGGTTGCAGTTTGTTCCCAATCCAGTGAGCCCTCGTTTCCTGAAATTATTTAAATCTCCTTAAGGTGCTGAATTCCAAGCAGCACCTGCGACTCCTCAAAAAGAAAGACCAACTGACATGTGGCAGGTAATGTCGGATACTGTCCGACATTACCGCTCTCTGCTATTTGACAGTTACGGCCACCTCACGTCTACAGTCTGAATCGTTCTCAGACAAAACCTACTGGCGCTATCAACATCAGCCACAGTGCATCTGACAGTTAAAATCATGCTCATTCGAACGTAGTATACTGAACTGCCATAAATTCAATAGTAACTGGGGTACCTAAAGAAGGTCTGCTGGCCTGGAAAAACTTTGATTTCTTGAAAACACACAAAAGTTGCTGTACACTGGACGCAATCCACTTTACTAGTATGGCGACAGGTCGGAACAGGTTTTCTGTGATAGAAGAACTTAGTTCACATGCTTTTTGCAAGATTACAGTACCAGTATCGCCAAGACGGGAGTATCCGTACTTACCAGACCTATCCGACGATCCCCTACCTTCCTATATATATATATATAAACACACCAACAAGCTAATAAATCTAAAATCCACTTTCCATACTTATTAATCAGAATAAAGTATAAAATCAAGTAAACGCTGCAAATCTGCAATGACAGGATAAAGGCCAAATATAGCCGAAACATGCAGTCACATTTCATATCAGTTAATAAAGACAGCATGATAGTGCATATCATGAATATTTGCTGCGAGAACAGAACAGCTATAAAGGCACTCACACCTTCGGCTGCCAGCAACCGAATGCTGATCTCCCAGTGCGTTGTGAGCCGCTCTTCTGACTGAGATACCGAGGCTCATAAATTTAAACCACAAGTTGAAAATGTTAAAAGCTACAGCCTTTAGCTGTTTACCGACAGCTACTGAGTCACAGAATGTGTGTTTGTTGGTAGGGCGAGGGAGGGAGGGGAGTGCGTGACAACGGGTCGAGACATGATGACGATGATGATGGTGATGATAATCTATAAGCTGCAACGTGCTGTACGTGCGACACGTTAGAACCCACAGCAGCACAGCGCCAGCAATGAGTACCCTGCACTGAACAAAGATTGGAGGTGCATGTAGCACGGATGGGGTACAACAGAAATGCATAAGGCAATTTTCTTGGAAAAACTGAAGGACAGAGCCACTTGAAAGACTTAGGCGTAGATGGAAGGTAAATATTAGAATGCATCTTAAAGAGACACCATTCGAGGGCGTGGACTGGATTCATCTGGCTCGGCGTGCTGTTGTGCACACGGCGTTGAACGTCGGTGTATACAATGTGGGAGTCGCTTTGACTAACTGAGAAACTGGCAGCGGTTCGACAGGAATCTTCTTCATGGCAACAGTTATTTAGGTCGAGATCGTCGCTCTTCTGGGATGTTATGCGTAACACCCCAGAAGATCGAAGACCTCATTTACAGCGTGGCGGAAGCCCGCAGTCGCCAGCAGCTACTGACGTCAGTCAGTTTCTGCATTGCACACAATTCAACAACACTTATTCAGAACTTAGTTTATTTTTTAAAACGAAATGTCCAAACACAGTTATCTTCCTGACACAGTGCGCTTTGTTTGTAAGTGACCGGCGGTTCAGAGCTACACGAAGTGGCGGCCGTCGTTATGTAGGCGTCACAAAGGACAGGGGTCCCTCTGTGTGGGTCGGCACTGCGCCGTCCTGCTCTGCCGACAGGACCTACCAAACTGTCTGCAGCCAGAATATTCAGCGAATCTGTGACGTCACAGCATAATCTGGGGCTCCGACATACGTGAAAGATCAACTGATGGGTTATCTGTGTAAATCTCCACTACAGACGCTATGGACCTCCGCGGCAATACTGCGCTAGCCCCGTCACGTGACCGAGCTGTGGCTTGTGCCTCTCACATCCCCTGCAACCGACGTGCAAAAACAGACACAAGACTTCACAGTCAACTCATGTGCCAACCACGCAAGACCTGCAATACGACCGGTGCACATTCAGAGCCATCAGGTGCACGAGTAAGTTTGTTCGGAGGAAACTTCTCTTGTCCGATAACAAAAATCAAAATCGTCCCACTTCATTTCCACTAGTAAAGTGCTTCAATTTGGATACCGGGATATCTGCCCACAGAAATGAAATCACAGCGTGTCAATGAAGTCGCTTCGTGTCACAAGGAAAGGGATAAACTGCAGCGACTGTACTGTGACTGACAACCTGCAGCGACTGTACTGCATCCCAAATGAAGGAATCGCACAGAAGGAGCAGTTCGGAAATTCGTTTTACTGGTTTCTCTTATGCGCGTGTTTCTATCTTTCGCAATGCACAGCCCAGCGATTCGTCTTCAGTACTTGGTTATAATCTCTGCCGTGACGAACGCCGGTCGGTCTTGCAGGCAGATTCTTGCTATCTGTACGGAACTGTGCAGACGTAAGGACAGCGGTACAGTGCACCGCTGTACCATCACAACACCACATGTTGAGTGGTTTAGAGCCAACACACGTCTGAATATTTTGACACTCCGCAGATCGGCCCAGGTGAAACACACCGACTGCTTGACACTTGTTCTTCAAACTTAACCTTCATTAGCAGGTCCACCAATCGTCTGCTTCTTCTTTGCAGTTCGCCCCAGCAAGGACACGCTGTCAGTCTCCGAAATGCAGCACTTCTCAGAATTTTAGTTACCTTAAGGCACACAGCATAAGGAAACCGCGACAGCTCAGTCGGTATACTGACTAAAGTTATGGGCTGAAAAAGCCGGGATTCGATATTCGGCAGAGGCAAGAAATTCTGTATGTATGTATTAGACACGGATAAATGCAAAAAAAAAAAAGAATTCTGTCACACTGCATAAAATTATGAGACCAGTTGGGAGATCTAGATGTAGATGGGGAGATAATATTGCAATGGATCTTAACGAAGGAGGGCGTGACGGCGTACAATACATTCAAGTGCTTTGCCGTGAAGGAAAAAGCAATCCGTACTGAAATCCAAGAGTGGGTTTGGAGGCGGCGACATACAGATAAACCCTGATCCTGCAGGAAGCCGGAACAGTAGCTGCCGGTCATTATGCTCAGTTGTGCCGGTTCGTAATGTACCGTACGTTCAGACCACACAGTGTATTTGTGTGTTTTGTGTGGATCTGAGAACAAACAGCGATTATTTATTAACGAACTGCTTTTTATAACCGAGACGGTGTTCACTGCGCGGTACGGACTGGGTATTTAAATGTAATTTGGGTTATATGCTTTATATGGATCTGAGAACAAACAGCGATTATTTCCCTATACAACATTGACTGGTTTGTATAACCGAGACGGAGAGTGTTTACTGCGCGGTACGGACTGGGTATTTGTATATAATTCATGTTTATCTTCGTCTTTAAACAGTCATTACATACAGCAAAGTGACACACAACTCGGTACTAACCAGGCCATGGAACTGATGCGTGTTTGCGAAATGAGCCGTAGGTGGAAGTAAAAAGGACGAAATGTCACAGGTCCACTGTTTCGACATGGAATTTGTCTCCTTCAGGGGCAGCGAAAGGTCAAAATGTGCAGCATATCTGGCAGCCGCAATTGATAAACGCGCTCAAGTGGAGAGCAAAGAACTGCATTAGTTTTCTCAGTTACAACAGAACGGGCAGAATTATCTGCTGGCGGACGATATATCACGTTTATGGCGCGGGGCGGGACGGCCCCACACCAAACACGCGCCAACGAGAATGAAAGATGGCAGCACTGTTACTGCACTTAGGATGACTGCTACTACTTCTTAAGGGAAAATGGGCTTGGTTTCATGCCAATTGGCTTTAAAAAAGTTTTAAGAAAGGAAAACGGGATTTTCTCTCGTGCCTTCAAATTATTCAGCAAAACTTCACATCGACAGTGTTCTGGCGAACGGGGCGACAGTCACAGCGGCCAAACTGTGGACTGTCCTGCTGCAGGATCGGCAAAGCTGACAGACTTGTTGCAAGGGAATAATAATAATAGTAATAATAATAGTGCAGTCCTTGGACGGAACACAATTTTCTTCAGACAGCTCTCCAACCAACGCCGCGTTCTGCCCTGCACCTATATTTAGCAACACGGTGACGTGGGACACACACTAAATGAAAACACCATTCAACACTTACACTGCAAAACACTGTTCAACAGTTACACTGCAAAACAAAACCACAGTAACAGTTCCACAAAAACTGAAAACCAAAGGGGTGAAGTTGTCTCTGCAGGGAGACTATATAGGTGAACGGAGGTACATCTCCATGCATTTATAACCTCGTTACTACATGCAGGTTAGTGGTCAGCTTCATTATCACGGACGGGGCCCTCACTACACATCTAGGCAGCTGTGTAGGCTCCACACCGCGTCTGCATGAGCTGGTGAATAAGAAAGTCTTTCTGCTACCGTGAATGGAACCCCAGTTTGTCCAGCCCATAACCTAGTCACCGTATTACTATTATTATTATTATTATTATTATTATTAACTACAAACAGCAAACAAATACTTGAAAACGATAAACTACTTTAATGCAGTTGGCGGTTAATTGACAGTGACGTCACGTGGAGGATCGAAGAACTGATGGCAGAAATCAGAGCTACTAAAGAAAACAGCATTGTGCAAACATCCAACAGCAGTCCTGTTCTCACGGTTGTTGGACACGAATCACATACTGAGTACGGCGTCATCGTGAACTCTATCAGTGCCCTTGAATTCAGCACCAGTGCTGTAAGTCCAGCCACTACACAACAGTTTCGTGTACCAGGGTGCAGCAACTAGGGGAAAAATGAGGAAAGCGTTGTTGTCAACTTGTTTATTGCAACAAGGACGCTACGAGCAGCGCAGAAGACGTACAGCCGGTACACGGCTCGTCAGGACTTAGGTCTCCCACACGAGTGCGTTTTATGCCAAGTGGCAGTTATACGGATTTTTTGCACGGGTTCAGTATTGTAATTGCGAAAAAAAACCGCTCATTCAGCACGGTGTACACTGAAGCACTGACGTCAGGAAAATTGCCATCTAATTTTATAACGCTGCCTGAAGGTTCCAAGAACGCACAACAGAGCGCGCGACACATCCCACAGCGCACGCGGTGCTACTGTATGCTGTATGATCTGGCGTGTTGGTTGCTAACAGCACAGCTGCTTGTGTTCGCCCACCTTCGCGAGACACGATAAACCAATACTAATGGTTTCTTTAATTATACCCTATGAGGAACAATCGACGTTTCGAAACTGCCACTTCGCGGATTAATGACGTATCAGATTTACAAAACAACATAAAACAGAAATGGAATTAAGTGTATTCGATTCCGAATGTAATTTTACGTACACAGTAGGGCTGCACTGCCACAGACTGTACATACAGTGCAGTGCTTGCTTGCTATGACAGAGGAGGGTGGGAGGGTCTCTGCTGTCTAATGCCAAGATTTGACAGAGTCGGCGATGAATGAATATGGAGCATCTGTTGACAGGGAGTGACGGGGCAAAACAGTACTCGGATAGTAACTTGTCCATTGCCACGATGTCTACTGTAACTCCCAAGTGAACTGGAGTGGAGTCGAACCGGCGCCTCTCCCGGTAAGTAGCCCTTGATAACCTCCGTCCAGCCTAAAAACTGCAACAAGCAGCAGCATCACACATTCCTTCGCACCGGCAGGTGGCAGTTGAGCGATGCTGCTTGGCGAGACTAACACTGCCTTCAGCCGATCAACACATCACCCAGCGTGCTGCTGCAAACAGCGACAGCCACAGAACACGGACTGTGGTGCCCGCACTGCACTTAACTCGCGTTACAACAATTACGGATTTGTACTGCCGTCTGACTGGCATTTCGTTACAGCCATTCAGAAAATGAACGATCAGCAGAGAAGCAAGCGGCTTAGCCAAAAAGAAACAACATAACAAAACATACCGCGGGGGCGGGATGTATTCCTTAAACTTGTCTACGCAGTTACATTATCTCCATGGCACTGCCTCGTCAACACCCCAACCTATCCCCTTTACTTCGGGGCAGAATCAGAGAAGCTCATGGCTGATCCCCGCTTGTGACATCACACTTCTATCCTCAAGATGGACGGACCAGTCTCACCGAAACCTTGGCACCTGAAGTATACACTCTTTACCTGAAGTATGAACTCTACACCTGAAGTATAAACTCTGCACCACGGCAACAGTGTCGCCACTGTGCTGTACTGTCTCTCCCTGTCACTGTAGTACCAAATTATGGCTGCAGATTTTCCCCGATTCCCTGCCTGGTCTTGTTGCTAGGCACATGAAGTATACACTCTTTACCTGAAGTATAAACTCTGCACCTGAAGTGCACAATCTGCACCTGAAGTATAAACTCTGCACCTAAAGTACACACTCTGCACCACGGCAACAGTGTCGCCACTATGCTGTACTGTCTCTCCCTGTCACTGTAGTTCCAAATTATGGCTGCAGATTTTCTCCGATTCCTTGCCTGGTCTTGTTGCTAGGAAAACACAGGTTTATCAGAGTGCAAGAATGATGTACGTACAACGCTGTTCGTGATTTAGCAAGCAATGTACCACCTGATACGTACAGTGTATTCCGTCCGTCCGCCCGCCACGCCCTGTTGCCCGGATTAACGTTAGTCTAAAACTGTACCAAAATTTTCCCTTTCAGGAAAGATAACTCGAAAAAACTGAAAAGTGTGTTGTTCAATGCAAGAGTTTGTGTAGAGGCAATTTATTTCCAAATTATGTTATGCAATTTCCCTCACAATTGAGGAAAATACATGCTTGGGGTAAACTGAAAGAAGCACTTCTGTTGGGAAATGGTAAAGGCAATGCTATCCCACTGCAGGCCTGGACAGGCGCTTGGGGCTCCAGTAGGTTGAGGCTCGCAGAATTTATAGACAGTCGGCATATGAAAGTGGTACGGATTGTCAGCCTTCAGTACCGACCGGCTTTACCCCCAGAATATATCCTCGGTATTCATTTCTGTTATAGGACTCGAACCCAGGGCCATAGCGCGCCGTCAGAATTATGTCAATGAAAAATCTCAATGACCCCACCAGAAATTGTGTTAAGATACACATGACGAACATAAGAAAATACATTCCTCTAATGTTCGGGAAAACCGAGCAGTCGACAACAGCACAAATGCAAGGACATGGGGAAAACAGGGGAGAGTCCATGATGAACTGTCTGTATGCATGGAAACACGCAGTTTGAGTTGAACTGGCTGTCTCCACGGAAACACGCAGTTTGAGTTGAACCGGCTGTCTCCACGGAAACAAGCAGTTTAAGTTGAACTGTCTGTCTCCACGGAAACACGCATTTTGAGTTGAACTGTCTGTCTCCACGGAAACACGCAGTTTGAGTTGAAATGGCTGTCTCCACGGAAACACGCAGTTTGAGTTGAACTGGCTGTCTCCACGGAAACACGCAGTTTGAGTTGAACTGGCTGTCTCCACGGAAACACGCAGTTTGAGTTGAACTGTCTGTCTCCACGGAAACAAGCAGTTTAAGTTGAACTGTCTGTCTCCACGGAAACACGCAGTTTGAGTTGAACCGGCTGTCTCCATGGAAACAAGCAGTTTAAGTTGAAATGTCTGTCTCCACGGAAACACGCAGTTTGAGTTGAACTGGCTGTCTCCACGGAAACACGTAGTTTGAGTTGAACTGGCTGTCTCCACGGAAACAAGCAGTTTATACAAGACGAGTCTCTAGACTTAAGCCGTGCCACGCAGAGCACAAAGGCAGGTCATCTTGTGTCAACAGAGGAAAGGCGAAAGAAAGAGCGAAATGGAATGGGGGTGAAGGAAGAGGGGAGGTGTGGCAGCACAGCGACATTCCGTTTTACGATAATGATCAGAGCACTTACGAATATCCAGAGCGCTCCGGCTCAAGGCCGTCCCAAGGTGTCCTGCTTTGCGGGCACTGAAAACAGCGTGGGGCCCTTCGATCCCCGTGTGGGACCACTTTCTTATAACGTTCTGACGGACACTGCATTCTTACGATCCAGACTACCCTGCCGCCTCTTATAGCAACAAACAGACAAGAGAACATATGAGGATAAGGAGGTAGATGTGAAGAGGCTAAGAGGAATGACACGTTGTCACCGGAGCAGTGTCAAGGGGCACCTCTCGGTGTAACTCATGTCGCTCACAGACTGCTGTCTGATTTCCGTCGGTCCTCAAGCAACACACAAAAAGACAGACGTCTCTTGTGTTGGCTCAGCAGTGCAGGCTTCTCCGTCCGCACCAAAGGAAACCTGAGTACCTTTATTATATATATTATTTATTATATATATATATATCATATTTTCTGTCTATCGTTTCTCAAGTCCGCATAAGTACATCGCACAAGGACGGCGACCGCCAACGGCATGCTGTCTGCTGCACCAAAGCCTTGCATTGTCTTCACACATTTACAATTAGACAGTTCACACAGTTACTTGTATTACAACATTTTCCATTCTTTTCCACAGAACTTTGTGTCAATTTCTTCGTTTTGCTATCCCCGCCCCAAAATAAAGGCTATATTAAGAAATTCAGCCCCTACTTCACGGGAAACATGCAATTTTTCTACTAAGACGCTTTATCGTCATTTATTGCTGATATGATATAAAACACTAAGTGGACAAAATGCAGACTTCCTGAATGGGGCGGCATAGTTACATCCGTGCTGTATGCAGAGTGGACACATTTTATATCAAGTGGAGAGGTTCGTGCAGTGCTGCAGCAAACGAATATTGCAGATGTAGACTGCAGTGAGCTGCAGGTGACGCACACAATGCAAGCAAGCAGAGTGGCTCAGTAGCAGAGGGAACACAGCCTGACAGACCCTCCGTGTTCCTCACTACCGGGTTTAAACTAGTATGAATGATGGCTACGTTACTGCAGAGGGACTGCCACTACAGTTACTGCATGGGGACTGCCACTATAGTTACTGCACAGGGACTGCCACTATAGTTACTGCAGAGGGACTGCCACTATAGTTACTGCATAGGGACTGCCACTATAGTTACTGTAGAGGGACTGCCACTACAGTTACTGCAGAGGGACTGCCACTACAGTTACTGCAGAGG
>Ga0136643_10015580_pt1 | contig 11421 bp, 5 predicted proteins | sample TergutLab28metaG_FD_96883 | JGI IMG/M metagenome (GOLD analysis project Ga0136643, IMG submission 96883) | Labiotermes labralis P1 segment gut microbial communities from Petit-Saut dam, French Guiana - Lab288 P1 (version 3) (version 3) | ecosystem: Host-associated > Arthropoda: Insects >...
ACGGATGAAGGAGGGCTCTGGAAACGGAGGTAATCTGTCTGTGGGATCTCTTTGAGGACTCTGAGAGACATGCAATTGAAGGCTCTGGAAATGGAGCATTTCTTTTATAGTGCTCCATAAGGGGAACCTAAGACATTAGCAAGGGAGGGCTCGGCCAATACGATTATTGGACTAGGCTTATTGTCCCTTAACAGGATAAAATCCAGGATTGCTGTCGGCCTCCTTACTGGACATAACCCTCTGAGAAGACATGTCTGCATATTGGGGCTGATTGACACTCCCTTATGTAGGAGGTGTGGTGCAGAGGAGGAAACCTAAGCTCACATTTTGTGTGAGTGCGAAGCGTTGGTGACACTCAGACATGCCTGTTTGGTTCCTTTTTCTTGGACCCTGAGGATATTAGAAGCGTAACTCTAGTGGCCTTGGCTGGCCTTGGTAAATCATCCTTTGGAAGGTTCACTGATCTTCTTTAGAAGCCGATTAACTTTTCCTGGAGTACTGTCAAAGTTTGCACTCACTGAGTATAATTAACTTGCAGTTACAGAATTTATGTTCAGCAAGCAGTTGTGTTTCGTTGGGCCTCTTATCTTATTAAGTTTATAGACTTGCTACCCTATATACACTTTTAAAATTTCTTGTGGTTACTCTTAAACAGAGAAGTAAAATTACTTTTGTTGTTACAGGATATTCAGAAACTGTTAAAACAAGAGTGGAAAGGTGTGCAGTAATCCGACAGATGTCACAGTATATAAAGTTACCTTCATCATACAATTGCAGACTGTAATGAACTGTGTATTCTATATCATGTACTGTACTACATAAGTTCATGAATGTATTCAGTTACTGGGCATGTACTTCCATGTATCATGAGCATAACAAATGTAATCTCAGGCCTCGATGCTGCCTTGTATGCCATAACAGAATATTTTGGTATATTACATTATTCCTCTGTATATCACCTGAATTTGGCCTTCACATGGATTGTTAAAATTATGTGTACAAGTACTCCCAAATAATTGTGATAGTGTAAGAAAAGGGTGAATATTTTTATGCAATTTCTTCATAAAGAAAATTCCTAAAAAGTGTATAGGAGGTATGGGTGGGTACTGAATAGTTAGCAGTGAAGGGATTAAGGTAGTGGGGTTATTGTGAGTTTGAAGGAGGCTTAGAATTGCATTGAATAGCTGTTATCAGTGTGGTAGTAGTGGGTCTTAAGATTGGTGTTATTTTAAGGAAACCTGGACACTTTGAAGACACAATTACCACTATTTTGGTAGTCAAGAGAAGAAACATAATGACACTTGCATTCAACTGAGCTCACCACACAAGCAATCAAATATGCAAGGGAACTAGATATGATTGTTTAATGTGGTAATAATGTTACAATTTAAAAATATAAATACAATTAAAGAATATACTTCACTGATTGTTTATTGTTTTTACAAAATGTAACACAACATGACAGATTGTTGTACTCAGTAATGAGAGGCCAGTTCTAGCGACAAAAAAAGCATAACACAACACTGTAAATATGCAATACATAGAGTAAGGACTCTCAACACTCTCTGTATATGTTGCAAACATATGTGTATCTGATTTGGTGCCACAGCATCTGATATATTCTGACAGAAAGCAGATCTTCACATAAACATACCATTGTTTTCAAAACTTGAATTTATCATACATTTATTATTTAAGGCAAGGCCTATCTCTTCTGCAGTGTTGCATGACATAGTTTCGAAGTTGATTACTGCCAATTAGAGACATCATATCAATCCCATCTTCAAGGTGAAGCAGTCCAAAAATAATGCGTGCTTGACCCTTGAAGATGGGACCAAGAAATATCTTGAATTGTTGGTAATCAAGTTTCAGCCTAAGCTCTGCAACATCACAGAAGAGAGAAGGTCTCAGCTACACTGCAGCAGAAGCTTGGAAGTTCATACCATTATTGAATTATGCAAAATTATAGTATAAACACAGCGTATGTACTATGGCAGAAGGCAGATTGTGTACACCCAGGTACCAAGCCTTAGAGGGCCCTGTCCAACCTTCAGGCAGCTCAGATTTTACTGTGAGTATTAATAATTTTGTGGTTCATTTCTTTTTTTATTTCTTCATCATTTCATTTATTTAATACTATGTCCATACAGGTTTGTCATCTGCTGCTCTACTTACATCACATATCTGACAGTACTGATTAAATAAAACATCTTAATATTGACAAACAACTGTAAGAGCTCCAATATGCCAAAATATAAAATTTGGACCTCAAATATTTCACTGAGTTTAAAAATACTTTGTTGTGCATAATATTATGTATCTTTATAAAAACAGTAAGTGTAATGATTCAAACAGTAATAACACAAACACTGCTTTACCCTTAAAGGCCTGAGTTTCTCTTAAGTAATATTTAAAAATTCAGTGCCTGCTTCAAAGAAAACACTGCATAGCCATTATATGGAACAAATAATTGAATATGTTCAGGGAAATAATCGTTGTTTATTCTGAGAATCACACTAAATACATAAATATATCCTGTAGGTAAAGTGCAGGGTTTTTATGTTAAGGCAAGTGGTACGTATATTTACCACTGTACTTTGAAGCCCTAGGAACATTAAAATAATTTGAAACATGATGCTGTGGCAATAATTGAAAAGTTGAAGAAAACTCACTGTGCATATTTAGTTCTGCATTTACATCACAAATGTAAATTACTGCTGATCCCTCACGTTAGTACATAACGTCGTTTGATGTGTTATCCCATGAACTGTAATTTTGAAAACTATGGTCTTGTGACATGTGGTGCCCTGGTTCCCTGATATCCACATACACAAGATGGTGGTAGCAGGTTCCTTCAAAATATTGGTACCTGTCTATTAAATTACAGGGAATCACACCGTACAAGACCATAATCTTCACATTCACTCACCACTGTAATAATCTGAACTCAAATAACAGATAATTTGTCTCTGATGAGAACAGCTCTAACCAAAGCACACTGTGTGATAAAATTCATTAATTCAAATTTGTGCTACACATCCATGAAGCGGAACATGTTCCCAGACTTTCCTGTATGTTACACCCACACTATACTGCCTTACCATTGCACTATGCAGCCTACCTAGATATTCTTAGTTGTATTGTATGATGTTGTCAGGATCTCAGACTACACAGTGCTGATAGTAAGATGGCTGCTAAATGTAAAGATATGGAAGGAAACAGTCATGGACTAGCCAAGGTACTATTCCAGCATTTACCTGGCAGAGAGGACTGAGGAAAACCCCCAAATTTTCAATCAGGATAGCCAGTATCCTGCCCAAAATTTGAATTTGGGACCTTCTACTACACCAACACACTTGGCTATGGCATGGAATAAGTGGCTGCTAACTTAATTATACGGTGTCCTGTATAAGCACTAGAGAAGAAATAACTTTCGAAAGCTGCATACATAAGGCCATGCACATCAAAAAACATGGAAAACTGTTCCATATTCCATAACCACAGAAATAAGATTATGCTGATTTATTATACATCTGTAGGAATGTAACAAATCTGATATATATTATATCTATTATATAATATATATATATATAATAAGCACAGTTTAAATGACCAACATCCCACTTGGCAGCCTACTAGTCCGTCCACCCTACAAAGGGTTAATTTTGGTTATGATTATAAAAATGGGAACATAATGGAATAAATACACAAAGTGTGGACAGCAATGTGTACAGACATACAGGACTCAGCACTGTTGGTGAACAGTGCTGAGAATTACAATCAGTAACACATACCAGAACTTAAAGTTAGGAAAACAAATGTTCATCCCACATCAAACGAATATGTTTCACAAATGTTGAAACAAGGTGGAGTTGTAAATGTCTTCACCAAACTACACAAACAATTTAGAAAGTGTTACATGAATATTCCATACAATTGGCAAAAATTGTGCGTATTGTTACCATTCAAACTCTGTTGAAGTTTTATGTGTACCTTCCATGACACATGAATATGGTACAAATACCAGACATGTGGTTTAGTATAGTCAACTGAAAGTTTTTAATACCAGTACAGTAACAGTGTGTTTAGAAAGTCACTATGAGACTTTGGGTCTGCATTTTCTTAATTCCTACAAATATTACAAGAAATCTGACATGATATTTAGGATTTCTGGAGTACTCGAAGTTGTAATGATACAGCTAGTATTTCAAACAGCTAACTATGTTTTGAAAACTGTATCTTTTACCGTTATCAGTTGAAAAGGTGTGGAGATACCACCTCAGTTGTGATTGACAGCAAGGACTATTTTAAACTGCAGATGTCTTTGCACTCCTGTCAGACTCAACTCAACAAGCATCTCTTCACAGATTCACCTGCAGATGGAAGTAGATCTAGTATCCAAACGCTATGGTCTATTATGAATACTAGATAATTGACAAAATTGAGAAACACAGTAGTCCTACAAGAAGTTAACAATCATCAGAACCCTTTCAATTTACTGAAATGTAAGCAAAGTCGATATTTTTATCAATAAATTTCCACACATGGTCCTACTGCAATATAACAGTTGTCTTGCCTAAATTGCTTTTTTTTTTTCCAGTACCTGCCTTGACACCTCTGAAACAGCTAAGTGATCAACTGCTGGAAAACATCAAAGTTGATAACCAGGTCATTAAACCCATACACAGCATGTTTGACATAATACCATAAAAAGTTCAAGGAGTGTGTAATCCGTTGATCTTGGAAGAAACACAAAAGCCTCCTCTCCCCATCCAGTGTCCAAAAAAACCTATTCTTCAGTTCACAATGTTACAATACAGACGACTACAATTATAATGATAGCGTATACAACACCTCGCCTATAGAGTCAGATATTGTGTGGTACAAATTAATTTATCACTGCTAACCATAACATTATACTCCTCACTTATAACGACAATCGTTTATAATGACACAGAATATTCAGTCCCTTTCATGATGTTTTACCTGAGTACAATTTAAAGTTGAAGTATGGAGTGACTTTCTGGACACTGCAAATGCATTTGACTTGCTTAGCTTACTAAATTAGTATACATGTGGTCAGCAGCCTAGTTCACAAACAACTGAGACCAATGGAAGAGACCACTTGGAAGACACACAATTTCAGATTTCTGGTGTGGTGTAAAATGAGATGTTTGCTCTTTTGGGATTTGAGGATTTTATGCAGCACAGAATGGTAGGTCCTTACTGACGTTTTTGGACATCCTATTGGTTCCAAAACACTAGTAAGAAACTACCTTCTATGCTGCATAAAACCCCAAGAGTGCAGATCTTACTTGAAAAATGTTATAGTAAATGTAGAGATAATATTAAAATAGATATTGAGGAAACAGCATGTGAAAGATGTGGACCAGACTAAACTCATTCAGGAGAGTTAAATGACAGACTTTTGAGAATATGGGACAGAAGAGATTAAAGGTGTGAGCATTAAAAGACACTCACATCACAGCCATCTTTGAACTACAACATATCACTTCACTAATATTTAGCTCTCAAGCAGACCCACTTTGTGAACATGACAAAAAAAAAACTTTGAATTCCATAACAAGCAAGAAATTTCTTGACAAGATGATTTATTATCGATTTTCTAGAAGGACTCTCTACCAGAGAGGGTCCAAGTATGTCAGAGTGACAGATATTGCCAAGAATTTAAGTTGCTCAGTCCAATGTATTGCAACTGTAATTTCAGAACCACTGGCACATACTGATTACAAAACTGGTTTAATAAAATAAACCTGGACAGAAATTTTAAATACTGCAAATTGCAGTAGCTTATTCAGAGTCAGAAAAGATCCTGCTTTTCCTTACAAACAGTTTCAACAAAAACAGACTCCAGAATTCTTCTCCAGCTTTCATTTGACAGAATATAATCAGTGCCCTATTTCAACTATTGCTTCAAGTTCTTGCCTTTATATGGATTTCCAAGTGGTCATTTCTATCACTTTCTAAAAATGGCACCATATACAATTCAAGTTACCCATCCAAGCTACATATCTAATATGATTATAAACATACAAATTCTAGACATCTGTGTAAAAAGTATTAATAATCTGTGTGCTCAGAGCAGTGAATATTATCTCTGTAGATCACTCAGAAATCAAGATGGTTACTTAATAGAAGCATGGTTTGTTTAGCATTTATCGCCCTAAGAGACCATATGTTGGGCTCCACTGTGTAATGGCAAATGGGCCACCATACCACCATATAATGGTCTCTGTATGTTTACTTGGTAGCAATTTAAATGTCCATGCTAAGCCCGAAAAACGCACGCCATGAAGGGATACAACTGGCATTGAAATTTGTCTCCTAAACGTTAACCCATATACATGCTCTGACAACCACTAGATGTCTGTCCATTAAGTGCCATTACCTAATCTGATACATTTACAAAATCATCAGGTGAATTTTAAAATAGTTTCACTTATATGACTTATACGGACATGTAACAGATTTGATGGAGCTGAATAAACTGAACTGAACTGAACTGAATTGAACATGTAACATACACAAAGAGAAGCTTTTCTTATAATTCTGGGAAATTGATTTTAAAATAGTTTTACCTTGTACTGAATAGTCAAAAGTCAATACTACACCAAAGGCCCTGAAGCATTTTATCATAACCATTATAAAGCTTACCACTGAAGTCATTTTTACAAAATTTTTCATTATCTCTTGAGTATCAGGTTACAAAGCAGGCTAACTTGTTTGATGGACATAATATACATATTTAGACCCACCCAATGCTCTCATATCTTAGTATTCTTCCAGTAGTGTGTAAACAAACAATTGCCACAACACTCACGCACACACTTCTACATACTGCATTTAACTTCTCCTGTCTGCAGTCAGAAGGCTTCCAAAATTGCATTTCTTCCACACATGTCTACTGGCAGCCTTTGAAATCTCTTCTATAAAAACAGATGGCAGGAGTTTGATATCTTCCCATACCAATGTGGGATCTTGTCACGTATTGTGTAGAATGGTAAGACATTTACAATATTTCAAGATTAAGTTATGTGTAATAAAATCTAGTTTTTAGTAGTAACTTACAAGAAATGTATACATTGTTGACAAAATAAATTTCCCTTGTATTATATTTAGAATACACAATTAGCAGTTCTGTTATTTATCAACAACAGACACTTGTCTAATCTAAGGATTTAAGTTTACAGATTCCACTTCGAGGGAGGTGGCAGACTTATTTTTAAGTTAAATTCAGTTTTCATAACTCTGTGCCAGCACATTTTGGGGTTTTGTCATTGTTACTGACCTGTGGAACATTCCATCACTTAATTCAATGTAGGGAACTTAATATAAAAAATAATGGCTGTAACATAACCTGTAGAGTTGGCATTGCAACATATCATGAAGTTACATCAGGAAGACACTGAAATAAGTTAAGCAACAATGGTAAAGAATACAGCACAAGACATATTGATTGCATACCTCTGTAACTCTTCCACTGCACAGTTACAAATATGCTACTGCCATGCTTGCTTATGCCACAATACATCAATTGGCACAGTAACAGGGCAACTGAGGAAGCGTGGTTCAACATCCAGCAGAGGCAAGTGATGTTTCTCTTCTTCAAAGTGTCAAGACTGACTTTGGAATCTACCCATTCTCTACACTCCAGGAGGGGAGCTTTTTCTCCAGGATCACAGCAGCTGGGGATGGGAAGCTTGCCACTCATCTCTATACGAGTATAGTGCCAAGGTTAAGAATGCGTGGAACTATATATCCACTCTCCCACATACCTTGAATGGGTCATGTTTAATTCAGCACAGGAACAATTCACAATTAATTTATATACTAACACTTATCTTAATGTTTACTGTCCAACATATAAGAAGAGGGTTCATAGAGCACACTCAGTTCTGGAAAATGTAACAGTGGTGTGGATTCTAAGGTGCTCATACAGTGAATGCTAAACCAGTAAAATACTGTTTAATGAAAATTAAATTGGCTACACAATTTTGTAAAGCTCTCCAATAAGAAATTTCATGATAATTAATTTTGCAGGTCTAAGGTTCTTGTGTATGAGATCCTTGCTCTTCTGGGATGTTACACAGCACAGAGTGGAAGTTACTGATGTTTCAGGACAGCCTATCAGTGCTCTCTTCAGGATCAAGCAGTCTAAGAATATTCTTGAACTGCTTTATCCTTGAAGATAGGAACAACAGATTGTCCAACAATGTCAGTAACTAACTACTAATCTATGCTGCGTAATATCCCAGAAGAGCCAGACCTCATTTACACCACACTGGAGGAATCAAATCCTTTTTATGTGCTTAACACAGAGAAAGAGAGAGGAACTGAGTGATTTTTGTGTATGCTTCACATGCCTGTAGGGGATGGGGCATTAATATTAATAAAAATCCAACTAGATCCAACAGTATGCAGATATTTATTTACTGCAAAATCACTCTACATGTTTCAGGTGTCACTGCACCCATCATCAGGAGTACTAAGAACTAACCGCAGCCTCCAGAACAGGTCATACATATGTACATACATAATTTGTCGCTTTGTAATATCTTGGGAGATCCAAGGATCTAAATTGATGTAAAGCATGTCAAACAAAACAATACAAAGATAATCAACTGAGACAGTCAAAAGTCATAGAAAGCCTGTCATATAAAAAAAAAGACTTTACACAAGAATTCACCGATAAACGTTGTGCTAGCTATAAACATACAACAATGGCTTAACACATTAAAACATTTTTAACAATTTAAGAGTTCCCCGAACTTAAGATTTAATTACACCTCATCCGTCCGAGTTATCATTCATATATTCATCTATTGAATAAAAGGCTTTTCCTAACAGATACTTTTTTTAATTTAGTCAAGAAACTTTTATTATGTGATATCAATTCAGCTATAGTGTGTGGCAATCTGTTAAAAACTCCTACACTTTCATAATATAATCCTTTCTGGTATTGGTATTGATATTGTTGCAGCTACTTCCCTCCAACATGGCCAGATCAGGACTGCAGTCCTTAACTGGCCACGCTGGAGGGAAGTAGATGCACCAATATTATGATCTGTACCGGAGGCTGCGGTTAGAGTGACACCTGAAACATGTAGAGTGACTTTGCAGTAAATAAATATCTGCATACTGTTGCATCTAGTTGGATTTTTATTAATATTGCATTATGACACAAGGAACGATGAGCTTAAAAGTTGGGACATTACTTGTACACTTCACCACCATATTTAAATTCCACACAAAAGTAAAACTGTCACTGTGTGTAAGATCTGTACCATGAAGAAGTAGAGAGGTATGGCTATAGGACCATATGCATTCTGGACCTGAGCAAGAGATGCAGATGATTTGCCAGTTTCATGTTTCAAATGTTTGAGACATGGTATCATGACTCAGAGAAATGCAAACTAAATATTCAAAATATTTCAGTTGATAGTGATGATATATACCGTTTAATTTGTATTTCATCAAATTTTATGCGTTCCCTGCGCACAAAAAATAAAACCAACACACAATCAGGAATACAGGAATCTGTATATTTCCTTGCTCAAACTGTGAGCAGATTTTGATGGAAGTTTGCACTTCTAATTTTCATGTGAATTCAAGTTTAAACAGTATCATCAAATATAAACTGTGCTTTACATGAAGCTCAAACCAAACTGGGTCAGTTTTCTTAAGAACACTTCCGCATAAAAACATCTGTGCAGGACGTAATAAAATTCATGTCTCACTAATACCTTAATTTTCATTTCAAGCATATTTCAGCCACGTGAGTATGTAAGGAAAAGCAAGTGAAATTAATTGCTGATTAATGCAATACCTACTGCATGACAAACTTTTACAACAAATTTCAGTCTGTGCCAGTGTGGACAGATTGACAAAATCCATTATCTGCAGGAAAAGAGTTAAAGAAGTTAACAATGCTTGACAAAGAAAACAAAGGACTTTTAGGGGTACAACAGAAAAGTTCTTAATTTCAATACCCACTGCCACAAGAAGACTTTCCACTCAAACTAAAGATAAAGACGGCTTCAAAATTATGCAATTGTATTCACTCTGCGTATTCTTACAAGTCAATTATATATTTTTCTTCCTAATATACCTCTACATAAAATATATTATGTTACATGTTATTTGTTTTATTTACTTTTAGCATTTTATAAACAACCCACTTCTGTTATGTACTTATAAAAACATTAGTTGAAATGCCAACTCTCATGAATAATGAATCATCAGAGGTTTACTGCCTCTTACCAGATGGTCTGAATGTATTCTTAAAATGTCCTCAAAAGTACATAAATTCATCATTTAGCAAGATTTTCAGTGTACACCAAGCATGTGTTTTACACCCTAGTTATGTTCCTGAAAAAATGGGTGTGAATTGAAAATGATATTACTTTAAGAAATAATGGGTTAGCATAATACAATGCAGCCAGTCAAAGGGTATTAAACTGAAAATGAGAGGGTATAAATTAAGAAATGGTGCATATTGACAAAGGGCATAAAAGCTTAGACATAAAAAATGTGAGGTAAACACCAACGGTAAACAACAAAGGCTACATGTAATGTTCTGTACCTTACAATTTGACTTAGCATGGCCAGACATATCAATAAACAACAATTCAAGACTGGTGGGATTTGACATCATGTAGTCTAGTAAATGACTATGAATGTTTCAAAGGGACATATCGCTTCCATCTTCAGTGCAGAAGCACACCCCCACCAACCACAGTAGAAGGTGTCATAACCCACGAGACCACAACATGAACGCTTATATTTTATTTTATCTCTAAACAAACGGTACTGCACCATATTTTAAGAAATTATTCAGAAATATACTGAGTTGGTGCGAAGTTATAAAACAGCAGCAACATTAAAAAATAAGTTTACCCAAAATTCCCTCCTGTAAGAGTTACATCTTAAAGCTCTGTGATAGTCCTGTTTCATAGTGACATAACTGTCACCAGAGACACTGTTTACACAGAGTAACACGCTGAAACTGATGCTAAACAAGACAGTGAAAGCCCAACGTAACACAGCCTGTTGCACTATTGTATATCATGTAAGAATAATTATAGACAGTACAGAAAAGATTGAGAAGTTCAACAAAAGTTACTCCACAATTCTGTTTTTGTGTGCAAATACCAGTTACAGAAAAATAACCAGCCACTCTGAAATAATTTGTTTCCAGTATTATTTACTTACCTACTCCATGGTGCAGAGTCATTCTTGAGAAGCTAACTGGTTTGCAGCTAGTCAAGAGATTCTCCGCATTTCACGGAACCCGAAGGTTCATTACCGCACTCACAAGCGTCCGCCACCTATCTCTATCCTGGGCCAGCCCAATCCAGTCCATATACCCACATCCCACCTCCCGGAGATCCATCCTAATAT
>Ga0136643_10015583_pt1 | contig 11419 bp, 13 predicted proteins | sample TergutLab28metaG_FD_96883 | JGI IMG/M metagenome (GOLD analysis project Ga0136643, IMG submission 96883) | Labiotermes labralis P1 segment gut microbial communities from Petit-Saut dam, French Guiana - Lab288 P1 (version 3) (version 3) | ecosystem: Host-associated > Arthropoda: Insects >...
AAGCGCGGAAAAGTCCAACACGCGCGAAGGAGCGTTGTAAAGTGCTAATAACTCTTGCAGATGTTCGTCGCCGCCTTGGAATATGCTTGCGCGGCGGGCGTTGGTTATTTGTAAAACTTCGTCTAGGGCTGGGCCTTGGGGCATAGTTGGGGTTGGGACACTACTACCGCAGGCGGTTAGGGTTAAAATAATTGCGGCCAGCAAGATTATGGTTTGTGTGATTTTTTTCATAGAGTCACGCTCCTATTGTTTTATTAATATACTCAAAAAGAGTTGCGGATGCAACTCTTCTGAGTTCCTTCGCATATACTCGTAATAAAAAAACAAAAGCTACTCACGAATAATATGGTTGTTTAGCATGTTTATTGTGGCGGTTAGCGCACAGCCAGTTACCCAAATGTCCGGGGCAAAGCCGCGACCTTCGGTAAAATGGTCTTGAGGGTGAACAAAGACATGTTGACCAAACCGAAATGAAATACCACTGCGCGGCAAAAACATATCTTGCCCCCCAGATGCTATATATACACCATTTGTGTACTGCCCTATTATTAGCGTATTTTCTATACCAAGCACTCTGCTAACCATACCCTCTGCCGCGGAAGCAGACAACCTATCTACAAGCAAAATAAGCAGTTTGTCCGATTGAATAAGTTCCTCTTGCCCATACCAAACAAAGTGATTATTATCAAAAAAATGAGAGATGTTATGGTTACTAACATTATGCCCACGCCGCCGCTGCGACTCAACCCAAAACAGCCAACGACGGTCTTCATTGGTTGTCAATTCTAATTCTGTATTTGTCGGGGCAGGAGTTTCGCCAAGCGCACGAGAGAACCAACGTCTTTGCAAAGTCATAGTTCCACCCCTGTTACTACGTATGTCTACAACTATTATTGGCTCGCGGCGTAATTGATTTGCGTATAAAACAAACTGGCGAGCAGCGTTGGCACTAGCACTATCTTCGGGACCATCTGGGTTGCCCATAACCGTTATAGCTGTAACGGGGATACCTTGTATAAACTCTAACGATGATTCAATCCTCATATCCCTAACAGGGGGCTCGCCGTTGTCCCATACATACAACGGCAGAGTTTCTTCTGTGTCATCGGTATAAATAATTGTTAAATACCTGGGTAGTCCTGTGTCTGGCACTTGTAAAGCAATGACTGGTGAATAAAAAAAACTTGCGCCGCTTTCGTCCATGCTAAAGTGAAGCACCGTACCTATTGATAAAACCTTGCGGGGTAAGCACGGCAGCAAAAATCCAGCAACATATAAACCGCTTTCAAGATTGCGAAAGCCATCGCGTGCAGACTCAAATCTAATATCAGCAACAACAAAGCCATAACGAATGCCAAGCTGATGCCCACCGATAACCGCATGATTATCGAATATAACCGTTGACAAGTGCGTATGGAAAAGCTCTCCAAGTTCCCAAACGTACCAGTACGGCTGATTATTTATGTATTCCTTTATCCTATCCCGCACAGGAAAAAACACTTCGTCGCCGCCAAAGTAGATATACAATATATATTCTGTGGCAAGCATATCAAAAAGTGCTGTCGTATCGCGCAGCGCGTTTGTCTGGGTTACTACAGCGTCCATGTCACCACGCGTTGCCGTCCCCAACGCCCAAGGTCTTACAATTTGCATGGGGCGGCGACCCTCTGTAAAGCGGGTAAGGTCTTCGGCAGTTGGTTGGGTAGATATAACGTCGAGACGGCGCGCGAAAGCAGTATCCAGGACTTGACTAAGTTCGTCGGTTGTTTGCACTGTAAGTTGAGTACGGGTGTGATTGCCGCAGGCGGTTAGGAAGATGAGTACCAAAAGAGGGATAAACAATAATTTTTTCATTATGCCACGCTCCTGTTAATTTTGTTTCGCGTATTATGCCAAAAAAGAGCTGCGGGTGCAACTCCTTTGGATTGTTTCGCGCTCACTAATAACGAGAAGAAAGGCTACTCCCGTATTATATGGTTGTTTAGCATATTTACGGTAGCAGTTAACGCGCAGCCTGTGACCCAAATGTCCGGGGCAAAGCCGCGGCCTTCGGCGAAGTGACCGGGAGGGTAGATAAGTGCTGTTTGACTAAACTGGAATGGAATCCCGCTATTCGGCAAAAAGAACTCCCGTGCTCCACTGGTGACATATACACCTGCTGTGTTTTGACCTATTATTAATGTGTTTTCCATAGTAAACATCCTGCTTGCCATACCTTCACTGGCAGACCCAGACAACCTATCAACTAGCAATATAATTAACTGGTCGCTTTGTACTAGCTCGCCAGGCATGTGTGTAATTTGATGATAGTCATCTAAGAGGGATGCGGTATCGAAGAGTTCGACATCATAACCCATACGTTGCCAGAACTCACCCTGTGCTATTGATGTTCGCACATCATTGCTCACCAGTGAGAGAGATATGAACGCACGATATGGTACTTCACCAAGTAGTTGATAAAACCATTGAATCAGCAAGCTATCGAATCCTCCGGGGTTGCCCCGCACATCCACAACTATTACCGGTTCGTCTCTTAATTGACTCGCATATGCGATAAACTGCCTGCCTACCACGCTGCGAATATCGTCCTCCGGCACATTCATATTTGCCATTCTCGAAATTGTAACAACCGGGACGCCTTGCATAAACTCTAATGATGTATAGTATTGCCGATTTCCCAAAGAAGCCTCCCCATTATCCCATATATATAGTGGAAAAATTTCTACTGTGCCGTTGGTATAAGTAATTGTCAGATATCTTGGTAAGCCTACATCCGGCACACGCAGCGCGATAACCGGGGAATAAAAGAAGCTTATACCGTTTTCGTCCGTACTAAAATGCATTACATCATTTACCGCCAGAGCTTTACCCGGCAGACAAGGCAAAACCAAGCTACGTATATACAGACCATTCTCAATATTACGAAACCCGCGGCGTGTATGCTCGAACCTGGCATCAGCAACCACAAACCCATAACGAATGTAAAACAATTGCCCTCCGATAGACGAGTGGTTATTATTTATAACTGCTGAAAGATGCGCATGAAAAAGCTGGCTAAGTTCCCACGCATACCAGTAGGGCTGCGTATTTATGTATTCCTTTATCCTATCTCGCACAGGAAAAAACACTTCGTCGCCGCCAAGGTAGATATATAATATATATTCCGTGGCAAGCATATCAAAAAGTGCTGTCGTATCGCGCAGCGCGTTTGCCTGGGTTACTACAGCGTCCATGTCACCACGTGTTGCAGTCCCCAACGCCCAAGGTCTTACAATTTGCATACGTCTGCGCCCTTCTGCAAAATTGGTAAAATACTCGGCTGTGGGCTGGTAGGATATAATATTAACGCGGCGGACTAGGGCAGCGTCTAGGGCCTGGCTAAGTTCGTCGGTGGTAGATATGGTAAGTGGAGTGCGTGTTGGGGCGTTATTACCACAGGCGGTAGAAAAAATAATGATTGTTATCAAACTCAAGGTTATTGCTGATATTTTCATATAAACGCATCCTTTATAATTTATGTGTAGCTATGACAAGCCAAGAAGAGTTACTAAAGCAACTCTTCTTGAAGCTTGCATATTACGTTGCTGTTATTACTTTACATCAGACCACATACATCACATATCTCGTCGCCAGGACCGCCAGGATTAGAAAGATTGTTAGGGCATACTGGCGTACATGGACCACCATCCTGATTCACATCACAAATGTCATCATTTGCGGGGCTAATACCACGTCCTAATACTAAGTATTCCATAGTCATTCTCCTTTCGTTAGATTTTACTACATATCATCTTTGCGCAGAGAGATATCATTTTTTACCGTTGCTGTCTTGCTTTGCCTTTAGCCGTTGTACGATAACTTTTATAAAATCGTCCAACGAAAATTTATATGATGAGCATCTTTCTTCGCAACTAATCCGCTTTTCTGGACAACCACCCATACATACAGGTAATAAGTTGCATTTCATACACATATCGTCGACAGTTGGGTCATACAGCATATAGCCCAGTGGCGACTGATATTTGTCCTTTTCAGGATTTATCAAATTGCCCATAGCTTGCGATTTATTGCCAATATCCATAAAGCACTTATACAATCCGCCGTCGGCAGCAATTACATATGAGTTAAGAGAATCCGCACTACAATAATTACGCTTTTGTCGCGGATACCTCCTCATAAATCCTTCCCCACCACTTTCAAACTCTTTAAAATATTCAAACTCCTCTTCCGAAAAGCCGCCGCAACTAAAACAACTACCCTTGTCATAATCGTCATTGTCAGCAGTCACCCTGCCAAGATACGGGTGTACTTTATCCAGTAGCCTCTTATCACCCAGCAGTTTTGTAATTTCCGCACCTGCACCAGCATTGGTTTTATCTATATTTATGCGCAACGACACTGTTGGCAACCATTCTTTGTACTTCTCCAAATTGTCTACAATTATGCTAAATGTACCCGAGCCATCTGTTAGCGGTCTGCGTTTGTCATGTGTTTCTGCAACACCGTCTAACGTAATTTGTATGCGGGATACTTGCAGCTCTTGCAGCAACTTGACAATTTTTTCTGTCATCAAATAACCATTTGTTATCATGCTGGCACTATAAGTAATATTGTTCTCCTCACACAAGGCAATAAACCTTTTCGACAGCCTTTCAACGGTTGGTATATTCATAAGTGGCTCGCCACCATACCAATAAACAGCCAATGTAGAAATTGTCTTAACCTGTGCCTCTACCATTTTAACAATGACGTCCTCTACCTCCTGCGTCATATAATCTGGTTTAAGTACGTCCTTCTCATAACAGTACGGGCAACGGAAGTTACAATCTGCCGTTGGGGCAATAGTCAACCCCAGCGACTTTGTGCTGTACCTACTCTGCAACATACGGAAACGCAATAAATCCAACTCATTTGTTTCGTCATCTATCAAAAAACCGCCTTGCCTTAATTGTCCAATAAACTCGTCGTCTGTAATTTCTACACCACGCTGCGCAAAAGTTTCAAACACCTCGTGCTTTTCTTTTTCCATAAGCGCAAGCGCATTGGTAAAAGAATTATATGCTATCACTTTGCTTGCATCTGCCTCGTATGGAAAAAAGAAATTGTAATTGGATTGTTTCATTCGGCAACACCTCTCGTGTACTGGCTATTAATTCATCTACTACCAGTATACCCCCCCCCCCCCAACAATTTGTCAATACCTTTGCGGGCAATTTTTGTCGAATTTAATATTAGTTTGCAAAACAAAAAAGAGCCGTCTTTTTACAAGACAGCTCTTTTTTATACCAGTCCTTTTATTCCGGGTTAAACCTTAGATGGCAGAGTGTGTAAACACAGCAATTGCGCTCATTGGGATAACACAAACCGCGCCCAGCGGGTTGCCCCAGAAGAAACCTTCGTCGTTGTCTATGCCCATTGGGGTCATAACATCTGTGCATGCACTGCCAATTGGGCAAGCAGGTGGTGCGCCAATATCGGCAAGAAGCCGCACGCAGTTCATGTCTACAGAAAGTAAAACTCCTGTAAAGCCGCTGCCAGACAATCCACCACTTGTGGTAAAAATTGTTACCGTTTGCCCCACATGCCTTAGCATACTTTCGCACAAGCATTTTAAATGATCAACCATGGTAAACCTCCTATATATACAGTTGTTGAAGAAAGGAGTGTGCGCCGTAATAGTTGTACACTCTTCTAATTGTATAGTATGAGGATAGGGTGAAAATGTGCATGCCTGCCGCAAATCAAAAGGGCTTTATATTGTTTTCTAATTTGTACAACTCCAACATCGTTTTCACATCATCAAAGCTAGGGTCATGGAAATAATGATAGCCCTTGATACAACGAAAAGATGGGTTATCGTTATCAAAAATTACACGGTGCTTACATTCTTCAAGCTTACCTTTTTTGGCTTTACATTGGTGACACACGCCCCACCAGGTTAAAAATGACGCAGGGAATCGCTTTTTCAAAGCATCAATTTTCTCGGGGTGGGTGTAATAAAGTTTTGGGAAGCCAAATTTTGCTGCTATTGAATAATTTATGCTATGCAGGAACTCTTCTTCGTGGTACGACGAACCTTTGCCCAAAAGCAGCCATTCCTTAGAACCTTTTTTATATAAATAACAAAAAATCTTTTCTTCGCCTGTGGGGATAAAGCCATGTTTAATGGCTTGGTCGTAAAGCCAATAATAAATTTCGCGTAAGTGTTCGGGTTCGCCATCTGTTTTGGCTAAAAAGAAAGTTTCGTGGGTTTGTGTGGCAGGGTCTTCCACAAAGCGATATGAAAAGTAACGAATATGCTGCGTTGCGCCATTGCTTCTTATACCAAAATATGAACAAAGCACAGTGGCTACATTTGGGTGGCTGGGAAATGAAACCGAAAATTGAGGGGATTTTCCGTCGCTTAACCCCTCGATATGCAACCCCATTTGCGCAAGTCCTTTAAGTAATTGTTCCGTTTTTTCTGGCGGTTTGCAAACAATCTGGTCATCAGCGTGTTTTTTTGCATGTTCGTCAAAACGTTTTTTATCAACAACCAAACGCCCGTTCTCTGCATAACCGCATTCTACCATCGCATTCAACGCTATAATTACGCGGTTATGGATAATACCGTATCCTGTAATCGCATTCCAGTCCGGCCATCCCCAATTAAAAGGCGAACCATGCCCAATGGCATCATAAACCGCATATAAAAATTTTTGCAGTGCCTTAAAAGCATTTACAAATTCATCATTAGTCAACCCATTAAGATAAATGGGGCTAATTTTTGTATTGGCAGGGATAAAAACCATGGTATCTTTGTAGGCTTTCATAGCCTTGCGCGCTTCGCCCTCAAAAGTTTCTTTGATAAAATTATTAAAAGTGTCGAAGAATGCGGGGTTGCTATGTTCGCAGAAATTAGCATAATCACTTAAAATCTGGAAAGTGTTTTTATCTCTGTCGACATAACCGCACCATCTACGCTTAACAAGCTCGCGAAGTGCTTCGGTTGTAGGTGGTTGGCCGTTAAGCTTTTTTTCAAGCCAATTAAGCATGGTTTCGCATTTGTAGATATAATCTTTTTTTCTTCTTTTTATGGCAAGGTATTCAAGATACTCACACGTGTTAGTCATTTTTAATTGCTCCCGTTTATTATATAAGCTAATGCTAGCAAAAATAAAATGAGCTTACTATGTAGCGCAGGTTGCGTTTTATACCGAAAACTCAACTGCTACTTTACTAGCTCAAATTCTGCCGTCCCCTGCTCTACCCCATTAACAATAAGCGTAATGGCGTGTACACCCGGGTAATGCTTGCGCGTACTATGGTCTGCTAGGGCATGGCTTTTTGTGTACAGTTTTGTTGTGTTTTCCTTCATTGCCATTTCGGATATCTGGAATATTTTGCGGCTTTGCTTACCGTTGGCCTTTACATAATCTACACCATATTCCAGCCGCACTTTTGTTGCTGCGCTTGTAGCCAGCTTAAACGAGAACGATATTTCCCCGCCAATGGTTGCGGTTGCTGCCGCTAGGGCAAAATCACTTACCTTTACCGCGTCTGCATTACCAAACCCAAAGATAGCAAGTACATCACGGTTGCCTTTTTTCAGCAATGTGCGGCAACCGTGCTTCACAACCCAATCGGTGTTTTCGTTTTTGCCATACCACGCTTTTGCAATTTGGGATACCAAGCCCGGGTGGGTTTTGGAAATATCGTTTAAATTATTGGCCACGCTTTTGCGCACATATAAGTTAGGGTCGGCTTTTAGCTGCTCTAAAATGGGTAGCACGGGTGCTGGGTCTTTTTTAAACGCGTTTAATGCCACGCCCCACGGCAACGCAGGGCGGCAACCTTCGCTTGCAAGCCTGCGCACATGTTCGTTCTTGTGGGTTGCCCAGGCACGCATTTGCGCCATCATGCGCTCTTGGTGGTTTATGATAAACGGCCGCACAGCAAACTCGGCAGACGCATGTGGCGTGTACCGCTCCAGTGCCGCCATAGAAATATCCCAATTGGCTTCGTCTTGCCCATATACTTCTACAAAGTCTGGGAAAAACAGCGCAAGGCCGTCTAACCAACTGCCGCAGTTGACAACCACTTTATCTATGACACCAATTGCCGCAGTGTAGTCTTGTGGCAAAAATTTGCCAAGGTTTAGTGTAATTTGCCTGCCGCGGGCTTTAAGCTCTAGGCTGTCCCAAGTGCTGTCCATGGTTGACGCAATAAATTCTTCCACGGGGAACGGCGCGTAAACTTTACGTATATCCTCTGCAAGCGCGCGGATATATTCCGCGTTATACATATTTTTTAATAATTCCGCCATGATGTGCTACTCCTTATCCAAAGTTTTTACCATAATATAATCCTCGTGTCCCGCATGGTCTAGCTTTTCTTGCGTAATAACATACCCCAGCCGCTGATAAAACCGTACCGCTGGGTTGTCTTGTTGTACCGACAGCGACGTGCGCGCATACCCGCGCTGGCGCAGTAGCGTAAACAAATGCCGCATCAAATCCGTACCAATGCCCTGCCCGCGGTATTCCGGCAAAATTGAAATGGCGAGTTCCGGCGTGTCCTCGTCCAAATGCCCATACGCAGGGATAATTCGCGCCCATGCCGCACCCACCACTTTGCCGCCCGCTTCCGCCACCACACCAGTATCATCTTTGCCACCAAAACCTTTAATGTATACATAAATTTCGGGGGCAAAAATAAGCCCCCGCGGCGGCATAGCTTCGCCCGGGGGTACAAAAATAGCATGGTATAGGAAATCTTCAAGCAGTGGGTGGTCATGTGGCTGCATTGGGCGTGTTGTCATTTTTAACACAGCGGCACATCTCCCTTACACTTTTTTCTTATGGAAAGCCGAAGGCACCAAGCGGTACGCTTCTTTCTTGTCCATTTTTGTTACATAACGCGTAGCAATGCGCGCATCGCAACTGGGGCAAAATATTGCCCCGTGGTGCTGCGAAAAATCCAAAACACCATCAACGATGCGCTCGTTATACATTTTTACAAAATTGGTTTCACCAACTTTTTGGTAGTGGGCAATAAAAGCTTTACAATATGCGCAACTCACCGCCAAAAGATGGCTTCCGCGCACTTTTTTACAATGTGGGTTTTGGTAAATCAAGCCTCTACAACGCCAGACATCATGGTCACTTCCACGCCTTGCGCACGCCATGCTTCTGCAATTTTGTTCATACCCAGCGAATCACTGGACATATGCCCTGCAACAATAACGTTGCCGTGTGCGTGTTCCTTTAGCGCGCTGACGTCCTTTTCTGGGATATGCATAAGCACCAATGTGCCAACACCGCCCTCAAAATATTGTTTTAAGATGTCCGCACCCGGCCCGGTTAACCCAGACATAAGTACATAAATTTTACCCGCATAGCTTTCTTTGCTGCCCACGCGGATAACCGGCTTGCGTGCAGAATTTTTGTATTCTGCAATTTCCTCAAGTGCGATGGTGATATCCTCAAGCGTAGTTTCTGGGTTGTTTGCAAATTTATCGTCCAAGTGTTTTTGCACAATGGCCTCGCCAATAATATCCGCAGGCGTGTGCAACGACACATATGGCATATTAAGCAGTTTTGCAGCAGACTCGCTGCGGCGCGAGTTAGAAACATGCCTGTTGTAGCCTAGCTCTTCTTTGCGGAGAGACAAAGCTTTTTGCGAGCGGTTGCGTGGGATACCCAGCTTCTCTAACCTTAAAATATGAGTTTTCATAACCTCTAGCATTTCTGGGTTTGTATTGCGTGGGTGGTGCGTTACAACACAATGGTAACCCAGTTGTTTTGCCAGCAATAGCTCCGGCGTATCCATATCAACGCCCATAAGCACTTTTTTAATGTTGCTGCCAGGCACTACGATGTCGCAGTCCGCAGGCATTTCCTTTAAGTTGGCTAACTCCAAAGCCATGTCCATCATTTTTTTTGTGTCCATTGTGGTCACTCCTCCAAATTAGTTATAAAAATATGCCACTGTACATTTGTACAATGGCATACATATAAGAACTAAATTATTGTGCTTCTGCTACAGGGTAAACCGAAACCTTTTTCTTGTCGCGGCCTTTACGCTCGAAACGAACCACGCCGTCGACAAGCGCGAAAAGGTTATCGTTGGAACCGCGCCCAACATTGTTACCCGGGTGAATACGCGTACCCTTTTGGGTATAAAGAATATTGCCCGCAAGTACAAACTGCCCGTCGGCGCGCTTTGCGCCAAGGCGTTTAGAATTGGAGTCGCGTCCGTTTTTAGACGAACCTACACCCTTTTTACTCGCGAAGAATGACAGATTTAATGTAAGCATTATTTTCACATCACTTTCCGTATGGCTATTTTTAAATCCTTTGGATATTGCTCGCAAACACTGTGTAAACCCAGCACTAGCGAATCTAGCAAAATGCCGGCTCCGGTGTCGCGCAACTGCGGGCGTTTAAGCGCAAAAGCGATAAACCCGCCGTTTTTATTCCACATTGCCCTAAAGTCCGCTTGTTTAAGCGGTGTCAGCTTCTCGATGCTATTAAGCGTATTAATCGCCAGCATAGACACAGCAGAACACACAATGGGGTCGCCATGGCACTTTACGGTAAAACCAACAGCCAGCCCATCATTGCAGTGGAATATTGTAGCCCTAATCATAACTACTTGCTAATAGATTCGATTTTAACGCTTGTAAAGGGTTGACGGTGGCCTTTTTTCTTGTGGAAGCCTTTTTTAGACTTATACTTGTAGATGATAACTTTTTTTGCTTTACCATCGCCAAGTACAGTTGCAGTCACAGATGCGCCCTTGATTGTAGGTGCGCCAAAAACTGTGCTGTCACCATCCCAAATACCCAACACCCTGTCAAATGTGAAAGAAGTACCAGCGTCTGCGCCAAGTTTTTCTACCGTGATAACATCCCCGGCTTTTACTTTGTACTGCTTACCACCTGTTTCGATAATCGCGTACATACATACACCTCCTAATAAATTGATGGAAGTACACGCCGAACAGGGCGGGCAAAACGCCGCTTAATACCATGTGTCGTGCGGTTACAACTAAACTCCAGATATATTACCATAATGCAATAGGATTGTAAACCAAATTTAATATTTTTTTCGATTACAAACATGACATATAGTTGTCGCGTTTACTATAGTACGATAAAATCATAAGGAGCGTGGCTAAAATGATTATTGAACCTATGTTTCAATTTGACAGACAGTGCCTGTGTTGCTACACTTGTGGATAAGTTTGGTATTCATTGGAATCTAATGGCCGAATAAGTTTAGTAAGCTGGCTCAAACAAATCTAAAGGAGAACGAAGTGTGAAAGCCTAACAGTATAAATGCGCATACAAAAAAAGCTATCAGACATAGCCAAAAAAGAAGTTACCCAGCGATTTTGGTAATAGAAGAAACGTCATAGCCCTGCGCGGCAAGAAACG
>Ga0136643_10015584_pt1 | contig 11419 bp, 9 predicted proteins | sample TergutLab28metaG_FD_96883 | JGI IMG/M metagenome (GOLD analysis project Ga0136643, IMG submission 96883) | Labiotermes labralis P1 segment gut microbial communities from Petit-Saut dam, French Guiana - Lab288 P1 (version 3) (version 3) | ecosystem: Host-associated > Arthropoda: Insects >...
ACTGCTGCTGCTGCTGCTGCTACTAACACTACTACTGCTGCTACTACCACTGCTGCTGCTGCTGCTACTAACACTAATACTGCTGCTACTACCACTGCTGCTGCTTCTAACACTACTACTGCTGCTACTACTACAGCCACGAACAGCGCAATACGTTGTCAGTATAAAACAGTCATAAAAAATAAAGCGTCATAAAGACACATCAAAAGAACGAAAAAAGATATTTAATAAAATACAAACGCACCAACACAAAGTGCATTCAACGATCGACAGACAGACTCACTATACAACCCACAAAAGCAATCTGTATGTCGGGCAGTCACTGAGCCGAGAGTGATCTGCGTAATACCAGAAGTGTGGGCGAAGCTGACTCGAGAACCACGTGGTGTCATCACGAATTGTCGGTACCAGTCACGAAAGTTCGGAAAATTTGCATTAAATTTGGTAACCTCGGGAGGTTCACAAATATCAAGACTATTTTATTCCTTATCGTCAAGATCAGCAGCATCAGCAGCAACAATAGCATTACGATAAAACTTGATATATTCAGCTCTTATCGTTTCTCACGTTGTCATGTTCGGTCCGCAACGATTCTGTGAAGTGGCCAAATTATTGGGTCAGAACACGAACAGTTATGGCACGCGAGTCAAGACAGCGTTATTATTATTATTATTATTATTAGTATTATTATTATTAAGGTTTACTTTTTATCTCGTGTTTTTTGCCTTATACTGGTTTGTGTGTGTGTGTGTGTGTGTGTGTGTGTGTATGTATGCGTGTAGGCTAGTCTGTCACATATAGAGCCATTACTTTATATGGCAACCGCTGGTTCTCTCTTTCTTCTTATTCTTTCTTCGCATTCACGTAGCTCATTCAGATGACCGCCCACACGCACGGTGGGGTAGGGACAGGACGCAACAAATGATATCTGTCAAGTAAAATAACACCCTGTATTTGCCTACTCGTGCCGATTCTGTAAATGTCAATTGGACTGTTTACTCAGCAGGTAAATAAATACCAATATTATCGGAAGAATTACATACTCTTCACAAAAACATAGTCTGAGATTAACCTGAATTATATTTAAGGATCCAGTCCGTACCGCGCAGTAAACACTCTATATCTCTGTTATAAAAACCAGTCAGTTAATGTTGTATAGGGAAATAAGCGCTGTTTCTTCTCAGATCCACACAAAACACATAAATACACTGTGTGGGCAGAACGTAGAATTGTTGAATGTTAAACCTCGCGGTATATATAGTGACCGCTGGGCTTTAAAGGGTTAAGGTGACCAAGTCAAGAACAAATTTACAGCAGAAGAACCGTAAAGATGTTACTTTGGAGTCCACGTGGAAGAGAACAAAACACAGGGAAAAATTAGTTGAAGGTCTCTGTTTAATTCCACTAATTAATGAGGACCCGCGACAGGCTGTTGTGAGTAAGGCAGTGGACATTTCTTATAAGGGGGGTTTTTAAAACCTTAGCGACTATCAGCTTTCCAAGAGAAAGTTACGAGAGTGAATGAAAACAAAATACGTGTTATACTTCTGTTTGCATCGTGCCGTCTACTAGCGCTGTGTGTGTGTCAGTAAAATGAATACACGAAGAAGAAGAAGCAGCAGCAATTAAAACGTTTCTCGATTCACTTCGACCTCGCTTTTGCCACGCAGATGATTCTTGTTCTACTACCCCCAAATGATAGACACACTGAAACAGTGTCTTTAAACAAATTATATATACTTGGGAACTAAGGTAGACCAACAGAACTTAACTGTCGACGAAACCTAATGCGCACATCCCACGATCCTTTAGGTTTGAAAATTTTATGAGTTCAGAACTGTTAGGGCAGCGCGTTGCTGAACAAAACGTGCTGGTGCAGCGAACATCTCGTATTTATAATTTAACACTTCAGCGTAATGGCCGTGGTAATGTGAGAGCGATCTTTTAAATAAGTTGTTTGTTGTTAGGCGCACAAGTTTAGTCAATAAGGTTCATCCCTAATTGGAAAAACGAGGGGTGCAGGGGTGGAGGGAGGGACCAACTTAAGATAAAATCCCGTTGCAGGAGGAACTGAATCCTGGCCGTCACATCGACTGGCAAGTTTGTGGTTACATAACCAGTGACGTCACGGGACTCCAATTTACCCCCCCGCCCCCCGCCCCAGTTGACTTTCATGATAATGCAGACCGACAATTATTCAGGGTGGTAATCTTTATAACAAATACGGTACAATTATTTTATTTGACAACTGCAGCTGGTTACCTCACGTCAGCTTGCTTGACTTACGAAACTACGACATGCCATAAAGAGCGTGTTAGACGTGGCGCGTGTTTAGGGGCTCACGGACAGCAACTCAGCGCCTTCTTTAAATTTGGAGCGTAAATACTTAGTTTTAACTGCAATACATTGGACTAAAGCGCACGGACCCCGACTCAGGGCAGATCGGAATATCTGCTTTGCTACGTTACCTGTAATGACAGCTGGTAAGTAAAATAGTATTTTTTTTTAACTCATAGTTCCGTGCATCACAATTCATTGTTAATAAAAATCCAACCAGATGCAACAGTATGCAGATATTTATTCACTGCAAAGTCACTCTACATGTTTCGGGTGTCGCAGCACCCATCACCAGGCCTGATTAGGCCACGTTGGAGGGAAGTAGCTGTACCAGTATTATGACCTGTACCGCAGGTTGCGGTTACAGTTTTTAGAACTCCTGATGATGGGTGCTGTGACACCCGAAACATGTAGAGTGACTTTGCAGTAAATAAATATCTGCATACTGTTGCATCTGGTTGGATTTTTATTAACATAAAATAGTAATCCCTGTATACAAGGTTAAGGCTTGCCCTTCTGTTGTCCTACTGTAATTATGTACGTTAGAAAGTGCTTACGAAGAGGATCAGAATAGTACAACAGTGAACTCCATGCTTCATGTGGTGTGGAATTTTACCAAAAAATTCCTGTAAGTAGCAGCACTTCTCATTGCATGTTTTTGCTTACTGAAGTTTAGAATCTTAGTGCAAATGTATTTGTCTAAACAGAACTTACAGGCTACGGAGTTTAGGCTTTGTGATAAAGTTCTTTTACCTGTGTGTGTGTGTGTGTTTGTGGTGTGTGTGTGTGTGTGTGTGTGTGTGTGTGTGTGTGTGTGTTGTGTGTGTGTATGTGTGTGCGTGTGGTGTGGTGTGTGTGTCTGTGTGTGTGGTGTGTGTTTGATGTATGTGTGTGTGTGGTGTGTGGGTGGTGTGGTGTGTGTGTGGTGCTTGTGTTTGTTGTGGTCATGTGTCTTTGGAATTTCCTGAAAGTGCTGCAGTCGCATGCAAAGAGAAGCTAATCTTAGCTTATGACATCTGTATGGATGTGATGAATGATTTCAAGCAAGAGCCGGGACCTAACCGAAACAAAGGCTTGGCATTTGTTTCGGTTAACTGCTTGGAGAAGACAAGTGAGGAATGCAGCCCTAAACATCCGCTGTTAGCAAAAGCTTTTTGAATATACAAAACGGACTTAACCAAGTAAACTACCTCCATGAAGCTCAGTCCTTCTTCAGAAGCTAACAGGATGTCAGCCTGTCAAGAAATTACCCTCGTTTTATGGAACCCTAAGGTTCATCACCGCATTCACAAGAGCCCGCCACCTGTCCCTATCCTCAACCAGATCAATCCAATCCATATCCTCCTCATCCCAGTTCTTCAAGACCCTTTTTAATATTATCCTCCCATCTACGCTTCTGTCATCCAGGTGCTCTTTTCTACCCCCAAGTTTTCCTACCAAAACCTGCACGCACATCTCCTCACACCCATACTTGCTACATGCCCAGTCCATCTTATTATTCTTGATTTGGTCACCTGAATAGAATTTGGCGGGGAGTTCAGATCATTAAGCTCCTCGTTATTTAGTCTTCTCCACACGCCAAATCTAATAATTTGCAGGATAAGGCAGCACTACACTTTTCACAGGTCCATGTGTTGTGTTGAGTTTCTGGATGTTGTGTAGTTGTATGTAGGGGGGAGGGGCCCAAATATTTCCGTAATTTGAATCGGAGGCCCTTGATAACATTGTCGTTGAAGATTTCAGAAAATGTTTCACGCAGTGGTTTCGGCGCTGTGATCGTTACGTCCAGTCACAGGAGGAAAACTGCGAATTGGGAAGTTTCGAACTCTTCCGAATATCTTAAATAATTTTTTTAAATTCCGGGAATTTTTGCCCACCACCCCCTAGCCCCCACCTCGTACGCAGGTATATATCCTATACTATATGTAGGCTTAGTTAAGCTGCTGGGAGTGTCGGTCTATTGTGCCCTCATAAAACCTCAATTTGAGTGCACGTACTCTCACTCTCAAACTCTTCACCTGATGTCGGCGAGTGTTCAGCTTCTTACGTCTCCTGCCGCTTTGCACCCTGGTAACAAAAATTCCGGTACTATTGAGCAACATGCTGGGAGGGACCCACAGCGAGTTTGGATGTTTCGGAGAAACAATCTTTTCCACCTGTCGGGATTTCAACCCCGCAGATTGCAACCTGTAGCCAAGTTGCCGTTTTGGCTAATTTTTCCCGGTTTCGGTAATTACACAAATATAAATAAAAGATACATGGAGGCGGACAGAGTAACGTATTTGGCACAACGGCTGGTCTAGCGTTTGGACGATTCGCAGTTCAATTCTCGGTAGGGAACACGAGATTATCTTTCTTCGAAAACTTCCAGGCTGGCTTTGGGTCCCACACCACCTCGTTTTGGCCCCACACCACTTCGTTTGGGCCCCAAACCACTTCGTTTGAGCCCCACACCACCTCGTTTGGGACCCAAACCACTTCGTTTGGGCCCCACATCACCTCGTTTGGGTCCCACACCACCTCGTTTGGGCCCCACACCACTTCGTTTGGGCCCCACACCACTTCGTTTGAGCCCCACACCACTTCGTTTCCAACAGGTACCTTTTTTTATCGGCATGTAAAGCGGCCTGGACAAGAAAGTGACCATTCACTACCACCTAGTGACGAGGTTAAGAACAAGTGGAGCTGTACCTCCACTTTCTTTGTGAGTCTTCACGATGTGGACATGGAAAATTCCACGCTTGCCATTCTTTACGTTTCCTTTGGATATCAACCCGACTAAGCCACGCCATTATCAGTCCATCTCCCAAATACCAGTCGCATCCATTATGCGAAAATATCCTTCCCACGCTTATTTCTTTGTAGGCGATTGTAACATTGCCTGAAAGAGATGAGCGAAACTTTTAAAATATTCTGAGTTCTTAGGGTCAACTAGGATAGGGGCTGGATGGTCCGAGTCTCGATTCCCGCTAGGGTCAAAGATTTTTCTCCTGTCCGCGATATTCAGACCGTCTCTGAGACCCATATTCACTGCATACCGGAGTTTTTCCCGGGGGAAAAGGAACGGGGGTGTGAAAGTAACCACGAACTTCCATCTGGTGTCTAGGTTAAGAATCAGTGGAGCTAAAAACCTACTTCCCCTATACGCCTTCATGGTTTGGACAAAGACAACTTAACCTTTTCTTACCTTCAGTTCTAAGAGCGAAGAAGATAAGTACGGAATCTAATTTTCTACAAACCCTGAGGGCAGGACGTGTGTGTGACATACGTCACTTGTGCATGATCAGAATGTGGCAGGAATTTGAATGCGTGTGGCAAAGGTTGGCGCCAGACATCAATAATTGACCGTCTTGATCACCACAAAGGCGGTGTCTTTGGTCCGACCTTTTCAAAAACGGAGCGATCACAAATGAATGCCCAACAATCCGACCAAAACGTAGCAAGTTCCCGCAACAACCGCACAACTCGCCTGCCCCTGCATCCTGCTAGAGCACACAGCCGATACGCCACCGGAGAACAGCGACAATTAGTGACTATCTAGCCTACCAGAATAATAAGGGCGGGAGGGGGGGTGGCGCCTAGGGTTGAGAGGAGAAGTATATACAGGATTTTTGTGAAGAATCGGAAGGGAAGAGGTCTTGTAGAATATCTAGGAATAAATGAGGAAATAATATTAAAATGGATTTTAAATAAACCAGTTTTGAGTGCATGGACTGGATTGATCCGGCTCATGACAGGGAAAAGTGACAGACTGTTGTGAATACTGTAATGAACCTTTGGGTATCACAAAGTGCAGGAAGTTTTCTGAATAGGTGAGCAAATGTAAGATGTTCAAGAAAGACTCTTTTCCTTATAACTGAAGAATAAGAACTAACTAGATGCCACTTATTATTTTATTGTACTTCTTATAGGCCCAACATGTTTCGGGCACTACTATGCCCATCATCAGGAGCTCACGACTATAATGTTGATTACCACATTGGGCGTTTCCTTCTGTAAAGATGGAAGAGGTAGTGTTAATGTAAAATGATGGTTCTTAGTGGTGTGTGTTCTGTGTGAAGTTCTTTGTCGCCTTGTTGTACCTGATAATTTTACATTAACACTAACTAGTCCATCTATACAGAACGAGAAGGCCAATGTGGTAATCAACATTATAGTCATGACCTCCTGATGTTGGGCATAGTAGTGCCCGAAATATATTGAGCCTATAAGAAGTACAATAAAATAATAAGTAGCATCTAATTGGTTCTTATTCTTCAGTTATCACAATGATGCACGGTCCGATACACATCAAAATCTTTTCCACATAATTAGTGCCTAGAGAATCCAATACGTCGCATGTGAGAAAAGCATGAATTTAGTATTCATAACCGTGAGAACCTCTTCTCTTATCTAGTTACCCTATTTCAGGACCATTCTTGAAACATATAGCCTAAATGGCGAAACAAAAATCACGTAAAATTTTTGTCATAGAAAGTACGAAATATGGAATAATAATATTAAAGCGGATCTTACAATAACAGTATATATGGACAATTTAAAAGTGTGTAATTTTCCATAATACTGCCTACTAATGGGAAAGCTCCATATAGCCTCGCCAAAATTTACCAAAATTTCATAGAAACTTTCGACTCCCTGCACTTCATTCTTCTATATGCAAGATACACGCAGCAGGTGTCACCTCCCAGAAGGCAGTAATTCGTCACAGTCTAAAGTGCGACGATATCAAATATTACAACGTAATTCTACGTTTACTCATGAACATGGCTTGGTTTTCTATAATCAGGGAAGACAGATGTCGAGGGTCAGAACTGGGATTTTACGCAGCGTATGGTGATAATTCCTGACCGACGCATCGGGACATCTTGACCCTTGAAAATGGGACCAGATAGGTCGTCCCGAAACGTCGTGTAAGGATTTACCACCATACGCTGCGTAACATCCCTGAAGAGTCTTTGTAAATAACCAAATTGACCTTCCGGTATGCAGACCTGCATACCGGAAGGTCACCTACACAGAGTGACATATACCAGATGTCACATTGATACAATAATTATCCTGATGATGGGCACGTAGCTGTCCGAAACATATAGAGAATAGAAATAAACGTACATGAAAAAACTGTGCGTCAAGTTGGTTATTTACAAAGATTATAACGAGATGCACGGTCAATAAAACATAACATCCCTGAAGAGGGCATATCTGATCCACTTCTTGGTGGAAGCCTGCAATAACGCAGATATTGAATATATTGACCTCTAATAAGTGGGTGTGTAGTCAATAACACAACTGTATATGTCTAATTAGATGTTATATTTTTAGATAAAAAACTACATGTTTCGGCCGGTAGTGGCCATCATCAGGTTTTCCATTCGACTCACTTAAGATTATTCTATACAACTGTCGTGGCGGCGTGTTTGACGAGGAAGATTGTATAGAATAATCTTAAGTGAGTCGAATGATAAAACCTGATGATGGCCACTACCGGCCGAAATATGTAGTTTTTTATCTAAGAATATAACATCTAATTAGACATATACAGTTGTGTTATTGACTACATACCCACTTATTGGTTCATATACACACAACGGGGATGACACACTTCAGAGTATATTGACGTTTGCGAATAAAATGTCCATAAATAGCCTATATCCCCTTCTTGCAGGCAGTAGGAGAAGCATGAGGGGGAGGGGAACTTTCCCCGCAACACCCAACACCTTTTGTTGTATGGTGTGGAAATAGCGGCAGCCCAGAATTCACCCCCCACCACCCAATAGAAAGAGGCTGGCACACAAATGAGATTGGAGATGGCGCATGAAAAGGAAGGCAAAGGGGAGAGATTCTGAATGGATCTCCACATTCATAGCGCCCTCTTCAATGGCTGTGAAGAAATGGGTTCTAAACCATTCACAGGAATTTCTTACTCCTGCCTTAGCTTATAGCATATCCTGGTCGTACAATAGGCTTAAGGCAAGGCGCCTATTGCTGGGAATAATGTGCAGAGGTGTTAGAAATGGTGCTGACGAGTGACTATGGAATGCCCACACAATGTCAGGCACCTGGGAGTATGTTACTTTAATTTGGGGCGATAACCCTGTGCTCAGATTCTCACTGCAAAACTAAAAGGTATAGATGAAGTGACATTCCATTAGGTTTAGTCACCCTGAAGATGACGGGATCCGGTACTTCCGAAACGTTTATCAACATACAAATCTGACGGTACAAAGACCCAGAAGAATATTACGTGCAAAATAGTCGCCGCGAAATTCTATATTCTAAATACAAACTCAAAGACGTCTTGTGCAGATAAACTAATCCATGACGATAGGGTAAAAATACTTACGGACAAAACGTAATCTGTCTTTTTTGAAGACCCATGTCGTACCGCGCAGTAAACACTCTCCATCTCGGTTTAAAAAACTATTCAGTTAATGCTGTTTAGGGAAATAATCGCTGTTTCCTTTTCAGATGCGTAAAACAACACGTAACTATATTCATTGGCTGAAGGTAGAATCGTTGGGTGTCAAAACTTGTGGTACAGAATGTAACCAATGGTCTTTAAAATGTCAACTTGTAGCTACTACCCAAAATGGGCCCGGGGGGGGGTGTAATTGACAGTAAGATTAACCAAGTACGCCAAGGTATGGTGTAATGAGACAAAAATTAAAGGATCATTGAATATTAATTATGGGTAAATCAATAGACTGTACTGTCGGTAGCTCAGAAATTGTGTAGCCAAATGAAACGACGACAAGAATACTGAATTAGAAAGAGCGTGATAGAAACGGGGCACGACTCAAGCTAGTACACCGTCATCTGTGTCAAGGTGTCGAGTAAATCCATACAAAAATCCCTCAGGTTACTTGGTGTCACTGCAGAGATTCGAAAGGCAGATCCCTCAAACGCGATCCTGAACTGTCACCACTTCAGTTAAACTCCTTGGCTGAATTAACCCTTATCCTGCTAATGTGGAGCATGGGGTGAGCTCCTAACAATGCCAGCAAATGGCAGATGGGATTTAACTCGGCGTTTGAAGGGTTAATCAGACCTCTAAATTCCTGTCATTAATTTGTGTGTCGCCAGGTTTTAACATTCCACAACAGAATGAATGTACCTATAAGGTAACACGCAGGCGCGTTCGTGTAACCAATGTTGCCATAGAAAACAACTAAGTATTACATATTCTGAGTGTGTGTTTGTAGCTTCAGTTATGCAGCACGCCAAGCGCATACACCATATTATATTGTCATCTGTGACCCGTCAGGCTCTACCATATTTTCCCACATTATCTCATAAATGACACGATCTTCGAAAGAAAACATTATTGAATGTAAAATGTGTGTTATAATTTTGTCTACAGATTTTTTCGAAATATTTCTCATCCTAAAAAGAATTCAGCGAGATGTTGTCATAACTGTACATAAATTTTCATATAAAGTAATTGTTATTCTCGTCAGATGTTAGTAAAAATTGAATTTTTACGACAGGTTTTCGAAAAATATACACATATCAAAAGACATATATGATGACCTTATAGTCGATTTTCGTAATTTTGTGAAGGAGCCTAAAAATTCTACATACTTCCCCACTGGTTAATTATCTCTGTACAGGTCTGTACAGGCCCCCAGGCCTCCAGGAGTTTGAGGCTTCCAGAATTTCTAGACATTCGGCACAGGAAGGTGGCAAGGTTGTCAGCCCCACACACCGGCCGCCTTAACCCTCACACATGATGTCCCTGGTACTCATTTCTTTTAGAGGATGAGTCAACCCCAGGTCCACAGTGCGGCCGGAATGATTATGTCAAAGAAAAATCCCAGTGACACCATAGAGAATCAAACCTTCCGGCTCGTAGCGCAGTGCTTCATTCAACTGTGCCATGGTGTGCTTAGAGCGAACAGCGCTGAACAGTGGGGGTGTTCAAACTCTGATAAGGGCAAGATATCTTTATCTTCTCCGAATCTTGCAGACCGGCTCTGGGGCCCTCACAACCTCGTACTCAGTTGGTACCATATTTCTTCACCGGGGTTAAAACGGCCGGAGCGTGATGGTAACCACTCACCTCTTACTACAACAGAGTTCAAGAATGTCGCTATGTGTCTACTCCCCTCATATGCCTTCGTGGCCTGGACTGGGAAAATTTAAGGTTTTTGACACTGAGTGGCGAGATATAGTGAGATTTATAGTGAGATATAGTGAGGTATAGTGAGATATAGTGAAATACAGTGAGATTTATAGAAAGTAGAATAGCCTGGCTGTGTCACGTGATGTGGATGGACGACAGGAGAACAACTGAGAAAATTTTAGATTGAAAACTTTTAGGTACGAGAATTACAGGAAGAAAAAGCAAGAGATGGATCGCAGATATTGAAGAAGATATGCTAATAATAGGAATAAAAGGGTGGAGAAAGCAATGTAAGGAAAGAGCAGAATGGAAGAGAATCACTGAGAAGGCTAAAATCCATAAGAGGTTGTAATGCCAGTGAAAGACGAAGAAGAAGAAGAAGAAGAAGATTCAGCGGCATAATTTCTTTAGAGCAGGTGGAAATGTTTTTCCGTTGACACCATTAAACAGTTTATCTTTGTAAGAGAGACGCGGTCATTTTGCTTACATGTACACTGACCATTTCAAAGAAAATAGAAAGACTTACATTGAGATCATATCTGTCTGTCACTAAATATCTACAGCTCACACCCTGCAGTCACTTCACTAAGCACTTCAGTTTCACTATCTACACCTTACAACCTGCAGTCACCTCACTAAACACACAAAACACTCAGACTCACACCAGACGATGCCATAACATAGCGTCCCCTCTAGTCTACAAAAACACGCAGCAAATAATTTCAGTAAACCACAGAGAATGCCGCTACCTTAACATAGAATTCATCTCTGTGCTTCCACTAATTTAACAGCTATTTATATAAACTGTGAGACACAATATTTATTGTATGAGATACAATAAACACCGAACAAACTAGACGAACCTGCATAAATACGACACGTTAAACCAGGAAATACAAGTGACACCAGACTACGGATATATAACCAACAGTAAAATATCACAGTGCCAAGTGACAATTA
>Ga0136643_10015585_pt1 | contig 11419 bp, 3 predicted proteins | sample TergutLab28metaG_FD_96883 | JGI IMG/M metagenome (GOLD analysis project Ga0136643, IMG submission 96883) | Labiotermes labralis P1 segment gut microbial communities from Petit-Saut dam, French Guiana - Lab288 P1 (version 3) (version 3) | ecosystem: Host-associated > Arthropoda: Insects >...
ACGACACATAATATAGGTATAGCACTTACCACTAGATAAATAACCTAACACACAAAACCTCTATCATTGCAGCCTACACAACACAACAAGTACTCGCTAGCTCCTGAAGATGGACGTATTAACTTATGAAACATGTTGAGCAATATATAATAAAGCAAGTGTCATCTAGTTGGTCAACCTTTATTTAAATATCAAGATGATGCACGGTCCAATTCGCATAAGAATCTAAAAAAAGATGTTTAATAAAGGATGAAGTAAACTACATGTTTCGGCCTAATGTGGCCATCATCAGGTTTTCTTCCGAAAGTATGATGGTAGTACTTTACAGGATTGGTATGGGTATGTCAGGATGGTGAGATCTCAGCATCTGTGATGTTTGTTATAGGCTATTTATAAGGGGCACAGGGGGGTGGGGGGTATCTGTGATGTGCGCTATCCTGGGGTGTGCAGCTCAAGTATGTCTGCTCGCTGCTGTCCTATGTGGGTCTCAGCTACTGTTTGTCCATATCCGATGTCTACTGCTGGTGGGCTTTTGTTATGGGTTCTGATACCCACACCTATTGTTTATATACACACAACGGGGATGGCTCATTTTAGAAGTGTGTAGGTATAAATCGCTGCTGGTCTTAAGATCCACGCAAAGCACACAAATATGGCGTTTTGGCATAATTTAGAATTTTTGGATGTTCAACCTGGCGCTGCATTAAAAAACACCTAAGATTTAAAAGGTAACTTTAGGAAAGAAATGAAGTTCATTGATATGTAAAAGTACTAATAGAAATTTCTGTCATATATAGGCCTATACGTTTTGTGTATTGTAACTCCAAACGTCTTAAATTAAAGAGTCGCCATCTGGTGTACAGACGCCGACTATCGATACAAAGAATTCGTCGTACACCTGGTGGACAGACAGTGTTGTCGCCATTAACCATGCATGACGGGCCTGCGACTATCAAGTTTTGAAGTTCTTCCACAGTGAAGATGCAGTCTCTTGCAAGACAGTATTAATTTCCTGGTAACAAGTAATGCATTTTAGAGTCATACAGAGCGGTTCACGTAAGCTGCACATAAAGACAAATGTCTTGAAACATCAACTTGCTCTTTGTCGTATTCAACGCTAATGCTGTAATGAATACTGTGCTTACTATCAGCCACTTCAATCTGAAGTAGAATTCTTAAAGTTTATTTACATTCCGCATACAAATTAACCAAGACAGGTAGATCTGCATACCAAACCCAGAACAGGGAAAATGGCCATCTTCGGTACATTCGATTATAAGCAAGATGCACCAGCTGATTGCCGGAGATTTTATCATTCGGATTGCCTAGAAAACTCGATGAGAGGGTCCGGAAGGATATAAAGTTACACGTGGGACACACAAAAAAAATTTGAGAGATTACGGAATTTTGATTGGTATGTGTACAAGGAAGAGAGTTTTGATGCACGTAGTCTCTTATTAGAGGGTAATATTAAAGAGTGCATATCAAATAGTGTGTGAAGACGTCGACTTGATCCCTTTGGGTCATGGAACTTTCTAGTGGCAGACAAAATTGAACACTTCTATACACGAATTCTTGGATGAGGAAAAGGCTAAATTTGAATAAAACGTATCCACAAAGAATTGTGTGAAATTCGCAACAGAAGTGAACTCGACACAAGATTTTTAACTGGTACTTAAGGCTAATAAGTAGAAGACAAATTATGTCTTTAATTCACCAACAAAACGCACAGAGAATAAAACACGTGTATAATTATCACCTGTTCTGCTACATGTTTCGGCGCTTATCGCACAATCTTCAGGGAAAACCTTTTTTGTATGCTAAAAATATTGTTACATTTTGTGATTACATAAGTTTGCAACTTTTCACATTTACTTAAAAAATCACGTTTGTTTCAGTGAGAAGCTTAAGCTCTTAAAGTCCATATGTAAAACACTCTAAAATTGTTTTCAAACTGTTTTCTTTTGCAGAAGCGGCTGTTGCTATTTTTTTTTGTGGGTGTTGTGGCTATATATGTTCCTTGCTTCCTTCCAATTTTGTAGAGTCCGCTAGGTTCAAAGTGTTTTACACGAGGACTTTAACATCTTAAGCTCCACATGGTTTTTTACGTAACTGTGAAAAGTTGCAAACCTATGTGATCAAAAAATGTAACAATATTTTGAACATATAAAAAAGGTTTCCCTGAAAATGGCGCAATAAGCGCCGAAACATGTAGGAGAAACGATGATAATTGATACATATATATTTTACTGTATGTGCATTTGTTTGATGTATAAAAGACATATAATTTATAAAAAAATGCACGGAACGAGAGCTGCAAGACTAGTAGAAGACAAGTGCCTTTGTTTCATCTACCCATGAAAATCTCCAACAACTACTTTGTCTTACTGGAATTCATCGTAGAATCTCCCGAATACAATGCTCTCCCGCTGTCGCGTTTCTCTGTCTTGTGAATTTACAATCCTCTCAGTATAATATGGATGGCTTTGTGAATCAGCACTTGGATCATTCTTTGAAACAATGTCTGTAATTAAGAAAATTTCCATGGGAGGATACATGTTGACCTGAAAGAAGAAACTGGGTACTGCCTCCTTGATACAGGCTGATTCAAATTTCATAGCATGTTGGCACGGTCCAAACGTTTTACTGTTTTTCTCTATCAAACGGGAAAAAAATTTATGTCACTCTAATTTCGGGAGGATCGGATACACATCATATTTTGATCCTGAATATCATCATTTCGTCTTCCGGTCTTGGTCAACCACAGGAAAGTGGTAGTTACAGACACTTGTATCACCTGTCGATTTTAAATCCCTTCAATTTAAAATTTAACAATTCATTATTAGTCAAGTAATCACGTCACAGGCCCGGTGAGGCCCAGAGGGTGGGTAGAAGTATAACTCTACTCTTCTATGACCGCGGCACTAGAAGGGGGTGAGTGGTCAGCAGCACGCCCCGGCCGCACTTTACCCCCGGGAGAGACCCGGTACCCATTTTACAGAAGGCTGGGTGGGCCTCAGGGCCGGTCTGGACGGACGGAAAATCTCATCCCCACCGGGATTCGATCCCGGACCGTGCAGCCCGTAGTCAGTCGCTATACCGACTCAGCTACCCGGCCCATTATTAGTCCCAGTGAAAACTATTTAAGTAGGCACGTGCCGGTGTTAATAGCACTCCATTTTACCAGAATTCTAAAGTGTTCCTTTCCGTTTGGAACATTAGCAAGGGTCGCACACAGGCTTAATGAAGTCAGTTTTTATTAATGTCACTACCACCTGCATGGCAACAAAAGGGGTGCTGTTAACTCCACAATTGTGCACATAGATGTCCCTTATTTGCAACAGTGTGGCAGAGCACATGGTGAATTAAGAAACAATTAAAGAAATATCCTACGTTTTTAGCTCGTTTGTGATTCTGTTCGTTCGGGCAGCCTTACTTGAATTTGATTTTACTCGAAGCAATTGCTGAAACTTGAAGCAGGACATGGCTATCACACATGCATTAATAATCAATTATAAATGTAGTTTTCTTCCCTTACCCATGTTTGTACGCTTTTATTAAGGTGCTTGGTGCGTCAAACACAATCTCAGACATTTTACTCTCATATATCACTGCGATCACTAGCCTTGAAAATCAGCATCAATAAATCACAACCAGTCACTAAAACAGTCAACTTCTGCACAACTCTGAGAAAAAGGTAATCTCAAATTGAAACAAAGTAGCCGTCGACCTTGCGAAACAGAATCAATCTTAGAGCATTGAATGATTGTTTATCCCCAAGATTCTATCCTGATTGGACGTAAAAGGGTATCGCAGTATATGATTGTTAGAAATAACGCAAAGCTTGGATAATATTTAACAAGTAACAACGAATGAAAATGGAAAGAGATATTTATACTTTTTACAATAATTTCTAGAATAGTAACAAAAATTATTCAGCCACACGGACAAGAGTTGATTCAGAGTAAGTATCATGAATGTAGCAAATAAGTTCGGGGTTACTGTAAGGAAAACTTGATTGGATTTAGGAGGTTACTTTTGGTTCTCAGTTTCAATTGAGCTGTCCTTTACAACGATATTGTGAACAGTAGATGGGAAATTTCTGTAGTTTCTCGTATGGACATATCAATTCACGATACATTACTACTGCACGAAGAAAACTTCTCGTAATAACGTGACCACGATACAGGAAGATTGCATGTGCTGTGTGTAAGCTATTAAAAAGAACAACAGCAAAAAAACTATCAGAGCCTGGCTATTGTAGTAGCATTTTTTTTTCCTGTTCTCACCATGTGCCTGACAGTACTTTCTCTTACTGCATTCCTGTTCGTTGTGATGAAAAATGGTTTGCCTTTTAAACGTACAGAACGCTCTTTATGTTGTACAAGAAACATGGTTATAAAAATGTTTCTGTGTAGGAGTATTGTTATCTAGTGCATGTTACATTTCATGATACACCAAGTGCTGCACTAAAAAGAATGATTTTGTTAACGTGCGTACAGCTACAGCGGTTCCTGCTGCATCATATAATTAGACGTAAATATGAGAGACGTTAAACATTCTCATACCTGATGATTAATGATATTACTAATATGCAAAATACATGAGTGAATGTGACAAGAAATCGAGATACAGTCGAGCAAATGGTACATGAGAAATGCGCGCAAAACGCGAAGGTGTGAATCGTAAGAGCTTCTGACTGCTGACACTGCCTGTGCGTTCCAGCGGATAAGAGTACTGCTTCTTATTAACAAGTCATGTGTTCAAAACTCGGCCCGGAAACAGGCTATTATGACGGGCTTTCCATGTTCCTCTGCCTCACTGCTACATATCTTGAAAATTGCCTTAAATTAGGACTCGACCGTTTCCTTCCATGTCCTTCCACTTCATTAATGAATAATCACCCTAATATTGGGTAGCATTATCCGAGATAATTCTGTTAAATAAACGAAGGACGATAGAGGCCTAAGTCAAGTTACAGACGCACTTTCGTCTCATTTTTACTCCTGTACTTGAAGTGAACAAAACGAATGCACTGCCAGGACATTTTTCCTTGTCGTCTGTGTGTGTCATCCATGAAACAACGGAAGGAATCTGGATTGTACTTAACTGTGGCAGGTTTGTATGTACCCAAAGTGAAATCTGATTTTTTTTTCGTTTCGAGTTTAATTTACAGTATTGTCAGCAACGATTTACCGTAAAATGCAGGAAAATAAATAAATATGTAGACATCATTAAGACTAAAATTTTATTAACAGAAAAACGAGTTCTGAATATTTCGAGAAAGCTCTATGTCTGCAGATTTATTAGCATGAAAAGGGTCTATCTGCACGGGAAGGCCACCTACAGGTGTGATGATACCAGATGCTGTATAATACAATTTTGGCCTCCTGATGATGAGCACATAGTGCTCGAAAAATGTAGAGGCGTATAATAAACTGATTGTAAAACAAGAATTTTTGCATTAAGTTGGTTAATTACTAAGATTAAGAGGGTCTATCTGTGTTTGCAATAAATAGACATAAAGGCCAATAATGTAAGCAAAATTGTGAAAAGGGTATTTAGAAATTATATAGAAATGTATATTTTCATCTCTTTGTAAAGTAAAAAGTTTTCGTTTTAGGAGTGAAGTTTTCTGTCTTGCTTCAACGGCTGAACCACGTGTACATGCTTATTGTTATGCTTCATGTTCTATGCAGGGTAATCTCTCCTTCCCTTAGTCTATAAGCCTGTGTTAAACATTACATTGCGCTATTTCCTGTCGCCTGTCTGCGACGGTCAGTATTTCGAACACACAGTCTTCAGCAGGCGAGCGGCCGCAGTCCTACGCTTTAGACTGCGCGGCCGCTGTGACCGGCCGATAGGTACTAATTATTTTTCGAAAATTACAAATGCTTCAATCCAGACTCATGCTGATAACAGAGTTTCAGTACAGTTGCAATTAAAAGCCTACACCACACCTGCTGCGGGATAATGTTTTTTATATAATTGTCAGTTTCATATAAATAATTTTTCCATAATTTCACACTTCTGTGCTTGCGGTACGTTTTGGCCAACATAAGTGATAAACTGAGCAGAGCCACGATCATAAATTTTTTTGCATAAAACTATGCCAGCTATAGACGTGTACAGTGTAGAAGCAAGCTAGTGACATTATGCGAAATATTTGAAAAATGTTGTGTATTGATGGTTTCTCGGTGGAGAAAGGAAAAAGCCACCAAAGAAGTAAAACAGCATTAGAGACCTTGTAATGGAGTGAGGCTGGTTTGTAACATTTAGTAAGTTATTCTCAAGCAGGTTACCATAATACCTCAATCCAGCCATGTTCTATTTTACTACGTGTTACGTGTCTTTCTAATTTCTTCGGATTGCTTGTATCCTAGCTTCATCGGTAGTAGCAAATATATATATATATATGCTTGCTTGTGATAAAATACGAACTGGTTCGAAGACTTGATTTTGTTGACGCTTGAGTGGAATTTGCTATTGTGATGTGTAATCTACCCGAAGTTTTTTCTCGTGTTTCTGTCCGTAGGAATCATTTGTACTGGAAAAAGACGCAATGCGTGTTAGAGAAATAGGCTTTTACACGATTGCATATTATAATTTTCTGGAAAGAGCTTTGATTACGATCTCAAACTTTCTTGAAAATTATACGTTGCTTTTCTCGTAATGACAAGTCATTGGTACTGAATACGAAAGGAAGTGTTAAGAACAACTAGAAGGTTAGTTTTGTATTGGAACTGTTTATATCGTTCGGTAATGGTAACAATCACTTTTGTGCCTCTACCCTTGAATAGTGATTCCAGGAGTAAGGTGTAGCCAAACTTTCACCCATATCTACTGCCGCTCTTGTGAATAAGTGAATCTATGTATTTACTCTCCCTCTATGCCTTTATGGGGACCGCGGTAGCACAGTGTGCTAAAAATCGGAAGGTCGCTGGTTCGATCCCGGCTGGTGTCAGTAGATTTTTCATTGACATAAAATCCTTCCGATTACACTATGACCCTGGGGTCGACTCAGCCTCTAACAGAAATGAGTACTAGGCGTATTTCCTGGTGTAAAAGCGGCCGGTGCGTAAGGCTGACAACCTTATCACCATCCTGTGCTGTTGTCATGAAATCTGGGAACCTTAACTTCCTGGAACCCTCTGGGCCACTCCGGGCCTGTAACGGGACTGCTTTACCTTTACCTACGCCTTTATAGCACACACGGAGGACAGCTTCAACTTTTTTTTTTTTCTGGATCTTAGCATTTCCCTTTCCTAAGCCGCACAACTGCGTGCATTATATCTACATCTTGTACCACGTACTGTGTATTTTCTGTCTCTGCGTAGTAACTATACCTGTCTATCGTCTATTTGGAGGCGAAGTTGTCTTTTTGCGCGACATGAACGCGTAAGAGGGAGCGGAGGTTCGTTTCCAGCAGTTCTTATTGTCGGCACTAGATGGAGGTCAGGGCAAAGCTTCAAGCCCCTGCCGCTATAACCCCTGGGAAACAGCCACCTTATGTATTGAATATAAGGCTGGTTGGGCTCGAGATTCGGTGTGGACATTCTGGAGGAAAGACAGGTTTCCTAGCCATATCTGGTATCGAACTACGCTTCCTCATTCATCTAACTCGTAGTCTGGTTTAGAATGTCAAATGCATCATGTTTTGCCACGAGGTTGGATAAAGTGGCGAAGTTTTTAACACTCACTCGTAAGGTGTCAGGTTTGAATCTTGGACACTGATTATCCTCAGATTTTTGTGGTTATTCTCTTTTACTACAGGAAAATACGAGGCAACATTTTCAGTTAGCTCACAGAGGTTTCTCTTCATGATCTTTACAGTGTTTGAACCATTAATCTCCATAAAATTCGACGCTACATATTCTGGTATATAGAGAGGGTTCTTTGATAAATCACAAACAAATAAGGAAAAACCTGTCAGACATTCGGCGTCATGTGAACCGGTCCTTTTTCTCTATAATTCCAAACCATCAGTCGTCGTTCCAAGTTTCACACTGGCACTAGACGACTAGTTAACGGGGAAAGGAAAATGCACCAAGTAGAAGCGTGACATTATCCATAACAACATTGTGTCATATTTCCTTAATACTTTCTAACTCAGAAACCTTGTAGTGGAACGGAAAGAGAGACAGAGACCAGTGCAGTTGAATAAGGCAGATGTCTATATTCATCTTTAACAGGATAATGGTCCATGGAGAGCTTTTAGAATTTATATGCAATTTAGGTGTCTTGCTGATTATCACACATAATTTTAGATCCGACACAATTGAGTAACAGTTGCTGATTTTGTGTTAGGTGTGACGGTGTGTCATTGTGTAACAAAGAGACCAAATTTACGTTTCAATTCTCGTGTTATATAAGAACAGTGTTTCATTGGAAGGATTTACATTTTGCCTGAAATGTGAAAATATGGTAATGGTGAAACGAAGAACGTGGAAGATGGCCTTGACCGAGCTTAATACAAGGAGCATCAGCATTACTGGTAACTTAATCGATATACGAAAATGGTGCTTCGGAAATACAGCGTACACTCGATTATCCGGTGTATAAGCGGGAAGGGATGTGCTCGGGCAATTTAGGAACGCAGACCGCCAAAACAAAGACCAGTCTGTTGATACTGCTCAGAAAACAGTCGTTTATTCCGAGAATTACATGAAATTTAAAAATGCACTCTTTTGGCAGGTTAGGTGATGCACCAACAGGTTTAACATTCAACAACTGTACGCTCTGCCCACACTGTATTTATGCGTTTTGTATTTAACTGAGAGCAAACAGCCATATCTGCCCCGTACAGAATAAATTGATTGGTTTTTATAAAATGAAAGGTGTTTACAGCGCGGTACGGACTGGGTCTTTAAGCAGTCTTCCATTCGTCTTTAAAAGGTTTAATTTTCCAGGAAGCTGTGCATATTGTCTTCATCTTATTCTGTAAATCCTTCTTAGTCCCCGCACTTGTATTTCGGTTATCACTTTCGGCGTTCAGTTCGGCTCCACTATTTCTAAACTTCTCTTTCTGCTTTTGGTGTTCAAAGACCCTTCTTGCACTTCCTTGAAGTCAAGTAAAAATATCCGCTTACACAAGGCTGACTGAAAATTCTCTTCTGTAATAGGATCTCCAACTTAATGCTGTAATATTGATACTTTATAACTTCAACAACATAATTCATTTTACTAGGTGAAAAATGTCGGCCTTTTTTATATTTCAGCTGTGTTTTCAAATAAATGTTGAAAAAGAAAATACTTCATGACTATTCAAGAAATAAGATGGGAGAAAGTCTGTGTGGACTGAAATTATCTGATTCAGGAGAGGGAATAAACTGCGGCGTGCTTACTTAAACGCGGGAATAAACTGCGGTTTCAACTGAACACGGGAAATTTCTTGACTGAGACTACTGGCTTCTCAGAAGTTTTTCGCTCTATGCGGTTTGTTTTTTTATACTGTACTCTAAATGTGACCGAAATTGTAATACATTATCAACCTACATAAACATATATCACCAAATAAATCTTATTTTTCTTAATTACTTTAAACAAAAATTATTCAAATTTTTGTTTTAAAAACAGAATCAATTACAGAAATAAAATAATTTAGTTGATATTACTGCTCTTCATTTACTTAACTGTGACCATAACAATATTCTGAGACAAAATGCGCTTCGCGCTGCTTATAACCCACTGTATATGATTTGTCTCGAATTAGCTTTTTTTTCTGGGAAGAATAATGAAAATACTTTGCACAGTTTCGTGGCAAAGCCTTCAGCTTTCACATTACTGCACTTATTACCGGGAAGGATTGGGCAATAAATCGTGTTCTGTTTTGGCAACCACTGCTCTTTCACAGTGATGTGGCTGTAGTGTGTCGGAACGGTGTACACAAGATGCTTCACCACAGCCTTGTCACACTGTGTGGGTCGGAAAGAACGAAATCGACAGACACGAAGAATCCTCACGACTTTCTGCGATGTCCTTAGCCTCATATATTTACAGCTGCCCCTCCTTGTCACCTTTACAGTTCACCAATATTTTCGATTAAACTAAGAACAGAGCAAATATATGGGGGTCTTAGACACATGGCAGTGATGGTGGATGAAACAATGATAATAACTGTAAAGGCATGAGACAGCGTCTACATCAAACGTTTATTACGGATGGTCTTATTACCTTTCATTAAAGCTGCTGGTACTCTTATTCTGCATGCACGTATTTTATGACTCAGTATTTTGCTGTGCAATCTAATACGTGCAGTGAATGCCAGTAATAGTAATAAATCAAAATGGTATACATGATGAAATTTTTGTTGTGTATGTTTATGACATTTTACTTGCTTATGAAATGTAGTAACATTGTCATTAGCAAAGGAGCCAAATCAAGTTTGCTATTTTATCAAATGTGCAGTGAAAGAAGACCCATACACAAGTTTGTACTTGGCAGCGAACAACGTTCGTGACTCCACCTCTATATTTAGATATCATCCCTGTGCTTATTGTGAAGCGTATCGAGTTTGAAAACATCTATAATATATTTCGTCCTATCGCATGCACCATTTGCAAATAAAACAGAGGAAAAAATACTAACACCCCGGTAGTTAAAAAAAACCTTAACAAATGGGGTGTGTACAGCGAGTGGAACAATATCGGCGACAAGGAAATTGCGTCGTAACTAATAAGTTGGTATGTGGTCAAAAACACAACTATATGTGTCTAATTAGATGTTATATTCTTGGATCAAAAAACTGCATGTTTCGGCCAATAGTGGCCATCATCAGGTTTTTTTTCATTCGAATCGATTAAGATTATTCATACAACTGGTGTGACGGCGTGTTGATGAGGAGATCTAAAAATCAAAACACTTGTTGGAGCATAGTATCTCTATATTGGGTGTGTGGGTAAACCATGTAATAACACGTAAAAGTAGAACTCTGTATTATCAGAAACAAAACCATGAGAGCCCCGTCCTGGGGAAGCCTCTTGTAGTATCTTCGTAGGGGTCTGGCTTAATTGCATATCGCGTCGTCTTTCTCTTTTGGGCCGTTTCTGTGGATGGTCTGTGTGTGACCGTAGTGGACTTAGATATTGCCTGTGGGGGTTGGAGAGAAATGTGTGTAAGAAATCCTTGGATAATGATAGTGGCATATTAGGTACTGTTGTGAAGTATTACGGGGAGAATATGTGAAAACTAGTATTTACTTTATCTCAGTATTTAACCAACTTGATGTACAAATTGTTTCACAATAAGTTTTATTTCATGCCTGTACATGTTTCGAGTACATGTACAGGCATGAAATAAAACTTATTGTGAAACAATTTGTACATCAAGTTGGTTAAATACTGAGATCAAGTAAATACTAGTTTTCACATATTCTCCCCGTAATACTTCACAACAGTACCTAATATGCCACTATCATTAT
>Ga0136643_10015587_pt1:0-10000 | contig 11418 bp, 6 predicted proteins | sample TergutLab28metaG_FD_96883 | JGI IMG/M metagenome (GOLD analysis project Ga0136643, IMG submission 96883) | Labiotermes labralis P1 segment gut microbial communities from Petit-Saut dam, French Guiana - Lab288 P1 (version 3) (version 3) | ecosystem: Host-associated > Arthropoda: Insects >...
TACACTTACTTCCACACTGTTCTAGGCATTATGTACACTTACTTCCACACTGTTCTAGACATTCTGAACACTCACTGCCACACTGTTCTAGGCATTATGTACACTTACTTCCACACTGTTCTAAATAACCTGAACACTAATTGCCACAGCGTTATAGACTTTCCGAACACTCGGTGCCATACTGTTCTAGGTACTTTGAACATTTACTGCGATACTCTTCTAGGCATTCTGAACACTCACTGCCATATCCTTCTGGATATTCTAAACACCCATTTCCGCAATCGGGTAACTCCCACTTGCTGTGGTATCTCCTTGGCCACCATGCAATTCCGTCATTAATCACTGTATTTACCATTTGTGGGAAGTTGTAAAGGATCATGTTCAAAACGCAATCACCCTAAAATTATCTCAGAACTCAGACTTTAAATACGCTCTCTTACAATGAAAAAAATTGTACTGATAAATCGAGATGAACAGAGCGGAATTTCCTTACGTGGATAGGCTGTACTGTTGAGCTGAATGGTGAACATACAGATCGCGTTCGTGCAAAACGTCACGATGAGCGACGACTCGCTGAAATCAGCACCACAACTCGTTACATAACCGTGGATTTACTTCGTTAATCGAATTGTGTAAATAAAAGTTACCTTACGTATAGACTAAACATTCCTTTCATCAAGATGTCGTAATAAAACACTGCATGAAATACACTAAACGCCGAGACACCTCAGCAAACCTCAAATGGCGCCCTGTGCAGAGTAAACAGTAACCTAACGACGACATAAAACTTTTCTTTCAGAAGTTCGGAATATAGCGCAACTTATCTTTCGACCTCCATGACAAAAGTAGCAAACTTTCATTTTCAGCTTATCTGCGACAGTGGTATTAAGATAATCTCTTAAACAACTAGGGTCAATTAATATAATCTGTTCGATTTCGTGTTTCAAAACACGCAAAAGCTGTGACCCACAGGTAAGTCACGCACGTGCATCTTCCGAAATCAAAGTGTGTTAAAATCCTAACGGCTGGAGAATATCAGGATTTCCCTAAGAGCAATCCTATAAGATACAATTAGTATGGCAATATATGTGCGTGGCACTTACCGTCAAACACAACTATTGTATACAATTAGTATGGCAATATATGTGCGTGGCACTTACCGTCAAACACAACGGGGATGACGCACATAAAGACTATAAGATACATTAAAAAGAGACAACTTATCAGAAACCGGTAAACAAGTAGGTCTAATGAACACTCAGATATTCTACAAATATATTCTCATGACATGTAGACTGAATCTCTCATAAAATGATATAATTTAGCTGGGAATATAAATAAATGAAAATTACATTGCTGATGTAATCAGCTAAGAAGCGCCTGTATTCCAGTAACCATTCTCAGGAAGTAAATATTACTTTAAAACCCACAATTTTATTTGTAGTATTGTATCGGAGTGGGACTGAGGTCTTTTGTCCTACGTAAGAGAAATAAATAAATTTATGGTGTTTGCGAAAGAGATTCTGATTACATTATTTGGATTTAAGAGACAGGAATAAAAGGGGATATAAACAATTCCATAATGAGCAGTATAATAACTTGTACACTTGACACAACATCCAGATATTCTGATCAAGGGAGGCGAGATACAGGAGATATACATTAATTTACATTCGTTGAACTAACATATAGGGTGGAAAACGTTCTACGTTAAGCAAGTTTAAACCAAAAATAATTTTTTTGACGAATGGTACACACAGTAAACATTAGGTGTCGTGGATTTTAGACTCATTTAAAGTCTAAAAATTATATCTAAAATTCCTTATGATTTATATATATCATATTATACAGATTTATATAATTCACATTATACAGGAATGCAGACAAAAATTGGAAAATGTGGCAACGATGCAGTTCAATCGTAACCAACTTCGTAACGCACGTTCATCCATAGTAAGACACGCTTTAATTTAAGCCAAAATGTGTTTTTTAAGAGACTTATTGCACAGATAACATATATAGTGTGTACAAGGATAAATTACAAAATTGTTGCTATAACCAATTTGAATAATGTGGTTATCTATCAAGTACGTAAAATGCCAGGATTTGCCATACTAATATCAGAAAATAAACAAAAAATATTTAACCGACGAACGTCGTCACGCTCACTCAGTCTTAGAAAAGTCTGCATCTTGTAAAAAAAACACACTTAAAGTTTCCTCGTAAATCTTTGTACTGTAGAATACTAGTAAGTAAATACTGATGTAAAGCAGTGCCTGACTTCCTTGATAATTGCAAACCCGGTTCTTCCATTATTTTCGAGGTTCTGCTGTCCTTAATGTCCGGTAACTCCTAACACAACCTGTCATATTGTCTGTCACAGTCAGTTTCTTCCAATCATCGTAGCAAGGCCACTAATCAAAATCTTGAACAGACATCACAAACATGGAAATATTAATAATTTATTTGTTCCTGTGGTCTTGGTTCTTTCGAAACGATTCACATCGCCAGTAACTATATGAATCTGTATAACACTTTCCTATTAAAGGAATGTTTTCATAATAACCACTCCACAATGCGTACACTGCGATGCCATAGCCCAACCTATTGCTATTCATTTTAATTCCCGGCATTAATTTAGGAAACACAGAAAATAATATTCAAAATTAAAACAGTTACGCCGTTTGTAAGGATCCTGTTCTACCGACATTGCACTAATAAAAGTCTCGCAATAACCTGCATTTAGTTTTGAATCCTCCTCACACTAAAATAGAACAGGGGAACGGGGTTTAGTACGGAAAAAAAATGCATTCGAACTGATGGTCAACGTTCTAATCCTGTGTAGGAGAGGGCGGGATAGTTACGGTGGGATTCTAAATAGAAATGTAACATCCAGTAAAGTAAATCAAGCGGCAGGGAGGGGGTTTCATGTAGTTAAATAAGCTTCTTATATTTCGCATGGGATATTTTGTTTAGAGAGCAGTGAATTGCTTTACCGCAGTGGCGCAATTCAGCCAATGACTTTATCCGATACATATAAAATATCTGGAAACTGCCGTTAAGTCCTGTTTCATTTAAAGACGTTTTCTTTTTCTGAGATTATAGTGTGTGAAATGTCGAAATGATTTGTAAATACTTATAATGAAAACACTAGAAAGAGGACGTGTTCTAATTCAAGATACTGTCCTAGGATTAAATAGTACCTGGTAAAACCCACAACACTTTTCCAAACAAGCAGGTCTCCGAGTCCTTACTGGAACCCGGAATTTTCAAAAATTTGAAATGGATTCACTAACACACGTCCGCGATATTCTGTGACATTATCGTGTTAATGCCGAAAAGCAACCTATTACACTCACTGTCGCACCACGACCTGAGGGGCACTGATTTTGCAAATGGGCGAGCAAAATTTAAATATTTATTTATAATACATGTAACACCATAAAAATTTATCTCACTGTTTAAAATTGTATTAATAGGATATAACTAATATTATATGCTTATTGTTACACCGTGCATTTTGTAGAAGCACTTTAATTTTCAATAAAAAAAATGCACTTACATAAAATTTCACATTAAAACACTTAAAATCGTTCCGACATATTTCGATCCAAAGATCATCCTCAGGCAGCTAGGTTGTTCCTTGCTAAAGTCATTTTAAAAACACTCACAATATAATTCCATTATATTAACTGGGTGTTGTGGCAGCATATCGGGTTGTGTAACACATGACGCACACCATAGCCAGACGCATCCCTAACAATGTACTCTTACACAACCCGATATACTGCCACAACACCCCGTTAATATAATGGAATTATTTTGTGAGTGTTTTTAAAATGACTTTTAACAAGGAACAACGTAGCTCCCTGAGAATGTTCTTAGGACCGAAACATGTCGGAGCGATTTTAAGTGTTTTCATGCGAAATTTTATGTAAGTGCATTTGTTGGTTGATAATTAAAGTAATAATATTATACGCTTTTATTATGTTAATGCACGTAACGTGTATCTTTATATTGTTTTTATTACAAGCAACTAATGCACAAATATTTTTTATTTATATAACGTTCACTCCTACATGTTTTTCACATCTCTGTGTCATCCTCCGGGAGTTTCAAAAATTTGTACTTCGCTAAATTATATAAGTTCTTAAAATTAAGACCCTTACTATTGCAATTTCTTGAAATTATTAGATTAAAATATTATTTGGTCGTCGCTGATACAATTACGTCGCACAGACTTGCCATACAGAGATTCGAACTTAGGTCGTCCAGCTTGAAGCCACTCACTTTACTGAGACCTATAGCCCGTGTACTGTCACTGCACATAAACCACGACATCACGATAGGTTAGAGACAGGATATATGGCAAGCAATAAATCCACACAAAACTGCTGTCAATTCAGGCGGCCGAGTTTTATTATTACTAAAATCTCAGTAAATAATACATAACCTTTAAACATACAATCAGGGCGAGTTGCACTATTTTTTGTTCTGTTTTCTTTATTTTCTGATTAAAAAAACAAATTACTAATCTGCTGCGTTCTGCTTACTGGCTTATGAACATGACGTCTAGCATTTTGCTGACTATTTCAGCGACACGGATAATCCGAAAGCTACAGAACACAATGGTTCAACATCGATCTTTTTTGTTGTGGGATTTGAAGGTTCCGGTTCAAATACGAGAGAGTGAATTTTCTTCACATATAATGATTCTGGCTAGAACTCACAGACTTCTGGTCCGAATACAAGCCCGCTGAAAATAAAATATATATTCCTGTGTTTAGTTACGTATCATATCATGAAGGAGTATAAAGGTAGAGGGAGCCTGGAGTATTAATTCATAAACTCTTTAACATCGGAGTGTGGTCATTGACAAATTCCATGTCCCGGTCATTTTAACCCCAGGAATGTGCTCCTGCTGCCCACAGCATAAATGTTATATGGACCTCAAAGCCGCTACAGACTTGATGGTAAAAGGAAAATCAATGTTCTAGATGAATCTAACCCCGATTTTCCTGTCCTCCAACCAGTAACCTAGACATGACGCTGATCATCTTCACGTAAGTTATTCTCAGCATTACTAATAATGGTGTGTGCATAGATTACTTATATGTCCTTTATTTAGTGGAGGAAAGGCCAATAATGTGTTCTGATGCTGTACGTAATTGCAAATAAGTACAATCTGTCAGAACAAACACGTTTCAATAGACAACGTAGTGAATTGTACTCGTACGCATTTAATTCGATTGAACCACAACAAAGTAAACGCATTGAAACGCTACAATTTTTTTGGAGAACCCTCAAATATTAACACATATCTCTGCTGTTGTCATATAAACAGTATCTTCCTCAACACAACCTCACAATTTCGTGTGAACTTCCTACTGTTAAAACAGTCCGTGCGGAATTCAAAGGACACGAACAAACAGACGCCAGTGGAATAATGTTCGTATGAAGCTTCGCAAAATTCTGTAATTTGGTTCAAAGGTTGAAAGGAGGACACAAGAACAAATAGTGTAGTTTCGTAAGCCAATATTTTCTTCTCATAAAGAAAATTAAGCTAAAAGCATTTCCGCGAGGAGACTAAAAAATGAAAGACTTTACATTGCGAAATATTACGTGAGGCTTTCCAACAGGGCTCTTATGTGCCACAGTCAGACTGCTATATTATCCTTATAAATTCTGGAAGCAGTAAGATACGTCGCCTTTTATTAGCCTATGGCTGAAAAGTTTATGAAGTTAGTAATGTGCATATGAGTTACAAACTTTAGGGTTTACCTTCATGTATTTATTTACAGTGAATGTATATATATGTAAGTATGTATGTATGTATGTACGTGTGTATGTATTTATGTATGCATGTATGTATGTATATATGTATGTATGTAAGCATGTATGTATGTAAGTATGTATGTATGTATGTATGTAAGTATGTATGTATGTATGTATACATGTAAGTATGTATGTATTTATGTATGCGTGCATGTATGTATGTATGTATACATGTAAGTATGTATGTATTTATGTATGCGTGCATGTATGTATGTATGTATGTATGTACTTATGTATGTATGTATGTACGTATGTATGTATGTATGTATGTATGTATGTACTTATGTATGTATGTATGTATGTACGTATGTATGTATTTATGTTTGTATGTATGTGTGCATGGACGTATGTGTAAGTACAAACAGCCTTTACTCAAATTTCCAATATCAAACTTCCATGCAGTTAAAGTAAAGGAATTTCCGAAGACGATAACAGTGCTACTGTAATTTTCATGTCAACATTTGTTAAGCTTACTATATTTTCTCCGAAGCATACCTGTGTTCAAATGAACCATTTACATGTTTTTCCCCTCAGGAAAGAAGCTGGTTTTCACAAGACGCAAGTAGGACTTTAATTTAAGGAATACAAAATGAAGTGCTGTTACAGTAACATGGTGCTGAAACCTGGATACTTCGGAAAATACATAAGAAATCCAGTAAAGGTTTTAAATAAAGTCAAGTAGTAAAGGAATATCGTACGAATAATAAAATGAAGAAAGACCAACTGTATAGTCACTTATTTAGTAGGAAATACCTTCTTTAACACTTTACTAAAGAAAACGTGGAATGAATTATAGAAGTGACGGGAAGACGAGGAAGAAGAATTACTGGATGACCTTAAGGAAAAGAGAGAATACTGGAAATTGAGAGGGGAAGCATCAGATCGCAGTCTGTGAGGAAGTCGCTTTGGAACAGACTATGGAGCTGTCGTTATGCAGACTACGAAAAGGGTGAACAGTCGAACTGCACACGCAAAACAAGCCTTACGTTTCGATACATTCTATACAGAATTGTACTCATCAGTCTTTTACAGCAGCACACTGAGACAGTCACAAAACCTCCCTTAATAGCAGGTCCATTCATGTGTACTACAGTGCTTACTGCGACGCGTCTTTATACATTTCGCACGCACATTAGACATCGTTACTCACTTCCGTGAAGAAGGCTTTGTACGAGTAATTAGTCTTTCGACGTTCCATATAAGTAACGAAATGTTTTTATGTTTTGCTGACCGTGCATCTCAATATAATCTTAGTAACTGACCAACTTAATGCACAAATTCTTGTTTTGTAATAAGTTTATTATATTCCTCTACATGTTTCGAGCACTATTATGCTCATCATCGGGAGGTCAAATTATATTATATTGTATTATACAGCATCTGGTATTACCACACTCTGTAGGTGGCAGTTCGGTGCAGCTGTGAACCGGACGGACACCTACAGAGTGTGATGATACCAGATGCTGCGTATTACATATTTGACCTCCTGATGATGAACACAATAGTGCTCGAAACATGTAGAGGAATATGATAAACTTATTACAAAACAAGAATCTATGCATTAAGTTGGTCATTTACTAAGACTGTAAGGAAATATGTCACAGTAACCCCGCGCCTAATGCTGTTTCGCCCAGCGCCGTTTCGACTATTCGCGGTTTTATATAATTAGGTATATGTGAGAAAATATGTGCCGACCGCCGACAATATAACGAGCAGACACGGGCATTTACTCATAAAATGACCGCAGAAGGTAGCAGCATTTACTATTGAAGGAATGTTTAAATGGTTGATATGATAAATACATTAATTTTCAAAGCGACTGGGCGTCCACCTGCGCCCACGTCTGCGTAACCCTTTGTTCCCGCTGAAGAATTTTATGCAACGCGGTTTTGTCCCCCACGCAGTGATCACTGCCCCTAACACCGACGCTACAACAAAGAGTACTGTAATTAAATACGCTTATTTAGTTTTTGTGATTTTTCGCATTAATTTCTAGAAATTGGGTTAATCACCTCTTCTGTACAAACTGAAAAACTTACAAATTTGATATTTGTGTGACCGTGCATCATTTACACAATAACGTAACTAACCAACTAGATACAACAATAAAAATGTATTAAAAATTTCAATCATCTTAACATGTTTCGGGCGATAATTTCGCCCATCCTCAGGAGCACTAGACTGTGTTTACAATTTGTGGTATAAAGCACCGAAGATGCTGCCAGCAGGCAGCATCGTCTAGTGCTCCTGAGGATGGGCGAAATTATCGCCCGAAACATGTTAAGATGATTGAAATTTTTAATAAATTTTTATTGTTGCATCTGTTTCGTTGTTTATGTTATTGAAGAACTTATCTGAAATGTGAGTAGTTTTTCTTTGCAGTCGCCATTAGAACTTTAATCATTATCTCTTTTTCTCCTTATCTTAGTTTCCTTCTCTTCTGCTTGTTTTTCTTATCCCTCTTTTCCTCTTGCTGTTCTTTTTATGTGAGTGACACTACAAAATCTCCCGTCTAATTCACCACGTACGATTGGTATCCTGCAGCCTATATGTATCTTTCTAACGGGAAGGTCGCTGAGTGGTCTCTACGGCAAAAAGTGGGGTAACTTTTCGATGTAATGTGTCGTAAATTGCATTTTAACCGCAGAGCCAGTATTATAGCATTAAAAGAAGAAAGAAAAGAAACACAGATACCTTTTCCTGGCCTTTTTGTTTCGAGTTTTGTGCAGGTTTTAGTTGGTAATACGGCCTCGGGTTTTTCCGTGGTTTAAGGGGTAAAGTTTCGAGCGTAATGGCTATCGGAGAGTCCTTTGCTTCTCTTGTACATCGATATATGGTCTGTAACAGCAGAACGCCGTAAAACAAGTAGGAAAGTTAGAAGCAAGTTAAATAAAGCGCTGCCGAACCAACGGTTTCGCAAAAGTATCGGTAAGTTACACGAAGGAGCACGCCACGACCATGACGACCGTGTATGAGTGCAGCTGCAAATATAGTGTTTACATTGTGTGGATCTGGAAAACTCTATCTGGAATTCTTACAACCAACAAACAGTGACGTTAAACCCACTGACAAACAACGACAGGTAACCACATCGTGGAATCTATACTGAGAGCTCTGTTGGATGGCATTGGTCGTGGTATATCATTGAATTGGTGGTAGAATTATCGTTAAAATCAATTTCAAAATCTAAAAAAAAAAATCTCACCTAGAATTACGAGCACAATAGGGACACCCCCCACATGGTGTTAAGGACAATATTTGGACCTAGGAGGGACGAGGTAACGGGCGAATGGAGGAGACTGCATAGCGAGGAGCTTAATGATTTGTACTCCTCACCCAAAATTGTGCGGGTGATAAAATCGAGAAGAATGAGATGGGCTGGGCATGTGGTGCGTATGGGTGAGAAGAGGAAGAGGTATAGGGTCTTGGTGGGGAAGCCGGAGGGAAAGAGACCACTGGGGAGGCCTAGGCGTAGATGGGTGGATAATATTAGGACGGATCTCCAGGAGGTGTGATGTGGGTATATAGACTGGATTGGGCGGGCCCAGGATAGAGATAGGTGGCGGATGCTTGTCAGTGCGGTAATGAACCTTCGGGTTCCGTGAAATGCGGGTAATTTCTTGACTAGCTGCAAACCAGTTAGCTTCTCAAGAAGGAATCTGCACCATGGAGTAAGTAAGTAAGTAAGTAAGTAAGTAAGTAAGTAAGCATAGGGACACCCCCTAACAATTCACACTTAAACGTTACAGCCCTTAACAAATACCGTGATATCGAGATTTCGCTGATTATACAAGTTTGTAGGCTTCAGAAGTTCTGAAAAAGACAGGTTAGGTACGCAAATAAACTTGATGAATCATCTTAGGCAAAGTAACACTGCAACAATTCTTGCACAGCAATTGCAACAATGGGTTCTCTGTTTACTATTGCGCTACATGTCACTACCAAAAACAGAAAAATTTCGAATGTCTGAAAATAATACATTTATGGGCAATATAAGACTATGTTACCGGGAACAAAAAAAGGCGTACTTAATTCTTCAAGTAAACTGTTCGATACTTTTATCCGTTTGTAATCAAATTTGGATTTTTTTGAAAAGATTTTTATGTAAGTGCGGACAGATGTACATACAGACAGGAGGATGGACGGACGGACATGGCGAGGCTAG
>Ga0136643_10015588_pt1 | contig 11418 bp, 12 predicted proteins | sample TergutLab28metaG_FD_96883 | JGI IMG/M metagenome (GOLD analysis project Ga0136643, IMG submission 96883) | Labiotermes labralis P1 segment gut microbial communities from Petit-Saut dam, French Guiana - Lab288 P1 (version 3) (version 3) | ecosystem: Host-associated > Arthropoda: Insects >...
AATTTTAGCACACTCTGTATATAAAATGTGAATAATACAGGAACCAAATACGTTAGAATTATGAAACAAACTGCATTTTTAAGAGAAAAAAACGGAGAGTATATACCATGTTTAAAATATTCAGTACCTACATTTGGTGAATAAATACATAAAATGCAATGTTTAGAGGTTAGGGGTGCGGTACGACCCCTATATGGGTCGTTAGGCGTCAAAGGATTAATATGTTGGGAGGAAGCGTACATAATGTAAAGAAAAATGCTCAAGTTTTGGTAGTGACAAGTAAGGAGACTGGACTAGAAGTAAATGTGGATAAAACTAAGTACCTGGTCATGTCTTGAGATCAGAATGCAGGACAAGGTCACAATATGAACACTGTTAATAGTTCCTTTGAACGTGTGGAGGAGTTCATATATTTGGGAACAACTTTAACAATTCAAAATTCTATTCAGGAAGAAATTAAGAGCAGATTGAAGTCAGGGAATGTTTGCTATCATTTGGTGCAGAATCCTTTGTCTTCCAGTTTGCTATCCAAATATTTAACGATTAACATAAATAAATATAATTTTGTCTGTTGTTTTGCATGGGTGTGAATTGGTCGCTCACATAGAGGGAGGAACAGAGACTGAGGATGTCTGAGAATAGGGTGTTGAGGAGGATATTTGGGCCTAAGAGTGATGAGATAAAAGGGGTGTGGAGAAAACTTCATAAAGGGTGTGGAGAAAACGTCATAATGAGGAGCTTAATGATCTGTACTGTTTACCCATTGTTTTTCGGGTGATAAAATCGAGAAGAATTAGATGGACGGGAGATGTTGCGCGTATGGGTGAGAGGAGGGGTGAATACGGGGTTTTGGTGGGGAACCCTGAGGGAAAGAGTCCACTTGGAAGACCCAAGCGTAGATGGTAGGACAATATTAATTTGGATTATCGAGAAGTGAGAATTGATTGTATGGACTAGATCAAGGTGGCTCAGGATAGGTACAGGTGGCGGGCACGTGTGAATGCTGTAATGAACTTTTGGGTTCCGTAAAATGCGGGATATTTCTTGACTAGTTGAGAACCGGTTGGCTTTCAAAAGGACTGATCTTCATGGAGTAAGTAAGTAAGTTTGTAAGCAAGAGTGTATATCGTTAGGCAAGTAAGTATATAAGTAAGGAAGGGAGGAAGGAAGAAATGAGGGAAATAAATTTCAAAGTAATCTTTATAAGCTACATATCCGTGTATTAAAGAATAATTTTATTACGTAATGAACTAACAATTGCACTAAGTAAAATATATTTTATTTCATCGTAACTGCAAGATTGGACGGTTTTCATTATACATTTTTTGCATTTATTTATTCTTAGTTTTGTGTTGCTTGTATTCCTGTATGACACCTGATGACGGACGCAGAAGGGACCCAAAAATGTCGGTGAAATCTAATATATGATGAAATAAAATATTCTGCATTAATGTGCAGATGTCGTTTTGTAACATAACATAAACACTCAGAGTAGGTGTTGCAGAAATGTATCCGCGATGCGATAATTGGAACACACTTTGGAACCAGTGGTTTGGTAAAGAATGTATTTATTGTACAAATATAAATTAATTAGATCGATCGCACCAAGGCATAAAAAGCAAAACGAAGTTAAACAAATTTCTTCCATTTTGCAAGAGAGAAGTTTGAGGTCTCCGTTCTTCTGGGATGTGAAACTAATCAGTGTGTACATCTAACTGGTGACAGACATAGTACCACACACATAAGCTGCACACTAAACAATACACTACACACAGTAGTATACACACCAAATACACACAGCTGAATACACTACACAGTACCATAGATATCAGCTACATAATGCACAACACACTGAACACAGTAAAACACACACAGGCTAAATACTGCACACACACTACACACAGTAAAATACACACCAGCTACACACTGCAAAATAAAATACACACAGTAACACACACACCAGCTACACACTCCACAATACACGACACACAGTAACATACACACAAGATACATACTTCACAATACACTACACACAGTACCATACACACCATATACACACTGCTGAATACACTACACAGTACCATAGATATTAGCTACATAATGCACAACACACTACAAACAGTAAAACATACACCGGCTAAATACTGCACAACACACTACACACAGTACCATACACATCAGCTACAAACTGCACAATACACTACACACAGTACCATACACACCGGCTACATAATGCACAGTAAACTACACACAGAAACATAAACATCAGCTACACAATCCACAATACACTACACACCGTACCATACAAACCAGCTACATAATCACAACACACTACACACAGTACCATAAACATCAGCACCACAGTCCACAATACACTACACACAGCACCATACACACCAGCTACACACTGCACAATACCCTACACGTAGTACCATACACACCAGGTACATACTGCATATAAAACTACACACAGTACCATACACACCAGCTACACACTGCAAAATACAATACACACAGCCCCCTACACACCAGCTACATACTTTACAATACACTACACGCAGCAACATATACACCAGCTACATACTGCACAATACAATACACACAGTACCTTAAACACCAGCTACACATTGAACAATAAACTACACGCAGCACCCTACACAACCAGCTACACACTCCACGATACACTATACGCAGTAGTCTACACACCAACTACATTCTGCAAAAATACACTACACACAGTACAATAAGTACCAGCTACATACTGCACAACAAACTACACACAGTACCATACACACCGGCTACATACTGCACAATACACTACACGCAGTACAATACGCAAAGGTTACACAATTCACAATACACTACACACAGTAAAATACGCACCAGCTACATACTGCACAACACACTACACACAGTATCATACACACCGGCCACATACTGCACAATACAGTACACGTAGTACAATACGCACCAGTTACACAATTCACAATACACTACACACAGTAAAATACGAACCAGCTACATATTGCACAACACACTACAAGCAGAAACATAAACGCCGGCTACATAATGCAGAATACAATATACACAGTACCATACACACCAGCTACATACTGCACAGCACACTACACACAGTACCATACGCACCAGCTACACACTCCACAATACATTACACGCAGTACAATTCCCACCAGCTACATATTGCACAATACACTACACACTGTACCATACACACCAACTACACGCTGCACAACACACTACACTCATTAATAAACACACCAGCTACACACTCCACAATACACTACACGCAGCACCATACAAACCAGCTACATAATGCACAGAACACTACACACAGTACCAAACACACCAGCTACGTACTGCACAACACACTACACACAATACCATACGCACCAGCTACACACTCCACGCTACACTACACGCAGTACCACACACTGCACAATACACTACACACAGTACCATACACACCAGCTACACGCTGCAAAATACACTACACACAATACCTTACACACCAGCTACATAAAACACAATACACTACAAACAGCACCATACACATCAGCTATATACTGCACAATACACTACACACAGTACCATACACACCAGCTACACACTCCACAATACACTACACACAGTACCATACACACCAGCTACACACTCCACAATAAACTACACACAGTACCATACACACCAGCTATACACTCCACAATACACTACACACAGTACCATACACACCAGCTATACACTCCACAATACACTATACACAGTACCATACACACCAGCTATACACTCCACAATACACTATACACAGTACCATACACGCCAGTTACATACTGCACAATACACTGCACACAGCACAATACACACCATCTACATACTGCACATTACACTACACACAGTGCCATACACACCAGCTACATACTGCACAATACACTACACACACAACCATATACACCAGCTACACACTCCACAATACACTACACACAGTACCATAAACACCAGCTGCGTACTGCACAATATATTACAAACAGCAAAATACACACCAGCTACACACTGCACAGTACACTACACACATTACCATACACGCCGGCTACACACTGCACAATGCACTACACACAGTACCATATACACCAGCTACACACCCCACATTACACCACACACAGTACCCTACACACCAGCTACACACTGCACAATACACTACACACCGTACCATATACACCAGCTACACACCACACACAGTACCCTACACACCAGCTACATACTGCACAATACACTACACACAGTACCATACACACCAGCTACACATGTACAACACACTACACACAGTACCATACACACCAGGTACACACTGCAAACCCCTCTGTATTCTGCCCACGCAGTTTTTTTAATTTCTTGTCATTCTCAAATAAACACAGTTTATTTCCATTAAAATCTACAAATTCCTCAGCCTTGTTCCATCATTAACAACGGAGATGAATACGAACAGGTCATTTACATTAATTTGAAGCTTCAGATCTTTCAGGTTTCTGATTGGGACTTACAGTAGTCTCGTAGGCCTGTGACATTTTAGAAACTTGATTGCAGATCGCTTGAGTTTCACATTCATGACTTTTCTGGATATAATTTTCGAATTATCTGAAGTACTTAATGCTTCACAAACAGACATTAAACTTTCCTGTAAACATTCTTCAAGCTTTGTGAGCCATTCTCCAAAAACAAACGATGTTTCGGGAGAAAGTGAGGCGTTATTTAGTTCATTTGGAGCCACACACCCACAAAATATATAAAGCCTCTAATTACATGGAAGTACAATTCTTTTTTAGAAGAAAGAATCCCTTACCCATTTACCCTTTACTCTTCTACGCAAACCGTCTTTTCATTTACAAGATCCTAAGGATTTATCATTTCTCACAGTCCACAGTCCATTACACTCTGTTTCTTAATGATCAAATTTAAAATTACCTTTCATGTACATTTAGGGTTTCCAAACTGTTTCTTCTTTTCCAGTTCTTTTCCAGCACTCCCACTAAAATTGTCTGTTCACTTCTCATTCTTCGTTGTGTGATAAACGTCCCGTGGATATCATCCTGTCTGCCTTAATAGCAGTAACTGCAAACAGTATAAATAAAAAAAGTAATCAATGTTTTATTTATTTTCCTGTCTTCCCTTTTTCCCTTCTTGTCTCCTATTATTCTCCTCAGCAATCTCTTTTCCAACACCCTCACATATGTCTATAAAGTAAATAAACGCCAAATTGCAGCTAATAAAATAAAATGACACCGAATCTCACAAAACCAAGCGTCGTGCCACACATCGACCTACCACAAAATGCAATATAATAACTGTGAATTTTATGACCCATTTCCAGTTACCCCAAAGAACATCACTTTGTCAGCCTGCATAGCATCGATGGCAGTATAAAGGATGAACAAAGGATCCGCATGTAAATGTTCATTATTCTATCTGACAACTACAGGTTCCCTATTCCTGTCAGTTCGTTTACCGTATTAACCCAACTTACTCAGCTGAAGCCCACACGATTTTCGGAGTAGGTGAGGGGAAAGTAACAGTTACAAGTCTCAGAATCTTAGCAACCGACCAACTTAATGCATAAATTCTTGTTTCATAGTAAGTTTACTATATTCCTCCACATGTTTCGAACACTACTGTGGTCATCATCAGTAGGTCAAAATCGTACTATACAGCATCTGATATCATCACACTTGTAGGTGGCCGTCCGGTGCACAGGTTGTGCACCGGACGGCCACCTAAAGATTGTGGTGATATAGTGAACGTATTATGAAACAAGAATTTGTGCATTAAGTTTGTCAGTTGTTATGACTGTACTGAGATGCACGGTAAGCAAAACATCAAAAAAAGCAATAGTTGTCAGATAAAATAAGGGGCAAGCTTTCGTGTTATAATCGAGGAACTATCGATCATTTTACTTCAGGGTGTGTTTAGCCACAAATAAAACAGAATAACTGGCGGCAAGACCGAGGTTCAAACCCGGCACCGATCAGGTACAAGCCTAGAGCCTTAGCTTCACATCTGCATGCTGATCATTATTGGGCTGCTCAATAACAAACTGCAGACAGACGAGTCTTTTAGACTCTACAAGGTCCCGAGATAGCGAAAAATTCACCGTAGTTTTTGGAACCTTTCTTTGCGTTACCGTGTTCACAACAGATCGTCACTTGCTCCCATATTTCAGTTACATAAATCCGGTCGACGCTCTCTGAACTTATTTCCTTCAGGCACATTTTAAAACCAGTCTCCCAAATAATCCTACGTATTCCAGGCATTCTTCGTCCATAAGGACTGCCAAACAAAATCCCTTATGCATTTCTCTTTGCCCACATATGTGCCACGTGCTACGATCATCTCATGCTTGCCTTGACCACCCGAAAAGTATTTACGAGAGACGTAAATAACGAAGATAACCTTTCTAACACGCAGAACACAACACGGAACGTGGGCTACTATGCAACAGTCCGAAATGAAAGTTCGGACCCTCCCCTGAATATTGGTCATGTGATGGACTAAATCGCCGATCCCAGTAGCCTCGCGGTCTAAGGCGTAGGTCTGCGCCCGCTCTTCCGCTGAGATTATGGGTCAAAATCCCGCCGGGTGCATGGATATTTGTTGTTGAGTGTTATGTGTCGTCAGGTAGTAGTATCTGCGACGAGCTGATCACTCGTCCAGAGGAGTCGTACCGACTGTGGTGCGTCTTGTTGTGTGCTCTAGAAACCTCAGGAATGAGGCGTTGGGCCGCAGCTCAATAAGAATGAAATAATTTAACTAAATCCATAGAGCATAATCCATCTCGAGAAGCTAACAGCCTCTTAGTCAATAAATTCCCCACATTTTTTAGCCTCAAGTTTCATTACTGTGCTCAAAAGCAGCCCAACACTTTTCTCTGCCATGAGCCAGATAATCCAGTCCACGTCTTCCAATTCTTTTTCCTGAAGATCCAAGTAAATAAATCTAAATTCCAATCTCACAGCTTTGCATTTAGAAACACACAGTGCTATCTTTATTGGCTGAAATAAATTATGTCTACATGTTTCGGACAGTTCTTATCAAGTTAGTGTAAGTAATGTGGGATTATATTTATTATAATATTTGTAAAACAGTAATTTGAGTTTATTAACATTTATTAAAGAAACACGTTGGAATGCATCCGACAAATATACAGTTCCCTGAAGATCCGTTTATTCTTCAAAAGCGCTGACATCTGCTTCTCACAAATGTCACACACCACACACCCACCCACACCACACACACACACACACACACACCACACACACAGCCACCCATCCACACGCACACACACACCCACACACACACACACCACACACACACACACACCACACACACACACCACACACACACACACACACACACACACACACACAGACACTGAATATTTTGAAGGCTTGTAAATTTAGAAAACAAATTTCTGTCCTCTCAGTAACCAAGTAACGGTGAATAAAAACGACAAGATAAACTCCAACGAACCTTCACATCTAAGTAAAAGGGTAAAGCAATCCAATTACAGACCTGGACAGGCCACAGGTTTCCAGGAGTTTGAGGTTCCCAGATTTCAAGGCAATCGCCACATGAAGGTGGTAAGTTTGTCAGTCCAACGCACCGGCCGCCCTTACCTTCATGAAGTATTCCTGGTACTCATATCTTTTACAGGCTGAGTCGACCCCAGGGCCATAGTGCGGCCGGAAGGATTGTGTCAATGAAAAATTCCAGTGACACAATCGGGAGTTGAACCCGCGACATAAGCGCGGTGCCTCAACCAACTGCGCTACGACAGGTCCCGCTGTTATCTCCACCTAATGAAGGAGGCAGCATCTGTTGTGCTGTGCGATCAAAGAGAGGCGAAGAACAGTTCATACGAGTAAACATGTCAGAATATCAACACAGTTTTTTCAGGTGCGACAGCTCAGTCGGTACAGGGAAAAGGCTAAAGGCTGGGAGACGACGAAATCGTGGTGCGATTGCCTGGACAGGCAGGAGACGTTTCTCTAAAACATCCAGAAATGCTCTGTAACCCGTCCAGCCTCTTACAGGAGATACGGTGTTTCTGCCCCAGGAATACAGCGACTGGAGCGAGAAGTTCATCACTAACCAAAACCTAGTACCGCAGTTAATACGAGTGAAGATGTAACTCAGCTCCCTTCTATACGCTGTCATGGTGCGTACCGGAAGCACTGTACTTATTGTTCATTTTCAGCCTGGGTCACTTTGTTACGAGGATTCCTATATCCGTGGCAGGGCAGCGCGCAGACTGGATACTGAAACTCACCAAGCTATACCTGCTGGGCAGGTTACATTGCATTTATGTTCTGGCTGCTGTGAAGACGCGTGAAGAGTTACAATCTTTTAAATTACAGTGGATTATTTCGTTCTTGTAGTAGACTGAGACTGCATGGGAGCTGCACTCCTAAAAGAGCCCATTAATCTTCGCCCGGAACATAGATAAAGGAATATGGCGCAGAACGGAATGTTTGAGAAGGGAATATCAAGTACTCGAAGAAAACGCACCTAAATGTCACTGTGTTGGCCACAAATCCAAATTATACTTTCCTGGAACTGAAACTTCTTGACGAAATGCTAGTCACCAATGACCTCAATCAGTGTATTTCTGTTAGGATACGATATGTCACATGTCACACTTATGCCAAACTCCACATAATATTAACTAAATAAAACAATATTTGCGAAAACGAAAGTTTTATGTTTTGATAAGCTGTAGTATCGCCATCACGTGTCCATTTCCGTGTCACTTTCAGGAAATTCAATAAATATTTATTTCCTATGAGCAAGGTCTAATGCATATTATCAGTCCGCAGGCACATCTCCATGCTATAGTTGCAGTGCTCTCTAACATGGCGCTGTAGCACTTGAAGAAACTGTTGTCTCTGATTTCGGCAACTTCCTGCGTAAGGTCGCACTAAATTTCCACTAGGCTACATGAGGTCACATCACCGTCACGACAGGATCACATCTCACAAAGTTCCCATTGTTCGTTACTACAGCACCCTGCCTAAAGGTAGCAGCTGATGATAACTGAACAGAACTGAAAACTGAAAATGGATGGCCATTCCTCATGGTGAGGCAGAAACTGGAAATTTCTTCGTTCACAATCTGCACACAAAATCAACATACCAGATTTCAAATATCAAAGTTGCATTCAGTAAGAAATTAAGAGCAGTGTGAACTCAGGGAATCCTTGCTATCATTCGGTGTAGAATCTTTCGTCTTCCAGTTTGCAAGCCAAAAATACAGAGATTCAGATATACAGAACTATAATTTTGCCCGTTGTTTTGTATGGGTGTGAAACTTGGTCGCTCACATTGAGGGAGGGACGTAGGCTGAGGGTGTTCGAGAATAGGGTGTTGAGGAAAATAATTGGGCCTAGGAAGGACGAGGTATCAGGAAAGTGGAGAAAACTACATAATGAGGAGCTTAATGATCTCTACTCCTCACCAAATGTTATTCGAGTGAGCACATCGAGAAGAATGAGATGGGCGGGGCATGTAGCACGTATGGGGGAGAGGAGAGTTTCACACAGGTTTTAGTTGGGATAACCTGAAGGAAAACCACTTTGAAGACCCAGGCGTAGAAGGGAGGATAATATTAAGATGGACCTGCAGGAATTGAGACGATAGCATGGAGTGGATTGATCTGGCTCAGAATAGGAACAGGTGGCGGGATCTTGTGAATGCGGTAAGTAACATTCATTTCACATAAAATGCAGGGTACTTCTTGACTAGCTGAGGACCAGTTAGCTTCTGAAGAAGGCCTAGTCTCCATGGAATTAGTTAGTTAGTTAGTTAGTTGTCAGACATTAAATAAGTCACATCTCGTAGACTTTATGCCGAACCTTTCCGAAATTTCTCCATTTTCCTTCGATTTGAATAAAATTTTGTGTAGGGAAGATCCACAAAAATTTATTAATGCGTGTTCGTCACAATCGATGCAGTTGAAACCTTATTACTTGACTTCGGAGCGTTAATTAAATTCTGTCCTTACGTTTTGTATTTATTTTCTGGTTTGTGTAAAATTCCACATAATATTCTTAGGCTTCTACGAATTTAGTGACAGTTTCTCTAAGCAAGCCACTGTTATCTTACTGCTGTAAACAAAACCACATTCACACGTGTGCTGTGAGAATGTGTGGTATTTGGACAGCAGAGACCACCTTCTTACTGTATGTGTACCACATCACTAGTGCACCTTTTTCAATATTTCCTAACATTTATTTGCCCCAAACCAAAAAGAAGTGTTACATGTGGTTTTCTGCATTACGTCACAGTACGTTCTGTTGTGAGGAAATTCATGAGCTCATCTCAATGTAAGCCTTTAAGGTCATTTTGTACCGCCCTGCTAGAGACATGTTTCGGTCTCAGTTCACACCAGCCGCAACATCTCTGCATACTAAACCTGATGATTGCCCATCACAGCGTGTAAATTTTACAATTTATTTAATTCTCACTATGGCTCACGTGACTAATGACCAGCCTGTCCCTGTGGAGGCCCAAATTCCAACCCACAACAGCCCTTGTGGGATTTATGTTGAACAAAGTGTCACTGAGACAGATTGTCTCCGAGTGCTGCAGCCTTCCGCTGCCAGTTTCGTTCCCCACCTCTCTATATACAGTTTCATTATCAGTCACAGACGCTACATAAGTTCAGCATTTGACAGCGTCGTTTCAGGCTTCAGCCGCGGTGCATATGAGATCTTCGCTCTTTTGGGATGTTACGTGGCGCAGATTGGCAGTCAGTGACTGACGTTTCCGGACCAACTTTCCAGCCCAAGCAGTCCAAGAAGCTTCTTCTTGATCTGCTTCAATTTTGAACACGGGACTCATAGATTGCCCCGAAACGTCGAGTAAGCCAGCTATAAGTCCACTCTGCGTAACATCTCAGAAGGGCGAAGATCTCAACTGAGACAGTCGTTAAATAATCACTTCCATTTCTATATCTTTTCTTATACCGTTATTACGGTACCTGCCATGAAACAATGACACGTTTTAAGCTCTCCACATCGTGCATTCTTGCATTCAGTCACTTCTTATTATTCCAACTAAACACTCAGTGCACTTAGTTGGAATAAAAGAAGTGATCAAATGATTTTTATAATATTTGATATTATTTGGCTAAAGCCTTAAATAGTTTGTTAATATACTGGGAGGAACCACACATACTCTAAAGGAAAATGCAGAAGCTTTAGTAGCTGCTACTAAGGAGACTGGACTGGAGGTAAGTGCTGATAAAACTAAGTACATGGTCATGTCTCGAGATCAGAATGCAGGACGAATTCACAGTGTGAGGATTGATAATAGTACCTTCGAGAGGGTGGAAGAGTTTAAATATTTGGGAACA
>Ga0136643_10015590_pt1 | contig 11417 bp, 7 predicted proteins | sample TergutLab28metaG_FD_96883 | JGI IMG/M metagenome (GOLD analysis project Ga0136643, IMG submission 96883) | Labiotermes labralis P1 segment gut microbial communities from Petit-Saut dam, French Guiana - Lab288 P1 (version 3) (version 3) | ecosystem: Host-associated > Arthropoda: Insects >...
CAGTTGGAGAATCTGAAATACAGCACTTCGTGGAACCCTCGAGGAAGGTTTCTTGTGGTGACAACTGCCAGTAGCAATGAACCAGCACACTTACTGGCTGCTCACATATGTTCAATATTGTGGGAGGTGGCCAGAATTGTCAACGTGGTGGTCTTGATCACAAACCAATTTGCTTATCGTCCACTGCATGCTATGAATACCAAAAAAAAAACAACAGCAGCTGACAGGTTGAACCTGTACACTTGGTTCCCATATAAATTGGGAGGGTGTGGAGAGGTACAAGACGTCATTCTGTTAGATGAATGGGTCTTTGAAAATAATGGCAGATTTTCAGAAAATGCCCAATTGTAACCTACGAAAGTTCCAAAAAATTTCATGGGTTGTCCCATTAAAGTAGGTACCATACGATTCAGGCCCGCTGCGATTATGACAGAAAATTACACACAAAATGATGGCACTACAGTTTACAAATTAACAGGCATGTCTGTTGATATTCTTAAATTGGTATGTGAGAAAATGAACCTGACAGCACTTTTCCTTAAACCTTCGTTAAAATTGGAATTAAATTCGATTGTAAAACATATTACTCAATTAGAAGATAATTTATCTGACGTTCTAGCCGGCCTAGTTCCTCTAATTCCTGTCATTGTCACGTCATCATTTGACGCCACAATACCTTATATGCATATGAATGTGAAGATGCTTGTCCCTTGTCCAAAAGCTATTGCTGGACCGGAAAAGGTACTGACGACTTTCTCGCTGTCAGTTTGGTTGACCAAGGGATTTGTGCTGCTGCTAATCACAGCTGTGTTCTGGTGTGCCTTTAATGTTCCCTACCAGTCTGTGTGTAATAATGCACACACATATCAGTCATTGTCCCAATGTTTCCACAATGCATGGGCTGTTTTTGTTGGAGTGTCTGTTCCACAGCGGCCCACATCTTCTACCCTGAGAGATTTCTTCTTTATCTACGTCTGTTTTTGTTTCGCTATTAGCATTCTATTCCAAGTATTCCTTCTTTCTTTTCTGGTGGAACCGAATTATGAAAACAAGTTTGAAAGATTAGACCAACTACTAAATTCGCACGTAGTTTATGACTACCATCATTTACACTGCTGCTATCTGCAAGACATTATATCTTATCCCGAAATTGTGAAGTTCCTTGAAGACAAGAAACTTAAGGAAGACCGCAGCGATATTCGGAAATGTGTTGAAAAAATATAACAAATAGGTGCATTGCTTCTTTTATTGATCCAACGTTTGATACTTATGTTGCTAGGGAAATGGGAACTGTGGATGTCGGTAAATTAATCTGCCCCCTTGATGACATCTTATTGTCAGCAGGTCTAACAATAATTTTTAAGAAGGGAAATCCATTTCTGTACGGATTCAACATCCTAATGAGACCCTATTTGGAAGCAGGTTTGCTGGAAAGGCTCTGGAGTGAACTTCAACATCGAGTTTCTTTGAGGTGTGGAGGCAGGTTTAGAGAAGCAACTGGTGTATGGCTTTCGCTTTCTCCGTTTCACATTTAATGCCGGCATTTGCGGTACTTCTTGTTGGAACTGTCTTGAGTTCACTGTTGTTTATTGCTGAGTTAATTCTGAACTGCCTCTGCAAATGTGGAAAAAATTCGGACCCTATGAGAGTGTTGGTATCATCGCTCACAATACGGATGTAGATAAGATAGCTCAAAGCCCGAAGGTTAAGAAAACCGACATGGCTTCATATTCCAGACGACTAAATCTTCATCAACAACGCTCTGAATATACTGATCCGTGACGTCATCTTACGAACGGACTTAAGAATATAAGGAATCACTTTAGGGGTACTTAATTTCCCTGTGTCTTCTGGTTTTAAGAAACGCAGCACACTTAAACACTAATAACACTAACAGTGTGTTAGCATCACTGAACAAGACTATATACGTGTGTAGAACACTGACTGTATTGTGGGAACAACTGTCTGTGACAAAAATATATGGGCTGTGGGAGACATAAGACACATTAACACAAAACTTCACATTCAGATAGGTAAAATGCATTAAAATTGAGACTTTAATGTTGGAATACAAGAGAGATGCAAGAACTGATTTCTTCAGAACAGGTGACACGGAACACACAAACTTAACACACAAGCAGGTTGCAAATGTTTATATGCAGTGCTGCATTATGAGCTTTGCACAGCATCTAGACTGCATTCAATTATGACTAATCTGCGTGAAAGTTATAAAACGAGCTGCAATGTGAAAGTTGACGTGTGAAAGTACAAACTTGACGCTGACCGTCGCTACGTAAAACAACTCGTTATCGATTCTGCACTCAAACAACATTCCGAAACATTTCGTCCACATGGATTTGAAACCAACATTTGCATTTAAAATCAAAATTGAAAATTTTAAATCCAAAACAGTTGATTAAATTCGAGGAATGCTTACTGTATGTCAGCCGAGAACGTGCCTTGTGTCTGACATGGGGAAACTTAATTGTTAAAAAATTATATAGTGTGAACCAATCTCCGGTAAATTTAAACGACACGAACTGCATATAATATAATATAATATAATATATAATTTAGGAGATTCCATTGGATACAAATAAATCTAGTAGATCCTGTATATTGTTTCCGTCAGTAGGCCAGCATGTTGGTGTTCCAGTTGATAGAAATGAATAGTTTTTCTCTTGTATTACCTTAATAATCGCCTTTCTTTTGTTGTTGTTAGACCTGATCCACATTGAGTGTGTTTGGTGTTGTGATCAATTCCGGCTATACATTTTTGGTTCTAGTGTTTGAATGAATGTTTCAATTTGTTCCTTTTTTGATTGTGTTGATGTGGACAGTAGACGGCTGTGACGTTTATCTCATATGGAAATACTTTCACTTTTATTGACGTAGCCTGAATGGAGTCTTCTTCGTGTTTGAACACTTTGTATTGTTCGATTATTTCTTTTTATTATTGCATTTCCTCAATTCCCTTTGCCATTAGGATGACTGGTGTAGTATAATTTTTATCTTGGTATGCTAAAGTAATTATTGGTTGGAAAATGTGTTTTACTGATTAGTCGTATGTGTATGAATTATTGATTTTAAAATAATTTTGTTTCTTCTTTATGGCTTTGCAATTCATTTGCATTCCATTGGGCTATACTCAGAAACTTGTTTACTCTAATTGATCATTTTTATAAACATTGTAAGCGTGTTTAGTATCATGCTATTTTTTTAAGCCTTTCATTAAATAATCCTTGAATTTAACTAAAATCATGTTTTAATGTGATGGACGTGTCTTCGACCTGATTTGTGTTACTTTCGGTTACGATTTCGTAAATTCTCTGTTGTTGTTAGTTGGTACTATGTTTAATGTTGTTACGATATATTTTAGTATTTATTTGTTTTGTAATTTGTGTATTATTTCTAAATGTGTGTTTTCCTCTAATTACGTTACAATTATGCTCGCACACTTTTTACTTTGTCAGGATGATTGCCTCTGTATTAGCGCTATTTGCTGGTGTTTACCTTTTTTCGCAATCTTTACTGATATGAAATCAATCATGTTTATCGTATATGAATGGATTGTTACAGTATGATTTCGTTTGATCCTATTGCTGGCTTCTCATACATTGTGTGATATTGTTCTTATTTACTCGAGGAAGCTCACATCCTATGATTTTATTTTGTAATGCTTTTGTGTTGTGTATTTCAGTGTTATACTCTGCAGGTTCTAAGTGTACAAAGAACATGTTTAACTGCTCCTTGGTAGTTCTGTGTTGTGCATTTATTATGTTTCGGACATTGTATTCTAGTTCATATAGTTCCCGTTTTATATCTTTAGTATTTGTTGAATCGTGTAGTTATTTAATGACAATTCCGTAGACCCTCTTTTAGTTGGTATGTATGGTAGATTATGTTGTTATATTTGAAGTAACTTATCAGGTTTCTGTATGTTTCTGGTGTCAGGCTGTTTATTTTAATAACATTATGTGCCAGAGTTTTTGTGCAAAACTCTTCATCTCCGGCTATGTCTCTTTTTTCATTTATTATATCTCCGTATTTTATTACACCATGAACGAATATTGTAGGAGGTTTATGGATTTTTTTAACTTAAATTTCCATCAATGTTATCCTCATTTGTTTCATTTGTTAACAAGCCATGTCAGTTACGTGTTTCTATTTTTTTTCTGGGGGTGTTTTGTTGTGTCCTGTGTATTTTCTTCCTTTTAGTGCGCCTTATCACTTGCCAACCATTTCTACACTTATTAAGTGTTTCGTCGTCTTCTTCTTCTTCTTCGCTTGTAGGTGTCACTCTTTGCAAATGTTGGCTAGTGTGAACTTCGCTTGGATACTTACATAGTGGTGGTATCATTTGGTGTTGCAGTGGTGCAATAAAATATTTTGTAGGAACCTGTTGACCTGATGTTAGTTGTTATATTGGATACGTTACAGCATAAATTTTCAATAATGTTTGACATTGCTCCTTGGTATGTTGTATATTTTATGGGTCTTCATGGAGTTACCTGCTCCGGGTTCAATCCCGATCGGGGAAATTACTTTGTTATTGTAAACTGTTCAGCTATTTGTGTACATGAAGTTCTCTGAGCGCCTGGACTAGAAGCTGGTTAACCAACTTGCACTCTCACTATTTTCATTAGGTAAAAGCACAGACTTCGGAGAACAAAAATAAATAGGCCTTGCTTCGACAACTGCTCGAGGACAACCTGCTGTTACTGTGACACGTTTTAAGTGTCTTCATGATTACAAATAACAGTAAGGCTACTTTTGGAGTATAGGTTTCCATGCTGCTGGAAGTAATCAGGTATATAAGGAAAGTTTTGAAATGTGTTGTTGGCGAAAGATCGATCTATTATATTAGAAATGAAGTATAACACATAGACGAGGAGGAGAGGAATATCCTAAACACAATAGAAAGTAGGAAGGATAACTGGAATGGTCACATCTTGCGTAGGAACTGTCTTCTGAAAACATTATTGAAGTTAAGAAAAAGGGACAATTAGACAATACGTAGATGTCAGCAGCTCCTCGATGACCTTCAGGAAACGAGAAGGTAGAGGAAGTAATCTCTGGAGAGTATCTTTTGGAAGAGGCTGTGGAACTGTAGTCAGACAGTCCACGTGATCATGATAACCTGCACGTGTTAAGCCTAACACAACACAGGATTAGGTCATTTTCATACTTCTACGTGTGCGCTACATGTTTCGGCCTGTAGGCAGGCCAACCTCAGACATGTCAATACAAGTCCCTTAAAAAGGAAGTTATAATAAGTATCTAAGTGCGTCTTTATTACTAGCAAATATAGCCAACGGGAAGTACTGGGAAAATTAATTTGATCATACTTAGGAATTAGTTCCGTAATAACAAATTGTTTGCTAAATATATGTTAGAGTTACATTTTAGGATTTTTCTCTTACGAATTTCGTACCGACTGATGGAGTAATATTGAATGGTGATAGCAATAACTATGGAGCTTCCTGTTGCGTTCACTTATTAACAAAAACAGCGCGATGGGTACGTGATGATGATGATGATGATGATGAGTTTGATGAAGATATTGAAATTGGACCGAAGGTGACTTTTATGTACCTTTAATTAAAAGTGTTCTGTTTTGCAGTGAGACAAAACAAATCATTATTCAATCGTTAACAATTGTGCTTTTGAGCAAAAATTCATTCGTTATTTTATTTCCTTAAACTTTCGCAAAAGAGTGTCTATTTTTAGGGAGCCAATTACAGGCCTTCTCTGTCTACAACACACTCACACACGCACGCACACACACACCACACACACACACACAAAATACACCCACACACACACACACATATCTTTCGACATTTTATCCCTCTCTCCCCTTCACCCCTCCTGTTGACACACTCGTCCATATCTTGCCCCTTTAATCCCTTCCATTTCCAAACCTCCAACTCAAAGCATGTCACCACAGTTCTCTTATTCTAGGTGTCGAAAGATGTTTATTCTTCGTTCTTCCATGTATTTTATCTTTTACACATTTAAGTCAAATATTTTCCCGGCTTTTCGCTAAAATAACGTATAATACTTCCACAGAATACGTTTTCACGCACACGTGTGTGTGGTTCCTGGTAGCCCACGTGACTGTTGCTGAGCCGTCAGTGCACGTGTACCGAAGAGACACCGCATCTCAACAGCACTGCAGTCACCGCGAGAGGATGGCGGTATCAGCGCACTGCTGCACATATTCACAGACGTTACACGGTACACAAAACACACTGTGGATGTGCACAGCAATCGAACGTAAAATGGAATAGAAGAGACACTGTACGTATGGCGTAAAACGGTGGTGCATTCGCGTAACTATTGTTACCGTGGAAAGGCAATGAGTATTAAACATTGTGTGTGTGTGTGTGTGTGTACGTCATCTTAATTACACAACATGCAAAGCGCACTGTGTCCTGTCTGACTCTAAATTATTTTCCATATTGTCACATAAACCGGACGATTTCGTGAAAAATTTAACAATCGAAAAATATATTTCTTATTCTCTGTAAACTTTTTAACTGAAATATTTCTCGATCCAATAAGAATTCGGTGAGCTATCGAAAATGTATTAGTCTTCCAGCAAAGTACCCTCTATACTTGTCTGATTTTAGTGACAGCAAACTTTCTCGTCGCAATTTCGAAAAATCCTACTATATAAATATAAATATATATATATATATATAATTTAGTGAAAATCTGTCCGGTGGTAGCTGAGGTGTTACATTAGGACAGACGAACAGACAGATAGACAGATAAGATGAAGATAAAATTTGCTTTTTAAAGTTTTGCGAAAGCGCAAATAAGAAACCAACAGATACGCATCATTAATACTCAGGTGCAATTTTCATATTAATTTATTGAACATTCTTTGAAACTGTGGTATCAGTAACTGACCGGAAGGATTATGCATCAGGGCATAAGTTCATACATTACAAGGTTCTATCTTACTAGCTATTTAAAACATTGTTTATCGTAAACAGATGTTCGTACAAATGACACAGATTTCAAATTGCAGGTCGGAGATGTGAATAATCATTATCGGTCACACTGAATGAATTGTGCGTCTTTGGTGTGTGTTTGTGTTCCACAGGACTAAACACGGAAATATTTTAATAGAACAGAGGCTGGGGGAGTTATTTGATGTGAAGGAAGAGGGAGTAGCAGGGGGGATGAACAAAATTGCACAGTGAGAAGCTGAATGAATTGTACCGGTCACTGAATCATGGTGGGGGCGAACTGAAAGACAGTGGCACAGTTGGGGCAAGGGAAATGTACTGGAGAAATTAAAATATACTCAAAATTTTATTTGTAAATTCTGAATGGAAAAGGCACTTTGGTAGATCTACGCCTAGATAGAATGTTGAAAATAATGTGATGAACTGCACATAAGGGATTACAGTTACAGTTGCCTTCCGCTCAGTAAAATACAAATTCTTCATTCTCTATGTACTTTCTGCTAATGTAACAAACGAGGTAATAAGTATTAAAATTCTTTAATGATCTGCAAAATTGTACTGAATTTTATGAAGTCAATTGATATTACTTCGGTCCTTCTGTGCTTAGGGATTTGTGCGTCATCATGGCGTGCTGTCACTTCGCGTGACCACTGCGAGGACGGTCCGAAACAGGCGTTGTGTTTATGGATGTAGTTCGACACAAGTACAAATAATTAATGCGTGACACGACAGACAAAGCAAATAAAAGAGAGATTTTGAAAAAGCTGCGACGTCGAAAGACTTGTCGAACACGTTAGATCGAATGAGGCGTGAGAAATAAATTGCGAATGGTGGCTGAAAAAATGTGAAATTGATATTAAAAGGTAGTAGAGAAGGGAAACTGCTAGAAAAGTCGAGAATATAACTGGCACTTGGTGGCACATATTGATATAAATATCTGAAGTTGGTTGATAAATTACTTAAACACACCAAGGCCCGGATAATCATGTGGGCAGAGAGTTCATTTATGTTTATTTTAAAAAAACGTAATTCGGTAATATTCCAATGTGTTATCAATAAAACCACTAAACACTAAAATCTCTTCAGACATCATTTCACGATGCTCGGTATATAATTATCAACTTTCGCAGGATATTACTGCCTCCAACTTCACAGTTCAGGCAGTCCAACTCTTCAAGCCTTAAGCAATTCACACCAAATATTGAAATGAAAGACACTAAACTTCACCAACAGCGCTCTACCAATCTGAACTGTTGCCAGCTGAGCCCTCAGTGTCGCACACAATAAGAGCAAAGTGCTACATCAAAAACCGTGGGCTCCCACCCTTAACACTTTAAACGCCGAGATAAATCCCTTCCGCAATTTGCTGGCATTATTAGGAGCTCACCGTATTCTCCACGTTAGCAGGATAAGGGTTAAACTGCAATCGAAAATTTTGGACCGCTGAGCACCGCACCATTGATTCTTGTGGAAAAGACTGAGCATACAGTTCTTTACAGCAAGCATAAATTCATGAAACCCAACGTATAACAATACAACGCAATGTTCAAATATTAAAAACTTAACAGTGAAAACAACAATGTGAATTTACAAACACGAAAAAAGCTTAACAGCCATAAAAAAAACTTGCCGATCCAAGACGAACTTAAACATTTACAAGCACGATATCAGTGTTTAAAGACCATTATAAATCATGCGATCCAAGACTATCGTAAACATTTAGAAGTAAAAAATCAATGCTTAACGTAATAACAAAACATTAGAGATTAAGAGATGAACATCAAGAATTCTAACAACAAAATATACAATCTTGACTCGACATAATCATTAAAAAGAACACAAACCCAAAATGCGGGAAGCTGCCAGCCTCTCCCCGCATTCCATCCCCACATCAGCTCATCAACTAATCAGAAAACCTAAGCTAGGCCGAAATAATAGACCGAAAATTAAATTTAAAATTTCCCAAAACAAAACACGTTTTACCTCCTAGATATGTGCCGGGTGTCAGCGTAACCCCACGGGGATATCCGACCAGCAGTCTCCCCCACCAGCTGGCCAACCAAACCAAAGACTACTTCCCGTAGTGGAGTCCAAAAAAACGAGTTACAAACCACGACCCCCGGACCCAACAAGGAAACTCGGAGAGATTTAACCCCCGCCTTTTCCTTCCCAAAAGTAGCCACTCGCTAGCCGATAGCCTTATATGGAAAGGGAAGAAAGGTGTTTGTCTTCTTCTGGTGTACCTGTTACTCCCGCGTAACCTTTTGCCAGCTTAAGGGCGGTTTGCACACAGCCCACTCTTCATCGTAGATGTCAGTTCCTGACACTCGCACAGCCTTCACACACTGCTGCTCATTTACATGGAAACGTAAAACGAGCGGAACTTTTGTACTAAGCATCTTCACCTCTGCACTAGATACGGGTGAGTTGTTAGGCTCACGTCCCGGCCACATTATGCCTGCCGAAGAAGGCCAGTACATACTAACCAGGAGGCTGTGTGTGCCCCAGAGCCAGTCCGGACGTTTTAGAGGACACAGAATACACTCGCCCTTACCGGCATTCCAAACTGGGATCGTACAACACACAGCCTCGTCCGTAGAACGACTGTGCGATTTTCTTCAAGAAAACTCAAGTTGAGAAGGTTAGAAACTTACTGACAAATGATTGTTCAATTCATTCGTAAAGTTTTATGTAGATGCTAGATTTGGGCGCTATGTACTTTATTTCATCATGCGGGAATATCAGTAAGGAGTGAATGATATACTGAATGTCAGTGAGGAGTCAATAATAGGTTGATTATCAGAAAGGGGTTAATAACAGTCTTAGGATCGGTTGGGGGAATGAATATCTTCGGTGATACGGTTACTGCTTCACGAAATATTATTATTATTATCATTATTTTTTTTTACCACTAGTATGGCCCTGAATTTAAAAGTCTGTGTGCTTGTATGTAATCTTTCATCTTCTCCAGCAATCAATGCTACGGTCGGTAACTTGGATGTCCAAATTTCTGTGAATTATCGAGGGACTACAGGCCTTACTAAATAAACAGTTGAGAACCGAAATATTATTAAAATTAATTACATTCAACCCCGTTAGAAGACCACACCATTAAAGTGCCCTTCAAATTTGTGAAAAGAAATTCCGTCTTACACATTACTTCCATTTATCGACACAAATTGTAGTGAGAAACAGCTGACATTACGAAACCGCCTGACTGGAAACACGTGGCCGGTAAGTAAGCTGCTCTTTCACTCAGGACTTGCAAATACGGCAACGGCGCAGTCAAAGTTGTTTTCAGAATCACTGGATTTGTAAAACAGAAAATACTAATAGTCGAGGGCTTGAAACTCTAAAAACAAGAAAATGATGACCGGTTAAAGTGAATGTCTGCATCGATTTCTTTTTTGGGATCGTGTGTTTAAATCCCGATAAGAGCATGGAAATTCCCCTCTCTGGTAGTGTGGTATACCATAGCGCCCTCTGCGACGAGTTGATCACTAGTTCGGACAAGTGCAACGGAGTGGGTCTGGTCTGTGTGTGACCTAGAAACCACAAAAGTCATCCCATCCCTCACTTTGTTTTCAACTCCACGGAAAGAAAGTAATGAAAACTGTTGTATGCTATTTAATGCAATTACATATAATTTTTGTTCTGGTACAGCAGGTTGCATATAAGGAATATATTCAGTTGTCCAGAACGTTTAAAATTTTAAAAGGATACGTTCCAGTTTCTAAGTCAGTGTTTGTATGTGGAACTTCCTTCTTCTCTTGACGAATCTCCCTACTGGCAGTTCGTCATCGGCAAGTCCTGCAACTCGCTGTATTCTATGTTGTTCTCTTTCAACTCCTCTTTCACTTTATCCACGGTCTCTTCGTCAGGGAACGGTTCCCGATACGCCACATAAACAGACACTGCAAGCAGATTGACATGGGTTGTTACATTTAAAATTCCTTGATGAGTAATTAAAAAAGCTGTGATTAGTCAAATATTCTCATGTTTCTGCTGGCTCCGCACATCACACCAGCTTTTCCCCCTCCACTACATTTTCCCATATTCCCTTCTACCGTTACAGATATTCAATACAAATATACACTTGGCTAGACATAGCGTCCGGTAGCGTTAATAACTGGTTGACATAGGCCATATTGTAAAGCACAAGAACACAACGTAAAGCAGATTATTTGTTGTTAACCTTACTGAGATGAACGTTATTCCTGGTGTTGAATAGGTTTTATGGAAACATATTTTGTTTAAAAATTATGTGCCTTTTACATTGCATGTGGAGACTAAAGCAAAAGGAACAGTGTTCTTACGGCCATTATATGGTGGTACTAAACTAAACTAAACTCCGTGGCCTTAGTCCGCACGCGAACTATACCGACAGAGCGGCCGCCGCCGGTCGGCGAAGTTAGTGCCAACTTTTGCGGATAGAGG
>Ga0136643_10015591_pt1 | contig 11417 bp, 4 predicted proteins | sample TergutLab28metaG_FD_96883 | JGI IMG/M metagenome (GOLD analysis project Ga0136643, IMG submission 96883) | Labiotermes labralis P1 segment gut microbial communities from Petit-Saut dam, French Guiana - Lab288 P1 (version 3) (version 3) | ecosystem: Host-associated > Arthropoda: Insects >...
AAAGTTGTTTCACAATAAGTTTTATTTCATGCCTCTACATGTTTCGAGCACATGTGCTCGAAACATGTAGAGGCATGAAATAAAACTTATTGTGAAACAAATTTTGTGCATCAAGTTGGTTAAGTACTGAGATAAATATCCTATTTCTGTGTCTCGTTCAGCATTTTCTTGAGTTCTTTCTTTCTCTGTCCGTCTTTCTTTCTTATTTAGTTATTTCTTGTCCCTTTACTTCCCAGTGCATCTTCTTGCCTTATTTCTTTCCCTGTACCTATTTCTACTCTTCCCGTATTTCTTCCAATCTCCCCAACTCTTTTTCCTCTTTTTTGTACCTCTTTCTAGATAATCTTGCATCACTATAGTATCGAAGTATAAGTAACATTAAGCATCACGACACAAACAGAAGCACATGACTTCACTCTCTGCATTGATTCTGCCCAGATTTTGATCCAAGTGAGCGTAAAGATTGGAAAAATAATGACATATCAGTCATAACAATGAGTCTGTTTGTGGAGACTTTATATCGGGAATTCCAGATTACGAAATGGGAGTGACAAAAATTACATCACGACTTTCAACATCCTACATCTGGAGGGTACTGTGTTTAGATGTTGTTGTATTTTACACTTTGTATAATTTTAGCGTGATGGCTTCTAGGGCCAAGTAACTTAACTCTTGCTTTGTGATCATGTTTATTATCCAATAATTGCTGTACGATTCTCACTGGCCTGCCCACTGTCACTTTCACTCAACTATTCACTCACACCCGCATGTGTTTGAAAGGCACAATTGAATCGTTTGACAATTGGCACGATTCTCAAAGCAGAACTGTTGGATTTCTCTGTAGGTACTGGAATTTGCTAATCGGAGTCACGATTTTGAAGTTATACATGCCGTTGTGTTCTCGTATGATTAGTTAACAGATAAAACAAAAACCGCTTACACAACTAAAACTCTGGTAATCTTTAATGTAGTTACGTGTTTCGACCTTGTCAGGTCATCAGCAGGCTAACATTCGGTAACATTTAGAAAGAACGATACAAAATTACACGAATTTCCAACTGTGAGGCAGAAGAAATACTTCCAGCGCTCGTGAAGGAATTACCTGTTTCCTCGCCACGAAAGTCATAACTGGTTATAAAAAACAAACACCGTACAAGGAACACAAATTTGGAACAAACCAATGTATTTCACTATCCTGCATGTTTCAGTCCTGAAAAGCCATTTCAGGAGGAAAAATTAATACTTGTGGAAATTACCAAAGTTATAAATAAAATAGATATATCCCTACGCTAGCTGACTTGGTGCACATATTTTTCAAAATCTTTTAGCGCCCACGTATTTAATGCCAAATGTGTGTATTCCTGCGTAAATAATATTATCAGAAAAACGTACAATAGACTACATAATGCTTAATACAACCAGACAGTCCTACTCTGTAAAATTATAAAATAGCTCAAAGTAAATTAAAAAACATCCACACATATTTAGTTACAGTGTGTGGTTTTATATATACGTGTATGTATGTAAGCATATATATATATATATATGTGTGTATAAACATATATATAACGTCACACACATGTATTAATTGCATATGTATCTGGCTCTCCCTACATTATGTATTTGTCACAACGCCACCATCTGGCTTCTGCTCCAACTGCCAGTCCATTCAGATCGCATATAGGTCACATGGAATGCAATTTTATATCTGGTTTCTCTTCCACCTGCTACTCGCTTCATTCATTCCGCACATAGCTCAAAAATAATATCATTTTAAGTCCCTTTTCTGTTCCATCTGTCCCTCCTTTCAGCCCGCATATGGTTCACAAGAAATGCCATTGTTAATCTGGCTTCTGCCCCACCTACCATTCGCTTCATTCACCTGTTTATCGAAATCAGTGGCAAAACTAAACAACCGGTACTGACAGAGAAATAACTGAAACCGGAACACGACAGCCAGACCTAGCATCCAAGGCATCGTCAGCCGAACGATATGGGTGTCACTGGACCACAGGGCTTGGGTGAGGAGAAGACGTGAAGATAGAAAGTGGCCTGCTGGTTGGTACTTCAAGGCGATTATGGTAATGAAATAACAATTAACATAAACTTGTGTGACATGGATTTCGACCACAGAAGAATGAAGAGAGAGTGACTCTAGACCCGACAAACAATTCAATAATTATTATCCTGAAATACACCTGTATAGCCTGCTGACGAAAACGGTAAGTACATCCGGTTTCATGTCCTCTAAAGGCTGTTTATTTGCTTTTCTTCCTCCTCACTCTGTCTCCTTCCCAACATTTTTCTACCGTTTCAATTAACGTTATAGAGAGCACTGAGGTCAGCGCGTGGATTATTTATCGTTTTTTTCACTTGCAAAAGTTTCAGAGAATCCAACGATGGAATGAAGAATTACAAATTTAACGGCGACAGCTGAGAATGTGGACATAGGTCAAGAAAAACAGTACAAGTGATGTAACGAAGAAGAATGCAAACTCACAGTCCAAACACAACTTTATCTATAACAATCGGCTACGTGTTGCGGCTTTATATAGCCATCATAAGGCTGAATGTAGGAACATAAGTAGGAAAGAAGTGTAATACAATGCGATATATACATATACATATATATATATATATCGCATTGTATGACAGTTTTTTCCTAATTATGTTCCTGTATTCAGCCTTATGATGGCTATATAAAGCCGCAACAATTAGTCGATTGTTAGTCACAGATAAAGTGTTTGGACTGTGAGTTGGCATTCTTCTTCAGTTACAAGTGTATTAAACACAATGGGGCCGTGTTGTCTGAAAAACAGCATAAGTGATAGTATGATGTTGGTCGTACTTGGAAAAATTACAAAGACCGTGTTTTAAACGACGAAAGATTTAAAGGCGCTGTGAGGGGGGAGGGGGAAGGAAAGACTGTTAGTTCTAGACGTCGGACAGGAAATCATGGGTGTTTTACTTGGTACAATATCCGGCGTAATTACAAGACAAATGTTCGTGTAATGCGGCTGGTTATTCACAGCTCTTAGGACAGTTTTTGACAGCTGAAGTCCAAAACCCACGAAGACACCTTTGTGTTTTGGGCAGGCGCCGCGTCGGTGCGGATCCGTTCAGATTTGCTGCAGACACTTAAACCACACCCTCCTTCCAAACGCACACAGATTTAAAACAGTTTGGAGCTGACAGGATTTATAGTATTAGGTGACGTGTTTTGTTCTATTTTCCATTCCATCTTTCTTTAACATCTAAACAAGAACTCTACTACATATAGTTCGATTAAACCATATTTCCTGCTTAATCGTTTCAATTATTCTAAAGAGCCTGTTAGTGTTTAATTAAGCGGTGTTACTTAAAGACGAAAGTTCCACGATAAAACACTTTTTAGGTCTTATGGTACATTTTGTCCCAGTTTAGTTTCGTTAGTCCCTGCTTCCTCTTTTATCATTTCTGTACAGACTGCGTAATAAATCAGTCCACGCTGCGTGTTACCACTTTCAATGTATAGACGTTCTTCCAGTGGACTATCCCGTATTGTTACCCAAAACATTTCGTTTCACTGATTTATTCTTTTTTCCTGGATTATTTCTCCGGTGTTACTGTATCTATACACATAGAAATGTCCTTTTAGGTCCATTATTAGCCCCTAATTCCTTTTCTAGCCTCTCTATTTCACACATAATTCATACTTACTTCGATTTCCCAAAAAGAATGTCTACTATTTATAATATTATAAACACATTTTAAACCTTCTTCCCGTTATTTAAGTCTCCAATGCGTTCTTTGCACTTCGTTTTTAAGGTCTGCTTGTTTGTCCGATATATTCTTTATTACACGCAAGGCATTTCAAATATATAAATTGTACAACACATCGGACATGTTGCAGTTAGTAGATGGCTATTCTGTTCGTAGAAAGGAAGACAATAGGTTAACTAATATTAAAATTATTTCCATTTGCACTGCCGGCTGTTAATAACTTGATCGCACTGAAGTGGTAGTTTAGTAGGCTACGGCAGTACCATTCATTGTGCACTTTTCTCAAGTCACATTCACAATTATCGTTCAGTCTTTTACAGTACTAAGTACCTAAACAGTTTAGTCATCTCTTAACTCTTCTGCACACTCCATTATACAAATGGGTTAGCATATTTCCTGTCGTACCGCTGCGAACTACAAGCCTTAAAGAGAGATATTGTAAATGTCTTTAAATACATGGAATTTCCGAAGAGAACACAAAATAAACCATTCATTGTTATGCTGACACGACACCCTGGTGGGCAGTGATTATAAACTGTCACTCTTCATTTCCACAAAAGCTGCCGGAATTGTTCGTGTGATTTGATGTGGTTATCAAGTTTATCTCAAATGGCAAGAGACTCGGCAAAGCGCCATATTAGTTAACCCCTTCACTGCGAAACACACAAAGCAGACCACAGTGTTTTGTTTTAATGGAAATCACTAAAAATTCCAGCAAGTTAAATTAGTCTTCTCTTCTTTATCTTCATCTCCTTCCTATTCTCCCACTTCGTCTCTGTTCTAAGTCCAGAAAATTATTTTTTTCTCATTTTTATTTACGTTATTCCGATTCTCATTTCTTAAAAATTTCATGCATTACATTATTACTCCCTTCCGTTTCCTTCATTTTGTAAGAGAAATAAATTAATTTATTCCCGTGCGAGAGACATTGTTCTTAAACAACTATGTTGCCTTCACCTTTACGATCAGGCAGCCTTCTGCGACTATTTAACCCTGATTATATAGAAATTACGATCCTTCGAAACGTCGACAATTATCAGTCATCACGGCGCAACACTCCAGAAGAATTGAATCTTGTCAGTCACTATCTTCCAATTTTTCTCAGTTCCTTCCTCTTATTCCTACCATATTTACGGTATTCAGTCAGGCCCGTTTCGAAGCCACAACTGTCCTTTGCAAGTCTACACGTCTCTGTGCAGTGACGACTCCAACTGAAAAGTGTTACTGTATTGTTCTTACCGAGAAACCCGCTGTACCGGCGAGTCTCTGGACTTGTGTTCCGTAACTATATGAGTTATCAGCTATTCTGAACTTGGTTTCTCGGCCAGTCTCTCTCTAAGGAAACTGCGCGATAGCACCAACCGACAGGTAACGACAGACATTTTCCTAATACTTACCCACTCACGATTCGTGACAGAGTAAACTGCCTCAATCGGTAAGGTTACTGGCTGATATTCGGAAACTCTTCTGTTCGAATCTCGACCGGAACACCCACGACAATCGTGACTCAGGTTTTCGTGGTTTTCCTCAGATCCTTGCTGACACAGACAAGCAGCGGATCATTCCATATCCTCACTACGTGATCATTCACCATCTATTCTACCATTCAAAATTATATAGCGCGAGATGCTGAGAGCGTCACAATTAAACCGTAAATAAGTAAATAAATAAATGACATTAAGTTCTCCAAGAACATGACCCACGACATCAATTTACACACCTGCAGGTATGACGTGTTACACATAACACTGGTTCAGCGCCGCGGGAAGCCCAATTCAAGGTCTATCTACGATCTAAACACCCCGTCACGCAACATGTATCGCAAAACAGCAATGTGCAACACTAGCCCCTGCACTGCGTTCCACGACTCCAATTTGTGACAAATAAATTCACCTAAGATGTTGACATGTCCAAATCAACATCTTTTGACTCCCTCTGCGTGAATAGTTCATGCGCCGAAAAAATACCTGAAATAACGATCTCAAACAGAGGTTACTAGGCCATTTCCATTTCGCCCAGTATAGACCTTGATATACAGTGTTCGTTTGAAAAACCAGTCTGACTGTACAATAATACGACACATCCTGTGTTATACAATACGGTATTTAATATTAAGAGTATCGCTTTTAAAGGGTAAAATAATGTTCTAAAACGACAAGTGTTCGCGTGAAAGTGAGACTGGTCTTGCTTAACCAGCACACCGCACTGCACCGAGACACGACACCATGAATAGAAGAAAGCTGCCGGTCTACTTATCAAGGTCACCTAGTGCTTCCACCGCTCTTAGTCCAAGTTATTGGATTCCAACCTGGTGACAATTCTATATCGCACATGAAGCATAAGGGAACTGTGAAGGTAGTGTTGTGGGATACAGTGAACATTCTATGTGTAAGGTCCTAATTTAATTTATATTCCATTCGACAAAAAAAACATTATACGGCACGAACTACGACGGTATTAGTTCAAGCACATTTCAATATGGCGAACATTAAAAGAAGAACAAGAAAGAATAAGGCATATGAGTAGTTCAGTATCTCTATGGTTCACTACCTTTGTCACGAGTATGGGCCGGGTAGCGTAGCCCGTATAGCGACTGGCTACGGGCTGGACGGCTCGGGGACCGAATCCCGGTGGGGGGCGAGATTTTCCGCACCCGTCCAGACCGGCCCTGGGGCCTAACCAGCCTCCTGCAAAATGGGTACCGGGTCTTTCCCTGGGGTAAAGAGCGGCCGGGGCGTGACGCTGACCCCTCACCCCCTTCTATTGCCGTGGTCAGGAAAGAGTAGAGCTATACCTCTACTCCCCCTAAGGACCGTTCGGCCTGTACAGAGCCTCCGTGCCTGTACAAGGCTGCACTTTAACTTTACGTTTTTGTCACGAGTAAAACTCAAGACAGTGCAGGAGTCAGCAATTTAGCACTCCTCTAGCTTATAGGCTCTACAAACAACACATTTGTATCCACACTAAACTGACATCTAGGCCAATGAACGGTGCAAAATCGCAATGAAAGCCTTTCTAAAATGTATATTTACTCCACGAATCTATTTCTTTGTAATGAAATATCGCATTACAGACTGATTTCACCATAACTCTAAGAAGTGTACGTATTCATCGCTCGACATCAGAGGCCCTGCAATGGTCCGATCCCCATCGAAGGAACGCTGCCAATTATCTCAAACAGAGACAGCGTGAACGTGAGAAAGCCTAGGGTCGAAATTGTTTGCAGAACCACAGAACAAGAGTTCAGAGCAGGATTGGAATGGCCCAGTGTCTTAATGCTTACAATTCTACTAGTGCACATTTATAACTCATTTTTACTGTCATTTCATTTCGTTTCTGATACTAAACTCTGCCTTAAATACAGATACGTTAAATTTGTCAGGCAAAAGCTCATACTCGCACACTGCCACCACATTTGTAACTAATAAAACTACATGCACAAGGTGTATATATGTTTAAGATCTACCTCCACAGTAAAATTGGGAAACCTAGCTCCAGCAACTCGCCATTTCTTGGCATCGAACAAAGAACAAAACAACAATTCCGTCCGCCATATTATTTTACATTCTACAAATATACTACGTCCATTTGCAAGACCTGTTGTCGAACGTCTCTTCAGGACCCTAAAGTGGCGCTACTGTCGCTCCCGCCTCATAAAGTCGCGCATCCGCCATGTTACTACTGATTATATGAAATTAAAATGCACAGCGTCTGGGCAATCTCTAGTGCCATAACGTTCAGACGGCGTTTCACAAAAACCGGTAAAGTTAACACAGAAGTTCAGAAGGATATGAATACGACAGCGCGGGAGGGCGCGCGCACAAACGCACAGAACAAGGCTATCTCTCAAACACCTGCTTTTATTTCCTTTGAAGATGGTAAATAAAAGAAATCTGTTGCTGGACTCACGGATGGAACAGTCCTCGCAGTGTTCTGATACTCCATACAAGGAGGAAAAGTATTATCGAATACATCAGCCCAGGTCTCTAAATGAATCTGCAGTCTTCTGGATTATCTCACCGTAGGCCGTCGGTTCTCAGGCGACAGACAGCGCTCAGCAGATAAGCGCCGTCTCAATTTTCACTTCAACCCTGAAACTGGAGCCAGCAGGGTCCTCCGAAACAATGGAACCGCCCACAATAAAAAAACTCGTAACTTCTACTTCCGTCAAGCTTCAAAAAGTCTCCTGCATGCTTGAACTTGTAACACGAGGAAGAAACTGCTCTGATATTTCGAGCCTCTACATCCCACTGCCTACCGTGGCACGGATTTGGATATCCTTCGCAGTACAAAAGCCCCTGGCCCAAATCGATCTGTCGTATGGTTTGTAAAGGAGCAGGGTAATTTCTATTTAATTCTAAAATGATTTATAAGTGATAATGGTCTCAAATTGCAGAGTTTAAATTTCCTCCTGCCCTTTGTATCGAGCATGCGACTGTAGTTAAGTGCTTCTGATGGGTAGACCTCTCATTCGATGCGGGTGAAAGCCACAGCTACCATGACGAAGCAGCAACGGAAGAAACACTAAAGGTTTTGGGGCGCAAAAATGATATAACTACAAAACGTATTCAAAGGGTTTTCTATTATCAGTTCATTCGTCAAACCATACCTATCCATTTATAACAACAGTATATTGAATCAGAGGTTTCGTTTCTCTAGGATGTAGCGTCGCGTCACTGTGTATTTGGTGGCTGATGGCGTCTCGACAAGCTAAGCAGCAAACATCCAACGACGTGGTGTCATACCCCAGTAGAACGGAGACCTGTATTTCGTCTAAACAATCGCAAACTAAGAGTCCGTTCCGTTATATTGGAGGCAAACATGGTTTTATTTGCTAAGCAAAGTGTGGCACTATTTGCAGGGTTGCTTTAATGATCAACTCGCCTCCTTTGCCTTTGGTTCCCAGAATAATCAGCACTTGTGCTCCTGAACGTAGTTTTTCAAACGATGCTCGTCTGTTGGGTTGTTACAGAGTGTAGCGTATTCCGTTTTTATGGCGTTTCGAAAGAACGTGGTGCCTCCAACTTATGGCTGGCTTGATAACCTTCAAGTTATGAACAAGCCAAAGACACTGCATGGTGTAAGAACCCTGAGTCATTCATCGCAAACAGAATCTTTGTAAAGTATATGACGTGTGTTCTCAGAAGTATGAATCAAATCCTTCAATATTATTTATTTGAGTTTTGGGCTTCAAAGTGTTACGGTAGAAGAACTTCAAAATATCGAGTTTTTTGGTATTTCTCAAGAAAACTATAAACCCACATTTTAAAACGGCGGTACGCCATTCTTGCGCCAAATGCTTCACATGACCGGTAATGCTTGTTTAGACAGAATGATTCAGCAAGTTCACAAACACGTGCAGAAGTAGAATTTCTAGAATCAATGCCAAGTGTATTTAAACTTGTTTGCTGCTTTAAATTCTAACCACAGTCTAACATAAGAAATTCTTAGGTCTTATTTGTTATTGTGAGAGTCAGCTTTCTAAAATCTACAGTAATATTGCATGCTGAAGTGTCATAAAGCTTGTAGCAGATCATGCCCTTATACCATACAGGGTATCTCTCTGAACGACAAAGGACATGATTAACACACACACACACACACACACAAACACACACACACAAACACACACACACAAACACACAAACACACACACACACACAAAACACTTGACATCAGGCACTTAATACTTTACGTCAATGGAATATTTTAGCATAATAACAAGTCTGATCCAGGGAAAGTCAGCTGTTGTCACTGTCTGTGTCCCCACGCCCATTACAGTTACTCCAGTTCTAATGAGTAAGGGCACCAAAAACACCACACATTACTTGAAAAAAAAATGCATCAACTTGACGTGCTGTATTTCATTAACGTTTTCTAGGTTTATAATCCGGCTGTTCCCTTTCAAACACTTTTGGGCTTCGAGTTCCGACAGAACATTAAAACACTTCTATACTTTCAACGTAGGATCTCAGTAAAAAAAAAAATACCCCGCTAGATCGCACAAGCTGCAAATACTGTTTGTACTAACGCTGATACGATAACAGTTCAAACTGCCAAACATAACCAGACTTCATACCAGCATTTGAATAAAGGTTGACCAACTAGATGACACTTGCTTTATTATAGAATAAAGCAAGTGTCATCTAGTTGGTCAACCTTTATTCAAATATCAAGATGATGCACTGTCCAATACGCATAAGATTCATAGCAGCAGTTGTACTTTCTTATTTATTGAACTCCCTTATGAGGTTCTTCTCAGTAATTGACCAATTTAATACACAAATCCTTGTTTTATAATACGTTTCCTATATTCCGCTACATGTTTCGAGCACGTAGCGCTCGAAACACGTAGAGGAATATAGGAAACTTAGTTTAAAACAAGAATTTGTGCATTAAGTTGGTCAGTTACTAAGATTACACTGAGAAGCACGGTCAGCAAAACATCAAAATCCCTTTTGAGAAGTGAAATGGTGTTCATTACAATCTTTGTAATTTGATATCCGATTAGTTGATCAACTAGACTGAATAGACTGTCTCGTGTTTTGTTCATTTTGTCTTTTGTGCGTTTGTTTTCCTGCACGCACGTGTGTAATTTTTTGTGTACGAGTGAAGATGTAATTGGCCTTTGTGCTGCTCGGTCAACAGTCAACATGTTAATAAAGAACTGAATACTACTATTACTTCTACTACTGCTACTACTATAAAATAAAAGTAATAATAATATAGACGATTACTACAACTACTACTACGACTTAATGAATGTTTATATACTCATTAACTTAGGCGTCTGTTTCTTCATTGCATGAAATGGCAAGAAGATTGCGAAAGATAAATCTTGAGGAATGTCAACAAACCGCTCTGACGTCCAAAACCCTGAATTTGTTTGTTACCAATGTAAACAATGGCTTTTGGTGGTCGCTTGAAAATATGAATTATTGACTACAAAAAAATTTAATCGCTACATCTAGATATTCATTCACCAAGCCGACTGACACATTTGTGATCTTTTCTGGCTTCATTTAATGACCATTATCACAACACATATGTTGTGTGTAGCATAACACAGGATGAAAACGAACGATGCACTGGGAAATGCCTGGAAGTAACCGATCGAAGTTACTCTTCTCAGCACAATCGCAGCATTTGAACTGAAGGACTGGGCAAAACTGTGAAACCCATCACCGAGGAACCTCTTGAATATGAAGCAGGGTGCAAAACCACTGTATCGAAATGTCCGACACTGTCTTGCTGTCTGCATGCATTTTGCAAGTATCTGGACGCTGCGTCATGGAGTCACGAAATGATATGGACGAATGCAAGTTTGCAGTGTTAGTTTCGTGTCATGTCCAGTACACGAGGCGTGATAACAAACATGTCTTAGCTGCAACACGTACCCATTCGATCGAATCATGCGATAGACAACGAAGAGTGGAAACAATTTCAACGCTCTTAACGTAAAATCTCAATACAGGTATCCAGGTACCTAATATAAAGTTACTGGTCTTGTCTACAAGAACTACTAAGGACAAATTTTGACGTTTTGCTGACCGTGCATCTCAGTATATTTATCTCAGTATTTAACCAACTTGATGCACAAAATTTGTTCCACAATAAGTTTTATTTCATGCCTCTACATGTTTCGAGCACATGTG
>Ga0136643_10015592_pt1 | contig 11416 bp, 5 predicted proteins | sample TergutLab28metaG_FD_96883 | JGI IMG/M metagenome (GOLD analysis project Ga0136643, IMG submission 96883) | Labiotermes labralis P1 segment gut microbial communities from Petit-Saut dam, French Guiana - Lab288 P1 (version 3) (version 3) | ecosystem: Host-associated > Arthropoda: Insects >...
GTACGGTGCGGATGGTGCTGTGCACCATCCGCACTGTACCAAAAACTCGGTGCAGAAAACCATATGCTGCAACTCAACATATAATGCTCCTGATGATGGGCGTGTGTGTCCGAAACATGTCGAGCTAAGAATACATCAATAACATTACCTAGTTGCATCAAGTTGGCATTTCACTTTATTTCATGAGGAAGATGTACGGTCATTTCATGAGGAAGATGTACGGTCAAACAACTCCCAAGTGCCAGTTTTTTGTCTCAGCAAAAATTTCACCATCCAACTTTATTATGTTGATAGTGGTACAAACCTTTTATGTACATACATCAAAATCATATGTAGTTCGTAGCAGGGCAAATATGATTTAAGTCAGAGTAAAGCAATCCCTATACAGGTGTGGATAGGCCCACAGGGCTGCAGGCGGTAGTCATTGTCGGTGGGTAGTCGGATCCTGACGTTTGGGGACAAGGTGATGTCCCAGAAGAGAGAGAAGATAAAGTTTAAAACTTACTGTTTGCTTTCCCACATTCTGTACACACAATATTGAATCAGAAGGGGGGCGTAGGAAAAGAACAGAGCGTTTTCTGTAAATGTGACCACTTTCAAGTGCCCACTGGTTCATGCACTGGCCCAAGAAATTATATCTGTGTATTAGTATGGTTAAAATGATTTTCAGATCTGCACGCGTTATTCGGTAGAGGAGAGTATTTCCGGAGTTCGACTAGAGGGAGTGAACATCGTACTTAAAAACAAGAACTTTTAAAGCAGCTGTTCTGAACCAGTTACCCTCGAGTATCATTCAGTGTCAGCCTGCCATGAACATGTCCTCCAGTGTGGTAGGAAATAGCCTATTGGTCTTGAATACCTGGGGACAAACATTACCTTCATTTTTGTGTGATGGATGTTTTGGTAAATTTTCACGACAGAGTTCTGCATGATTTTTCTCAGCTGTAAATATAAATCACATGAAATTTCTGAGCCTGAGAGGCTGTCATTGTTACAGATTTGTTGACAAATTGTGGATGTCACATTGAGAGCAGTTTTTCCCTGAATTTTATGGAACCTAAGGTTTCATTTATGCTTTTTCTTACATTGTTCATTCCATGCATTGTTGATAATTAATTCACTATTCTCAACTAACAAAATGCATGAACTTGTTCCTTAGGTATTTACAATATCACACTGAAACAAGGGACTATTTTCAGGAAATCCAACCAAAGTAATATCGCATAATACCAAATTAGCCAATTTTGTACATATCTGACATGGTGTTAAAAGAGTCAAGTGGTAAAAATGTAGACACTTCTTTGTACAGTAGCATATGAATGTGCTGGGTCTTGATATAATGGAATTTAATGTAAAATTAAGATACAAAAATGAACAAACATTTAAAATGTACACATGTACAAAATATACATAAAACTGAAACACAGAACAATAATTGTGATAACCAATACAGTACATACCAGTATCTTGGAAGCAGCCTACATACATAACAAAGTTTAGCATAGTACTAAGATTTTGAACATACAGGTGGACTACACTTGAACAAAGGTTACGTGCCAGTGTAACACAATTGAAGATCATGTGTAAGTTGGCCGAATGGGTAGCGTTCTCCTGTACATTGTTCAGGGATGAGTTTATTATTATAGGAATATAACTGAATGTAAGACTGTTCAGATGAGTTCATAGAAGGGCCCTTATTTACTTGTTTGAGTAGGGACATATTGTTTTTGACATTCAGAGGACCATGCATTGTGATATATTCTTATAATAAAAGCCAACGAGATGCACAATTTCTCACATTTATTTGATAAAGTACTCTACATGTTTCGGACAGGTCCACTGTCCATCATAAGGAGTATCTCAACACTATACATGCAGTAGGTATTTGTCATGCTAGTTCTGTTGGCTGTCTGTTAGCGTGGTCATGCTGTCTGCTAGCACGGTCAGGATGATCGCGCTAGCAAACAGCCAACAGAACTAGCATGACAAATACCTACTGCATGTATACAGTGTTGAGATACTCCTGATGATGGACGGTGGACCTGTCTGAAACATGTAGAGTACTTTATCAAATAAATATGAGAAATTGTGCATCTCGGCTTTTATTATAAGGAGGATATATTGTTGTTAATAGGCCCGTGAACATGTAAGTTTAATATATGTGCAGCATATGCTGACTGTGGATCGTCATTCCTTGTATACTTAACATGCTCCTGATAACTTTGTTTCAAATTATGGCTGACCTGCCCAAAATAATGATTCACAATTGGCATACACTGCACATATTTTAAACAACATACACAAGTACGTGTATGTTGAATTCACAGTACGTGTTGTTATAAATCATTCAGAAATTTTAAACCGTCATCGAGGATGTTTTCAGTCTGACAGAAGCACAAATCCTCAGAGCAAAACCACTTGATGTTACATGTGTTCTCTTGTGTCAAACACATAAGATACTAAAAATCAAAATAGATATGTGTTCTGCAGAACATTTCAAAAAGAAATATGAGAAACTTATACCTTGTCTTCAACAATGTACAAATGAACCTAACATTAACAAAATATGGGTACAAATATCATTGCAACTGACTACAAATGCATATGAAAACATATTTTTTTTCACACATTTCCACTATCATTCGGTTACTCCTAACATTTGTTCATTATTACATTATTTATATTCATACATATATACAAACAATTCACATTTTGTATGTATTACAAACACATGATCATTTCACTATGTCTCTTTAAACAAACGTTTAAATTTACAATGTTAACCTGCTGAGTCCTCTTGATCAGTTAGCACAAGAATGACATTACTTTTGCTTCCCTTCTAATCACTTTGATATGTTGTCTATTTCTTAATTTACATCACTGTTAAAAAGCTCTGGCATTTGAAACATTCAAATTATTTGTTCTGTTTTAGTCATGTATGGCTTGCATATGCACAAGAAAATGTTACTTTGACCAACACTGAAACCTGTACCTGTTTAGTGTTTAGAAGGGTGCTCTTAATAACTGAAAATATATGTGACATTCCATGTGATATGCTACAGGGAGAAAATAAGAAGTGCATGCAAGATCTTGGTTGGAGAGTACCAAGGTAAAAGACAGTAGCTCTCAGGAATAACAAACTTGGTTATGGGACTGTGAAAGGTGTTGTGCAAGATTATAGTTTTTTGGGAGTTGTACCCTGAAGTTTGGCAGAGATTTGTCATGTCTGGAAGGAACATGCTGTTTCCCTCTACAGAGCACAAGGCACGTTTGTCATACTCATGACCTTAAGACACAGGCAACACATTCCTCTAGAATACTGGCACCCACTTACCAAACTACACAGTAACACAACCCAGAGGACCATAATCTTAATACTGACAACCATGAAAACCTTATTTCCAGAATGGATAAGGGACTTAAAATATTTTCGTTTTGTGCGTGTTCTTTGTCACATATAGCTGCGTAGGGATTTCACACAATTTTGTTCTTTGTTGTCAATTACTCTGGCACACTCATGTTTGTGGTGTGCAGGTTGCTAGCCTTACATTGATAAACCAACTCCAACCCCCTGAAATTATATTAACTGCTATGTAAAGGAATTTTGTGTGTCAAAACCTTTAAAGGAATGAATAATTTTTTGCTGATAAATATTATTTATAGCTCATGTCACTTCACCAATCAAATATCTGTGCTGCTTCTAATGACCACTTGTGCAAACAACCCTTTTAAATTCCAAATGTACTATTGAGTGGGTCAAGACTATTTATGTTCGGCACATCACAACTTATGGTGGTGCAGGTGGTTGAGGCTCTGCACTACAAGCCAGAAGGTCGCGGGTTTGATTCCTGATGGTGTCATTTTCATTTTTAATTGACTTAATCCTTCTGGCCATGCTATGGCTCTGGGGTCAACTCACTGTTTAACAAAAATGAGTACCAGGGGTATCTCCTGATGGGGTGGGATAAAGGTGGCCAGTGCATAGGGCTGACAACCTTGCAACCTTCAAGTGCCAATTTCCTAGAAATTCTCAGAGCCTCGAACTCCTCGAGCCCTAAGGGCCTGTCCAGGTCTGTATAGGGATAGCTTTACTGTTACAGCTTTACACCATAACTCAAGTTGTTAGAATCCTATATTGCACGCATGCACACACACACACACACACACACACACACACACACACTTGTCTGAACACCAGTTTTAGTGCTAATTTCCTCCATAGATGGTGTCGCAGGCTGTAGAAGAATATGTGATTTTAAAATAAATGTGTCTCTTTACACACCACAAAGGCTTATTATGGAGGAGTGAAGGTACAGCTCCATTGATTCTTAACCTTGGCACTAAACAGAGATGAATGGTCAAGTTCATGCCCTGGCTACTTTATGGCTGAAGTAACTCTGGGGAAAGTGCATCTGAAACCCATCAACTAGAGGGGCCTGGTGGGGCTAAGAGTAATTTGAAGGCTCTGGAGCAGTAAAAACCTTTTGCCCCTGCCAGGAATCAAATGACAAGTCTACCTGCTATACTGGCTGTGCTACAAGCATATTTAATGATGCTGTGAGTGGGCCAGTTTATACAGTGGATGATATGGGGATGCTTAGTTAACAATTATTGGGAAAAGATGTGAAAGTAATGATAGCCTAATCTGAGATACTATCATGTGAGTTGTCTAGAGGGAAGGACAAGAAAAACAAAATATTTCTAGGCCTTGAATCACACTCGGCACTATCAGAATTAAGTTACAAGCTTATTTCCATGGTGGTAAAAGAAGATATGGCAGGAATGATCTCCATACATCAACTGTGACTTCCTAAAGCTTTACATATTCAAGAATATTTGAATTTGAAAATGATGTAAAGTGTCCTGACCTCAGGGAACAAGGTTGACTGTATTCAAGAAAGCTGACCAGTGGGAAAACCAAAAACATACATATTTCTAATTTCATAATGCATGTCCACATGATCAAAGCATTAAATGGGTAGCATTTCCTACTAAAAAGACAATAACAAAGTTGTGTACTCTTAGTATTGACCGCACCCAACTTCATATCCTGAGGGTTTAAGGTAAGATCAAGTTTCAGATTGGCATCAAGGTAATATCTTCTCATTCACTGTGTTCAGTATATTTCCTATGACTTAAACGCTAAAATCTGACATTTGTATTATAATTTGAGTTCAGTCTCACTAATGTTACATTAAGCTTGGCGCAAAATGTGCAGAATACTACATAACTGTATGAACTTCATATTACATAAGTACACAGGCCCAGGATCAACTATGTCACCAACAGCAGTCCACAGAATGAGGTCACTAGCAAAAATCTGAAGAATGTTAAGGAGATGATACTTCATACAGTACTGGTAAAGAAAAGAACAAAACTTTGTTACTTTCAACCCTGACAAGAGCCAGGTCAGGGGCAAGGCCCCAACTGAGGACATTGCACCAACAGATCAGAATTAACATTTATCATCCTACGAGATCCTATGCTCGTCTCTAAAAACATACTGGTGAATGGCCTAGCATGATATATGCTGTTCTCTGTGTGTTTACTTGGTAGTAATTTAAATTCATTGCTAAGCAAGAAAAACTAAAGCCAGCAAGAAATACAATTGGCATAGAGATCTGTCCCTTAAAAATTAATATAGATGGCAGACAGAATGACAGCAAACAATGGAATGCTGGGAACACACAGTCCACCTCAAATCCCACATGAAATTGGACCAGAGTCTCTGCAGTGACAATGCTGTACCTAATGCCTTCAGGTATGATATGATCAACCTTTAAATTATACCAAAATTTTAATTTTCAGTTGTAGTATTCTGATCATTAGATTGCTTGTCTTTTAGTTAAGTTTTGAATTCCATTACAGTAACAGCTTATGAAACAAATGTGTTACAGCATAACTGACAATTATTGATGAACTGTCTTATTACAACTACTGCATTCCCACAGTCATTGTAACAAATGTTTATTAAATTATAGGTTTAATAAAACATACTGGTACTCATTGCAAATAACTGTAGTGTTGGAATTGTCTAAATCTACTTTTTTTTTTCCAACAGATGCATTTTGGACAAATAACTGTAATCAAGAAAATAACTGATAAAGGTTTCAGTTGCTCAGAGCTGTCAGTTTTAACAAGGAAGTCTGCTGACATACAATGCCATGTAGTTTGGTACATATGTTCCTCTGAATCATCAGTATATATCTATGACACTACATGGCATCACATCACAGAAGACACTGATTTCTTAAAGAAAATATGTTTTTGTGCCCAAGAGTCTCAAAAATGATTATATAGATTGTCTGTATGTAACTCTAGCATTTGACTTGCTCATCATACTACCTTCGTGTATCATACATTCTGCATAGTGTCCCATGTGTATGAATCTAATCATATAAATAGGCAGGACATGTATGAATGGCTTAACAACTCAAATGCATTTAGTAAATTTTGAGTTTGCATTTAGTTTTGATAACTGTAAGACTTGTAGAAAAGTTCTATTGAGCATAATGTACATATGTCATTTTTCTCTATAATTTTTGTTTGCAACATTTATGTATAAGATAATCGTTAAATGAGGTACATTCAAGATGTCTTCATGCAGTCTCTCATATGCACTGTCTTAACAAAAACAGTGGAATGTGGAGAGAAATTTTAGTGTAATTTCCCAGTTTTAGACTTCATAAAAATATTGTTTGTGGTTCAAATTACATGTAGATGTACATACATGGTAAAGCATACAGGCATATTTTTGCAACTTCCTGTTGTGAATTCACCAAAAATTATGAGTAGCAAATACACATGCAGCAATATTAAACCACGATTTTGTGAAAGTGAGTCTAAAGAAATTCATTCATCCGTTTGTAGATCCTTGACAACCCCATGCAACCTACACTGGTGAATGTGTTCCATTACGAAATGCACCATCAATTGGTTGTTGTTGCAGTCAGCATATAATACAGAAAAATGAAAGGCTGGAGTTCGATCCTAGACACAGCGCATGCGGCAGCCAGTAACAAGGGGACTGGGAATTGACATACCGTTTTTATCCTACATGCTCAGTGATATGTATATTGGAAGGGCCCTTACTGCACGTTGCGTGCAGATATTTTGCTGGCATTAACACATCCACTTGAATTTTCTCCAAAGGATGCAACAAGCATAAACAAGATTTCTCGAGTTCAAATATCCCCATCACAGAACATATGTATTACACATGCACTTAGGGTTTATGTGCAAGGTAACAAATCTGAATTCCTGAAGGAACAGATCTTTAAATGGAGGAAAATTAAAAACAAACAATATTAGACTAAGAATGTTAAATCAAAACACCACTACAGCCTTTCCACAAACAGCTTGTTGTAACTCTGCAAAGCACACTGGTGATTATTTGTACTACCTGATTTAACATTAAAATGTACTGTATCTTGCCTGCAGAGGGTATGGTATTTGTGTTGTTTTTTTTTTTGGTATGATAAGCTGCGAACATTTCCCTGACAGCATTAACAGACTGTCTTTTTAAAGGAGACAGTGTTTTCAGTGAGGTAGAAACTGAATTTTAAAATATTATTTACAGAAATGTCAGGCTGCAAAGAATTACAATGCAGAACTACAAGGAAAGTAAAAATGAAATGCAGTGAGTACCAGAAATGTCAACAGAATGGTACCAGTAGTGTCAATCAAACGATACCTGTAGTGTCAATTGAATGGTACCAATAGTGTCAACAGAATGGTACCAGTAGTGTCAATCGAATGATACCTGTAGTGTCAATTGAATGGTACCAATAGTATCAACAGAATGGTACCAGCAGTGTCAATCAAACAATACCTGTAGTGTCAATTGAGTGGTACCAATAGTGTCAATCAAACGATACCTGTAGTGTAATTGAATGGTACCAATAGTGTCAACAGAATGGTACCAGCAGTGTCAATCAAACGATACCTGTAGTGTAATTGAATGGTACCAATAGTGTCAACAGAATGGTACCAGTAGCATCAATCGAACAATACTTGTAGTGTCAATTGAATGGTACTAATAGTGTCAAAAGAATGGTACCGGTTGATGGTATCTGTAATATCAATTGAATGGAACCAGTAGCATCAACAGAATGGTGCAGATTTATTGTAATAGAAAGCAATGTTTCTAACTTTTGGCAATGTAGGAAGATAATCACGTCACTTGTAGATAACAAGAGGATAATAACTTGATAATAATGACCATTCTTCTTGAATTCTGTTATCTTCCTCCTCTAGCCATTCTCTCTCATCACCTTCTGTACACTAACAAAAATAATTGTTGCACTGAATTGAAGAAACAGTTTTCTCCCTTCTATGATAATTATTAAAAAAATCTATGATGTTAGAGGGGAAAACCTCATGCCAAATACTGTTACTTGCAAAAAAAATTAAGTACTCCTTTTCACTCATTCAATGTACTTTTAACTGAAATGTTTGATCAGTCCTCAGTGTCAGGTCTCAATAACGGGCATGATCAGCATTTCGTGCATTGTGTCCATGTTGCCGCACTAACGTTCAGTTTGAATAATTTTCGTATTTTGACACTGTCATACATTTGAATCTTTTCATCTCAACACATCTTGAAATTCCCAGAGCAACAAAATGCTAAGTCTTGGTAAGAAATATTCTCCCACATTCACAAGATTTTTGTTGAAGTATACGGGTTCAACAGGGAAAACGTCTTTATTAGTGAGCTGGATTTCCACTGCAACACACAGTCATAAGACATCTCAAAACTTCATCTTCCATCACATCTAACAGAGCACTAACAAGTCACTGTCTTGGCAGGATTCAATATCAGGCAGACGCTTCTGCACCTCTGCTCCTTTCTGCACTTATGACAACTTATCATATAGATCAGACATCATTATCATGACAGAAATGGAGAGCAGAACGATCATTTCCGAGCCTGTTGAGCATGTCTAATGGCTTCCTGGATACTTTAACTTTGTCCACACAGCCTTTGAATCCTATGTAGTATGGAGCTGGGAGACCTGAGGGAAGTGTAGGTGCCCCACCTGTAATATTAATAACAATTTCAGGACAGCTCTAAAATCTTACCAGATGATCAGTCATTTCAGTACTGAGTTAAAAACCTTGTCTGTCTGCATCATCAGCGCCAGTCGGTACTGATGCTGGAAATGGAACAGCTCTCCAAAACACTTGTTTTTTAAACTCAACTCTGATGCAGTCGATTGACCAAAAGGATTGCAGTGCATTATGAATGCTTCAACATGAATATAATTTTAAAACTGCCAACAGATTGCCATTTATTTCAGATTCACCTTATGCCCAATTTTCAATACTTGTCAAATAAAAGACACCCTACAACTGTGTCTATCCGAATGGTACATAACAAGAGTAGAGTGCAGCAGGGTGGGTACTGCAGTGACCCTTGCACCTTGACCTTTTTTGATCTTTGGTGCAACCCTTTGTTTAAGCATTCAGCAGCATTGAATAAAGTGCAATAACCTTTCTGACAGAGATGTCAGCAAAGTCACCTAATTGCAAGATATGATGGCTTGGGTGAAAAAAATCTTAATACTGCTAGAGCCTTAAAGTCACAAAAAAATATGTGAGACTGCTTCATATGAATATTTACATCTATCACACCCAGGACTGTCTACTGGCCATAGTTTAAATAGACTTAATTTTAAATTATAGTGTCCTCTTAGCAGTTCCTTCATTATTATTAGCTGGTTTCTGTTCAAGTTGAGTAATTCCCCATTTATTTTAGCAGAGAGTCTTTTAAGGAAGCCCTCTGCCCATGAATGGATTGCCAATACTCCTCATGTTTCCCGTTTGTCAGACCCCAGAAACCTCTGCAGAATTGCCAAGGGAAGGCTCAGTACCAATATGAGGAAAGTGCTACATCATAGCTGTCATCCAACTGACAAGATTGCTAGATGGTCAAGCCTAATGCATACCTGACCAGTGCTGAGAGGCTGTAGATTGTGGCATATCTGGTAGGTAAGAAGCAAATATACATAAAAGCAAACTATTGAATGTGCCACATCATTTAGCACAAAACTGGTGAACCCACGCTTGTGATGTGGCTTAACATACATCACTTGTACTTTAATTACAACCCTGACATCATATGGCTTAGCCTGTTTGCACAAATGAGTTTCTGTAAAATTAGTAATGGAAACATAACCAGTAACATTATCATGTTTATATCAGTGAAGGTGTAAGTTTAGCCTTTCGTTGCGTGGCAAGATTGTTTGGTGAAACATCCACTTCATTGTCATCCACTACATGCTACTTATTAGGTAAACAGGGTGGTTGCCATAATTTCTGGGGATGCAGCTCACCTATCCACAGGCGAGCATTGGTGTTCAGCAGTGTGGCACCAGGATCTGCCACACCCCTTGCAGGTGACTCATCATCTACCTGCAACCATGCATGTCGCTTACGGCGATGCGCTACCAAAGTGTGCCATGTTCCATCACTTACAAGGACCTAGAACATGATCATCAAAAGCACAAATATTCAGGAGAAAGGTGCAATGACTAGGAGAACAATGACTTCAAAATATTTGAATACAGAGAGACACAACTTGATGTCACTTGCGTTATTATTTCATTATTTACTGCTCAACATGTTTCGGATGATAATACATCCATCCTCAGGAGCTTGTGACTTATTTGATGACTTATTGCATGGGTTGTATTGCTCTGGTTCGATGTGTGTTGGTGTTATGTTGTGGTGGTGTGGTATCCATATGCAGGCTGAAGCACTAGTGCAGTAAATAATGAAATAATAAAGCAAGTGACATCAAGTTGGTCTCTCTTTATTCAACTATCAAGATGATGCACGGTCCAATAAAAATAAGACTTCAAAATATGATAATAAAATAAATTATCTTTTGATTGTCATATTTATATTCTCCAGCTTATGGTGTCTTCTTGTAGCAGGAACAAACATTAAACAAAAAGTGAGTGTGCCGAATGCTTGTGTTCAGAAACTGCCAATGTGTTGCATGTTTGAGTAACACAGGGTAAGGAACAGTGTGGCACAGAGTTTGCCCTACATTCTTGACTCATGGGTTGGTAGATTTGTAAGAATGTCATGCCAAATGTAGAGGTCACAGAACTCAGTAAGGATGGTAATTTGAGAGGAATGCCTGTAAGCATTACATGTTCACAGTCTGCTTTACAGGTTTTGTTTTTCTTTTTCTTTAATTTACGCATGATTTACCACACATGCGCGGACACACACACACACACACACACACACGCACGCACACACAAACACACACACCCCAACACACCCCCGCCCACACCCACAACCACGCCCCCACCCCCACACACACACACCCACACCCACACACAAACAGACACACACACAGACACAGACACACACACACAAACACACATGCAGGCATGCATGACAA
>Ga0136643_10015594_pt1 | contig 11416 bp, 7 predicted proteins | sample TergutLab28metaG_FD_96883 | JGI IMG/M metagenome (GOLD analysis project Ga0136643, IMG submission 96883) | Labiotermes labralis P1 segment gut microbial communities from Petit-Saut dam, French Guiana - Lab288 P1 (version 3) (version 3) | ecosystem: Host-associated > Arthropoda: Insects >...
ACCTTTTGACGCCTAATGTCAACTATAGTGGTCGTACCGCACCGCTAACCTCTAAAGTTGCATTTTATATATTTATTCAACAAATATAGGTACTGAATATTTTAAACACGGTATATACTCTCCCTTTTTTTCTCTTCAAAATGCAGTTTGTTTCATAAATCTAACGTATTTGGTTCCTGTATTATTCACATTTTATATATAGAATGTGCTAAAATTAAAAAAATAATTCCCGTGCCAAAAGTTTTTACACCGTGTTATTTTATTGGTTGATATTTTTAAGACACACACAATGTGGTAATATTGGATACTTATTTGGATACTTGTTTTTTTTATGTAGAAATGTTTATGATGTCACTGAATTTTTTTCTGTTTATTTATTTCAGCAGCATCCCTATGTGCCATATAGTGTATGCCGCTGCTGTAGGTACAGGAATTTTATTTGTAAATCTGTTGATATTTTAGCAAATTGCATTTTAATATTATTTACATTAATTGTGGTTTAAAACTCATTCAACTTCCTTAAGGGAACAGGACACATAGAAGTCTTAGACATATATTTGGAGGATATTATTAAAAGTGATACTGTATTAACCTTTTGGCGCCGGAATTATTTTTTTTAAATTTTTGCACACCCTGTACATAAAATGTGAATAATACAGGAACCAAATACGTTAGAATTATGAAACAAACTGCATTTTGAAGAGAAAAAAACGGAGAGACGTGTTTAAAATATTCAGTACCTATATTTGTTGAATAAATATATAAAATGGAACTTTAGAAATTAGCGGTGCGGTACGACCACTACAGTTGACATTAGGAGTCAAAAGTTTAATGTGTGTCAAGACTGGGGTCCATGCCAGATTCTTGTACCATGCTCGATGCTCAGAATATTTCTTGCTCGGCTGAATTTTTCTTAAATTATAAAGAATCAAAAGTCATTTCCCTGTCGTCAGTTTCTTATTATCGTCAGTGTTGTGACCACTTGACCTGTATTTGGTGAGTTTATTCTGTCTATGCCAGAAGGAGATCACATAAGAACATTAAATCCTTTCCTTTATTCTTTATGGAGAGCAAAGATGCACCGCATAGAGTACGTGCTACACGTTACGTGCCCGTTATTTACTTTTGACACTGAAATTGAATTTGACAGAAAGGAGTGCAGCTCAGTTGGCAAAGGGCACAGCAGTGGCAGACTGGCCGATATTTCTTTAGGTCTAAGTGTTCATAAATAATGCAGACAGCTTTATGTCTAGGTCTAAAGTCGCCATAAAGCATGAAGACACTAGTATGTTTAAAATTACAGTGCTCTCCAAATTACAGTGCTCTCCAAATTTTGTTTATTGTTTCTTAGGGTTTTTTTTAGCCAAAGAATTGGTATTAGATTTGAAATTTAAAATAGGAATATTTAAACTTTAAACGCCTAACGTCAACTATAGTTGACGTACCGCACCGCTAACCTTCCAAAGTTGCATTTTATATATTTATTTAAAAAATATAGGTACCGAATATTTAAAAAATGGTATATACCATCAGTTTTTTTCTCTTCAAAATTCAGTTTGTTTCATAATTCTAACTTGTTTGGTTCCTGTATTATTCACATTTTATATACAGGGTGTGTTAAAATTTAAAAAAAATAATTTCGGCCCCAAAAGGTTAAGAGAAAAGGTTAAGTAAATTTTGAGAGGGTTTTAAAAATTTACAACTTGTACCTATTTGCTGATAGATTTTACTCCACTTGCGCTGTACTGGGATGCAGTGAATGCGTATATCGTCTGTGTTTTTAGGACCCCCCCTAGTGTGACGAAAGGAATGAGTGAAGATACCCTGGCTATCGCTTCAAGCACACAGGTTATACAAGGGTGCTGATAAGTCCTTAGCCCAACCAGGAAGGAAACAAGCTAATATTTCTGTCATGATGGCGTGAATTTCCTTCGGCACCTTACCTTGCAGGGGGGAATAAATCTTGATGACAGCTCGCGTCTCGATTTTGTTGAAATCGCGAGCGTCCCTGACATGCTTCCGAACTTGTTTCCTTCTTGGTCGGGTTAAGGACTTACCAGCACCCCGGTATTTTATACCCGGCTGCTTGCCGTAGAGCGGACGACATCGTTACCGCATGTCGACCGATGATGCAGTCCTACTCCTCTCCTGAGTCGGTAACGTAGTTCGCAACGAACTGTCCAGTGTCAATACATGGTACGGGAAGTCCCTTGTTTCTTTATAGCTGACCATCATGTATTATACAAATTAACAGAGGCATTTAGCTGCACTGTTCTGTCCTCGCTTTTTGTTTTGGTCTGCATTTTATCCACTAACTTCCAGACAATGCTTATGTTCGCCTAACAGGAACTAACAGAAGAGGAAACTTCCTAATTGGCGGTCAATGGCTGCAGACGTTGCGCACCTTATACGTGGACATGATACATAAGCATTTTACATCACTGCATCATGTAATGAATGTTTGTTTTGGTGAATCGTTTTGAAATGAAATAAACTTTTCAACTTTCATCTCTTGTTCGCTTTAGGGAAGATAATTAATTGTATCTATATATTTGTGTTCAAAGGTGTGGGAAAGTTGCTTTTGAAGGGGTCCGGAAATCGGAGAGACACATAAAATGTGATATAATATGTTGAAGAATACAAATGTTGGGAGACGAGTGGAATGAAATAGCATTATATTGTGCTGCGGGAAAATATTAATGATACCGCGCTGTAGGGGGTACATGGAATGTTCCACGTGTACAGAACAATCAAATGATTAAACTAAATACAGGATGTTCAACTTAAAAGTGGGCCGTATTTTTAATATAAGTAATTTATTTACTAAGATTTACAACATGTCATATTTACACAACTAACACGAATTTATGGCAAAGTGTTGGAAATTATGTCCATTCATTTCAATGTACTGCCTTCTGCCGATTACGATTCTTGTCCAAAAGTGAACCTGTTTTACGGAGTTTTTTCATCATTTTAGCAATAGAAATTTTCACTGGCGTTTGACTTCCAAATTTTTCAAAAAAAAAAAACTTTGTCTACAGTGGACATAAGACATCGTTTTTAAATAACTTTCCAAAATAAATACACGTTCTTTCACTGTTAACAGCATTATGAAAGCGTAAAAAATGGCGCTTTTCAAACACCAGCACTCACTGTTGACTGATTCAACTGATACAGATGGCCAAGACCGGTTCTTCCCTCTCCTGCAACAGTCTTGCCAACTCCTGCACATGTAGTTGTATAATGTCATACCAGCAGAACCATTATAAATAGCGTCTGACGTGATATATTCACGGCTTAGTTAACGGTACACTTTTAAATTGAACACCCTGTATGACGTGTGAAATGTAGAACTGAATATAAAAGTGAGAACGTAGATACAAGGTGAGGTCTAAGGTTCGCGTAGAGTGTAATTGTGTAGTCTTTGAACGAAGTTGGAGGCAGACCTGCTGCCTCCGTCCTTATACTGTCTCTTTATTAACCTTGATGGTAACGGCATCAGGGTGTACGGACACGACGGAAAACCTTTAGCAGTATACAGGGTGTTACTTTTCAATGATACTAATCTTCATAGCTTCAGGGTGTTTGAAAGGAGGATACTTAAGGTTGGATTAAAACTGGGAGGGAAGTTACAGGGTTACTGAGGAAGTAGTGTATCGGGTGACTTCATAGTATGTTATCCTTGTCAAGTGGCATAACAGTGATGATAATGAAAAGATAATGGCATGCGGTAAGTGTAAGAGAGTGCATAACATAGTGAAGTTGGTGTTAAAAACCTGAAGGGTTTAGCCGCTTGTTAGTACTACAACATATGCGGGGATAATATTAAAATTGATCTTCAAGGAGAGTGGGTGGGGATGTTGGGGACGGGAATTATTTTGGTTAGAAAAAAACCCGGCAGTGTCTCTTTTTAACATGGCAGTCACATGGATGTGAGCTAAATGATTTGTGCTCCTCACCCAATATTATGCGGGTGATAAAATCGAGAAGAATGAGATGGGTTAGGTATGTGGCGCGTATGGGTTAGGAGATGGGGGTGTATAGGGTCTTAGTGTGGAAACCGGAGGGAAAGAGACCACTGGGGAGACCTAGGCGTAGATGGATGTATAATATTAGGATGGATCTCCAGGAGGTGGGATGTGGTTATATGGACTGGATTGGGCTGGCCCAGGATAGAGACAGGTGGCGGACACTTGTGAGTGCGGTAATGAACCTTCGGGTTCCGTGAAATGCGGGCAATTTCTTGACTAGCTGCAAACCAGTTAGCTTCTCAAGAAGGACTCTGCACCATGGAGTAAGTCACATGGATGTTGAGGACGGGAATTATTTTGTTTAGTAAAGGACTCTGCAGTGTCTCTTTTCTAACTTGGCAGTCACAATTTATGTACGACAGAACACGTAATTGTAAGTTTATTTAGCAAAACTGTCAGCGACAGATGATAATTATAAAAAGACAAGTGAATTGGATGACAGGAAAGGCGTAAAGGTAAAGTCGTAAAAAGGGAGTAGAGTAATAGCGCCATTTGTTCTTAACGTCTGCTCCAGACGACGGAGAGTGGTCAAAGCGACTCTCCGGCCACCTTACCCCTGGGAAATAAGCTTGGTACTCATTGAATAGAAGACTGAGAGGGCTTCTCCATTCTGAACGCTTCGGAAAGGAAGAAAGTCTGTTGGACCTCCATGAATTCGAACTTCGGTTCGTCCGGTGTCTTATTTAGCTAAAGGTAAAGGTAAAGGTACAGTTCACCCTAGAACAGGCCATGAAGGCTCACAGAGGAAGTAGAGGTATAGCTCCATTCTTTCTTTAACCTTGGTGCTAGATGGTGTCGGTGATCAACGTCACGCCCCGGCCATTTTACCCCCAGGAAAAACCGGGTACCCACTGTATAGGAGACTGGGTGGGTCACAAGGCCGGTCTGGACGGGTGCGGAAAATCTCGCCTCCACCCGGATTCGATCCCCAGACCGTCGAGCCCGTAGCGAGTCGCTATACCGACCGAGCTATCCCTGTCCAACTCTTATTTAGGAGGAACGCAAAATAAAATGGTAGCAACTGATTTAAGTCATTATCCAGTCATTTTGCGGGAGGGGATGTGGAGAATCATGATTGTCGTGCCGGCCTAGTTTCGAACCCGTGACTTGCACAATACAAGAGAGAAGTAAAGGTAAAATGATCCCTTTACAGGGTCGGTGTATCCCAGAGGGTGGGTAGAGGTATAGCTCTATACACTACCGAGTCCTTTTCAAACCAAAATAATTCCCGTCTTCAACATCCATGTGACTTACTCCATGGTGCAGATTACTTCTTGAGAAGCTAACTGGTTTGCAGCTAGTCAAGAAATTCCCCGCATTTCACGGAACCCGAAGTTTCATTACTCTTCCATGACCGCGGCACTAGAAGGGGGTGAGTGGTCAGCAGCACGCCCAGGCCGCACTTTACCCCTGGGAAAGAATCTGTACCCATTTTACAGGAGGCTGGGTGGGCACCAGGGCCGGTGTGGGTGGGCGGAAAATCTCGTCCCCACCGGTATTCGATCCCGGACCGTCCAGCCCGTAGTCAGTCGCTATACCGACTGAGCTACCGGGCCCACACAAGACAGAAGTCCCGCCGGTTAAGCCATCTGTCCAGGGCCGGCTACATAAAATGCAAGTAGTAACTTCTCTGTGTCATTACTGCTATTTACAGTAAGGTTTTGCTGCAGGTAGACGGTTAATTAGTTAGTAGAATTGTAGTTCAGCATCGATAGCCAAGATATCAGTGAAGGCCGCTGCTCCATTCACGTTTACACAGCAGAAGTGAATCTGTTTGTAGGCAGATGTTCTTACAGTAGATCGCCTGTATAATGTCGCCAGATTATTTGCCTCGTGGTTGCAGCTCGCTCGAGTTGGAAACTGAAGTTGGCCAGTGATGAAATTCCGGTGGGATCATCGCTGTTAACACAGGAAGGGAGTTTCTGCCTCACTGTAGTGGTCACGCCACCCCTCAGGTCTTCTACAGCTGACCCCAAAGTTCTGTTTACCCAGAACCGGAGTTACGTACTTCCGATAACACGGGTGCAGAACCGGCCGTTGCAGTCAGTGTCAGCTGCTTTACTGTTTGAATTTTTGTGTACAATTGTAAGAAATGGCATGGGAATGCCGAAGTCAGATACAGTGCGTCAGTGCTCAGAGACTTGGAGATTTTTCACGCCTTTAGTTTTAAAAATTAATTTTCTTTGTGATGCCACCTTCCGCCCTTCTCTGCGTGGCTTTTTGTTCTGCCCTGAAGATGGACGCATTGTGTGTGTCCGAAACGTTGAATTTGGGGAAGTGAAAAGTGAAATTATTGAACCTGATTCCAGGGGCTTCAGACTTCTTTCTTATGTAATGTGAGGTATTGACCTTGAAATCTTAGATTCTTGCTTTGAGCGTCGTTGTTTCTTATTGTGTATCCCGTAGAACACATCGTAATAACATTTTCCTTACTTACTTACCTACTAACTTACTTACTTACCCCATGGAGCAGAGTTCTTCTTGAGAAGCTAACCGATTCTCAGCTAGTCAAGAAATTCCCCGCATTTTATGGAAGCCCGAAGGTTCATTACCGCATTCACAAGTGCCAGCCTCCTGTCCCTACCCTGAGCAAGCTCGATCCATTCCTTAGCTCCACATCCTACTTTCTGAAGATCCATCTTAATATTATCCTCCTATCTAAGTCTAGGTGTCCCAAGTGGTATCTTATCCTCAGATTTCCCCAGCAAAACTCTGTATAAGCCTCTCCTCTCCCCCATATGTGCTACATGCCATGCCCATCTCATTATTCCCGAAATTATCACCCGAACAATATTGGGAGAGGAGTACATATCGTTGAGCTCCTCATTATGTAATTTTCTCCACTCCCTAAATAACATTTCCCACCTTTTCAATATTATTATGAAGCAGTACTTAACTTACATGATAGTTACATCGTCCACAATTCCTTAATTTTCTCTACCGGTGTGCGTGCCAGGTAAAGAGAACCGGTCGGCAAATATAATCACGTGTCTGGTTGGGAGGGTAAGACGCAATACTTTGTGGAGGGGCGTATGTAAGTTCTTCTTGTTGTATCCACCGCAGAAACTCCTCTGATCGGACGTATCTCAGATGTTGTCCGGTCAGGGCGTGGATCCAACTTCGTTGCTTAGGAGGAGTGAGGGAGTGTGTTGGCTATTCAGTGTAACTTTCATAGACTTCAGATGATAGCCTTTACTAATAATTAGTAATTACACACAAGATAGAGGAGAGTAATTAGGCACCACTGCTACCGCCGGACTCGCCAGACGATCTTGGTACTTCTTGCCCCAGAGACTGCTAGCTAGATCGAGATTCTGCGTAATGCAGCGTAAGGTTTCAAGTACAGTACAAAGGATTCACTGTCAAGTGACGGGTCCAGCGATCGCTGGTCGCCTTCAGTGCTTAACCACGTATCACAGGTCGCTCTCAAGCATGTGCGTACAGAGTTCTTAGAACTATTTCCCTTGACCTGCGTAACGTAAACCCTAGAGCTGCAATTAACATATGGCAATACACATCAATAAAATGATTAAGATAAGACAGTAATACAATGCATGAGGACGTAACTATGCAACATTATGTTAAACAGGTAACACTAGAGACATTTGTATTTTGTAGTTTGTAAGATGAAGATTTCTTTACCTCAAATTACGCGGTTTTCCTACCTAAGCTGAAGAAATTTTACAAAAATCTTACCTAAATTATACGCCTTCTTCCTATATAAGCATCTTTCCTCTAGCAGCCTCTTTGTATGTGTCCTCATTATTTTGTTGTAGAGCCACTACTAAGCTTTCCATCCGAATGTCGAGGTACCCCCTGACTTTCAAACAAAACTGAGTAGTTGGTAAATGTATTTTGGCAATCAACAAAATATGTCAAATAATTTAAAGAACTCAAAGGTAGACACATTTCTTCGTAGAGCTGAAATTAAATGGCTGTTTAGTGAATTACGCTAACGACAGGAGCCCTTCCAATCCTTTCTCTTTCTCTTTGTCTTTTCCGTTTACTTTGATTCTTTTCTTTCGTTGTTTTCCAACATCAGGTTGCAATTTCTGACGTTTTCCCCTTCGGTATTCATATACCAGTCTTCCCTTCCGTCAACATCACGCTCCATCTCAAAGTGCGTATTACCCACCCTTCCCCACGTCATGCACGAGAAATTTCGTTGGAAGCTTTGCCTTGTGCTCCAAATTTCGTTTTCCACTCGTCCCCAATTTTTAATTAACGTTAATATTAGATAAACTTATTGTTGTTATAGGAGGCTCTAGTAATTGAGGGGGGGGGAAGAGAGTTAATTTCAGTTTTAATTTCCACTTTTATCCTAACATTTTGTCCTATAGCGTATGATACATTCTGCTTGACTTTGTTCAGGGTTAGGTCTGAATCCTGTAATGGCTGAAGTAACTAATGTAGGTTGTGTCTACTCCTCTAACACAATTATATTTATTGGTAAAATATAAAGTATTTTCTACATTAGGTACAACTACATGTTTCGGCGCTTGATAATGGCCATCTTCAGGCTGTACATGAAATACTTATTAAGCAGTTATACAAAACATACATGGATTGTTTGTATGGGGTAGGGAGGGGGTAAAGTGAGCACGAGATTTCGTATCTGTCAGAAAGGTTGGTGGCGGTGTGGGTTACATGGGGGGGGGGGGTCCATGCTTTTACCAAGCTTATTATAGTTAAATATGTTGTAGCTATTATATTACGTCTATGTGTACTGTGTACTGACACTAAAATATAAAATATATAATGTAGAAAACACTTCATATTCTACCAATAAATATATTTGTGTTAGACCAGTACACACACTGTACATTAGTTATTTCATAGAACACAACGGAGATGACGAACTTCATGACTGTAATGGCTAAATATGTATTGTTGCGTTATTTATGGATATTTAGCTACGATTATGAGGCCAAAATTAGCGAAATACATATTGGAAATGATAGGGGAAGACGGGAGTGCGTTAACTGGATTTATCTGGCGCAGGTTGGGAACAATACGATAGTGAAACTTCTGGTTCCATACAATGCGGAGAATTTCTGGTTTAGCCGAGGAACTGTTAGCGTCTCAAGAAAGTCTCTGCTCCTTGAATTAATTTAGGGAAGGAAAGTCTGTCTTCCCTATGCAGTGCTGTCTGGATATAGTAACTGAGGAAAACCAGTAGGACTTGACAGAATATAGCTGGTATCCGGGCCGGGACATAAACTCAGTATCTTCCGTACACAAAGCAGTAGCGCCAACCATTCGAACTGGATCAACTGAAATTATGTTATGTGATTAAATGTTCATACTATGCAAAGTGATAAATTAATTTTTATTATTTTACCAACATATGCACAAATAAGTAGCGTAAAATTAATATTAAAATTACTCCCACATGTTCCGGTGTTAATACACCATCTTCAGGGAGTTTAAAGTTGTGTCTACTAAAGTTATGAATTACTAACCATTTAAACACCGAGTTGAATCCCATCTGCCATTCGTTGGCATTATTAGGAGCTCACCATATTCTCCACTTTAGCAGGGTAAGGGTTAAAATCAATGGATATAATTAATCATTTTCCTTACACTGTTATATTTTTATTATGGTTAATTATACAGGGTGTGCCAAAAGTAGGTAAACAGTATATAATTAACCCTTTGACGCCTAATGTCAACTATAGTGGTCGTATCGCACCGCTAACCTCTAAATTTGCATTTTATATATTTATTCAACAAATATAGGTACTGAATATTTTAAACATTGTATGCATTCTCCGTTTTTTCTCTTCAAAATGCAATTTCATTCATAATTCTAACGTATTTGGTTTTAGTGTTGTTCACATTTTATATACAGGATGTGCCAAAATTAAAAAAAATAATTCCGGCGCCAAAAGGTTAATTACTGTATACCTACTTTCGGTCCACCCTATATTTCATATTATTCATTGGAGAATTACATATGCAGCCACATTTACCAATATTTTACCATAACCACACAATACTATATTGTATTTTACCACTTCAATAATTCTTAACTTTATCTGACACAATTGTAATCTCTCTGAATTTGGTGTATTAACAGCGAAACATGTCAACATTAATATTACAATAATTACTTGTGCATATCGCTCATTTGCGACAACAGTGTCACAACTCAAAATTAGTGATATTTCAGGAAAAAAACGTTTAAAAATTATTTTTAAACTTTTGGCGCCGGAATTATTTTTTTAAATTTTAGCACAACCTGTATATAAAATGTGAATAACACAGGAACCAAATACGTTAGAATTATGAAACAAACTGCATTTTGAAGAGAAAGAAACGGAGATTATACACCATGTTTAAAATATTCAGTACCTATATTTGTTGAATAAATATATAAATTCAAATTTGGAGGTTAGCGGTGCGGTACGTCAACTATAGTTGACGTTAGGCGTCTAAAGGTTAAGTGCTGTACTTTTCTGTGAGTGCAAAGACGACACAACTGCTCTCCAGCGGCGACTTTTGCAAACTGCATTATGAAACTATACCTGTTACAAGTGCATCTGCAAACGTTTCTTTCTATACCAGTAGACTCAAAAATACCAAATTTTGATTTGTGACACTCTTGTCGCAAATGAGCGATAAGTTTTTATAATAATGAACATTAATTTGTCTTGTGTGTTTTGGTAGACATGCTGTTGTGACCAGAGTAGTGTCGTTAATAACAGATGCGGATTCGCACTCAAGTGCCCTCTTATATCCGAAGGTCACAAGGTCACGCTATATTAAACAAGGAATATGATAATTCGGGAAATGGGGTGGGGTGGGAGTGGCAGATGGGGAGGAAGCATAAATAGTTTACACCAAACCGCCCCTTTCTGGTTGGTTCTAGAACTTCAACAATTGAGGGCAAAACACACGTGGCTGCTGGACGCGAAGAGAGTCGTAAGGCGTCGTTTCGAAGTGAAAATTCAGCCGTCGCACGCGGAGTGGTGCTGCAGAAAATTTGCTGTCTGCCGTCTTCAAAGCCTGAGCTATGGTTTGTCTCCGTATTGAAACATTTGTCTGCAGGCCATTCGGATTGCCCACAGAAGATGATTTATGGGGTTCGGAGAGGGGGCACCAAGAAACAAAATTTGAACAAAGTGGGTGCCGGGTGGCATTTTAGTTCAAAAGCTTCTTCACTGCATATAATAATAATAATTATTATTATTATTATTAACTGCAATTGTGTTGTCACCCGGTGGCAGTGGTTATTTTACATGTAAACAAAATATGAAATTGTTACTAATAAATTTAAGTCTGGAGGGCTACATGAGAAGCATGTAGTGGCAACTTGGAATGTTGGGAACCATCTCAGCATTTGCTTATAGACACAGGGAAACCAAGAAAAACCTGTGTCGAGG
>Ga0136643_10015597_pt1 | contig 11416 bp, 5 predicted proteins | sample TergutLab28metaG_FD_96883 | JGI IMG/M metagenome (GOLD analysis project Ga0136643, IMG submission 96883) | Labiotermes labralis P1 segment gut microbial communities from Petit-Saut dam, French Guiana - Lab288 P1 (version 3) (version 3) | ecosystem: Host-associated > Arthropoda: Insects >...
CAATTTAAAAATGATATTTTCTTAAATAACATGTTTCACTCTGTCAAAGACTGTTTGGAGGTTAGCAGAGACAATTAATTCTATAAATCTTTCTTGTTGTAATGTATATTGTATTACTTTGTTGTTATGCTTTGGACAATATTGTATTGGAGATTGTAGCTTTGATATTTGTTGTTTTGTATTGTATTGTCTTGTTTGTCTGTATGTAGTGTTTTTCTCTGACAAGTTTCATGTCCGACTGTTGTACGACAGAATTATGGACTGACGAAATAATATATGTATGTATGTTAAAATTTTTCATGTACTTCAGGCTCTTGTCAGCAGATCTGGCAACAGCGACATTGCTGATTTCATTTGGAGCTCTTCTTGGGAAAACAACACCTCTTCAGCTAGTAATAATGGGCCTCATAGAAACAGCTTTATTCACTGCAAATGAACACTTGGGCCTCAGTGTGTTCAAGGTGAGTAAATTAGTTATTTCACCTTCAGATCAACACCAGTGATGTATGATTGTCATTGAGTCAATTTTTATGAAACCTATGCTTACTAATGTACCAAATTTTATCTAAATGTGGCCAATGATTTTGTTGCTGACAAAAGAGACAGACAGAAGTTTTTTACACATAATGCATTAGTATTACATCGTAAAGAAAGCTTAACATGCTGATTATAAACACCATGTCCCTGTGTAGCATTTATCAATTGGCCTTTCTAATTAATGCATACTGTATGCTCTGTTCAAATCGAATCCCTGTGTGTAATGTAGATATATTTTATTTTTTTTAAGCGTTAAGCAGTCAGTTATTTGTACCATATATTACACTATAATAGTAACCTATCATTTTGCTTGTAATTCTGTGAGATGCTCATATCAGGCCAACCCTTATCCTAACAGGCTAAAGATTCTGGAGGATCAATTTTTGTCCATGCATTTGGGGCATACTTTGGCCTTGCAGTAAGCTTCATCCTGGGACATGGCAAGGCCATCAGTCAAGGACCAGGTTTAGAAAAAGAGGGTTCATCCTACAATTCTGATATCTTTGCCATGATAGGTAAGTTATCTGGAGCCTCTATGCAAAAGGAGACTAAAAAATCTAATTTGTGTCATTTATTATGGGAAAACTTAAGAAAAAAATATTTCTTTGAAGGTCTTGATACACTTGACATTTAAAATGACAGTTATAACTACATGGAAGTCTACAGTGGAGAGTTAATAAGCAAAAGAATATTAAACTTTATGTTGTCTGTTCAGTCAAAGAAAAGGAATAACCAGGTTAGTGGAAACAATGTGGGAAAAAAACATTAATACAAACAGGAAGAAACAAGCTTGTATGTGTATTAATACTGGATTATGAAACAGGTACTGTGTTCCTTTGGTTATTCTGGCCAAGTTTTAACTCTGCATTGGTTGATGGTGATGACCAGCATCGAGCTGTGATCAACACATATCTCTCCCTAACTGCTTGCTGTGTCACAGCATTTGCTATGTCATCAATTGTTAGTAAGGAGAAGAAGTTTGACATGGTGAGTTTTGTACTTTGATATATCCCATCATCTGTGGAACAGGAAGTTCAAAATAATGAGCAAATTTAAGATGGTAATATATTAATAATCTCTGGCAAAGTAAACATTTGTTTCTGGTTGATTTGCTCTTGTGTTATTTACTGCTACTTTGTCTGCTGTGTGTAATTCATAGATAAGTGGGTTGATTGCAAATGAGGGAGCAGAAATGAAGGAACTCCCTTAACTCTTTTAGCATTTTTCTGAAGGGACTGAAGAAAATCATGACACATTTCAGGTAAAATATTGAGCCTCTGGACCAGCATTCAAAATTGAAAGCTTCCAAATGTGATGTTTGGAAGCTTTCAATTTGCACAACACATCACAGTAAACTGTAAGAATAGTTAGTTTTCAATTGTTCAAATTTAAAGTAAGTTTCCATGCCAGTATCAAAAATGTAGTTGCTTGTAGCAAATTTTGAAATTAATTCATAACAATTAAACTAGGAACACTGTTTCAGAATTGGATACTTTTCATACAAATGTTATAATTTTACACTTGTTTTTCATTGGGTTCTTCAAGAGAGTCAAAAAAATTAACCATGTGCTTGAATATTGAATTCATCCTGCATTATTTCTTCCTTCTAATGGATTTTAGTCTCATGCATCTTGCAGTTTACTCCATCTACATAGTACTTACCATAATCAGCAGCAGATATTATCCTTGCCATTCTGTTCTGAAACTCATTCTATATTCTTCCCTGAAGAAAAGAAGCAATTTCACATGCACATAAAACAGCATGTAAAAGCAATTTTTTTAACATCAAGGAAGAGTACCATGTGAAAGCCATGTTATTCTGTGCCAAAGGGTTAAGCTGGCTCAGAATAGAATCTAATGGCAGGTTATGATAGACACCATGATGATTCTTCATCCTCCATAAAATCAGAGAATTTCTGCCAAGCTTAGTAACTAAATAGAGTTTATTTTTTGGTCAAAGACAGTTTGGTCTGCTGCACTATTTGCAGTACCATGATACGTTCAGTTCATGATTATCTCCCTGTTGTACCATCAATTATGCCACTTTTATTACTGGGAATTTTTTGAACATTTAGTAGCTTTATTTTTTCTGCACATAAATGTGTCAGTGTGAAGTTTCACATATTACTGGTGATCCCTGACCAATACAGCTGACAAACATATAAACAATTAGCAAATGCTTTATCCCATAAAAATACCAAAATTTTAACAACCTTTAATAAGTACCTGCTCACTAGGTGAGTAAATGTACATCTTCTGGGATGAAAATGCAAGCAGCTGGTATCTTGCTGTAATGTTCGGTTTGGTAATAGTAGTGTTCATGTATATTTAATGGTGGAAGACCACCCCTTGTAGGATGTGAAAGTTATATAGTTCACATTGTAAACTGCAGGTGCACATTCAGAATTCTACCCTTGCTGGTGGAGTTGCTATAGGGACAGCATGTGATATGATGATCTACCCATTTGGCGCCCTGATAGTTGGTGTGGTAGCTGGCAGTCTCTCTGTCATTGGATATCATTATATACAGGTACTACAAAGTTTATGTACAAATTATTGTGTGTTGTAATGTTTTTATAGTACTTTTTAATTTGGTATGTGACAGCAGGTGATAATGAAGTGGAAATTAATGAATGTTTAATTATTATATGATGGCAGAGGTAGGTATATGTGTATGGAAAGAATAGACTATGACAGAAGAGTGGGAATTGCTTAGTGATTTGTTTTAGAATGTCCTTAACATTTTGTTATCTTCAATAATTGTGTGGAATAATGTCAAATTGCATGTAGAATAATATGGATCTACCAGTTATAAATTTGTGCTGAAGAATATATCGGGACCTACAAAATTTGATGTGAGTAATTTAGGAGACTATGTATCATATTCATAAAGAGGAATTTTGTGATTTATTAAGATCACCTGGTACTGTTAAGAGGGTAAATTGTCAACAAGTTACAATGGGCTTGGGATGTTGGCAGGATGGAGAAAAGAAGGAATGCATACCAAATGCTAGTAGGAAAGTCTCTTCAAAATGTCTATATAGAACAACAAGAAGCATGTGAATGGACAACACTAAGGCATATCCTAGGTAGATAGATTTTAAAAATAGGAAGCAGCAAAATTATCCTATTACCTTGTCCAGTGGAAGACGGTGGTTAAATTTTGGATTCTGCTGTCTCAGCTATAAATTTTTAATAAAGTGATGACCCCAGTAATTATGTTGATTTATATTACACATCTTAGACAGAATTTCCTCATGTCTATTGAAACTGAGTACAGTCTCTTAGTCCTTATTCTATGTTAAATGAGAAACCATACAAAATAAGAAAAATAAGTGCTTGTGTCCATTTTAATGGTCTATATATATATATTCAAACCACTGTCATGCACAACACAATTTCAAACCTTCTGGTTACTCATTCATTAATTTATTTAGTATTCCAGAGATCCACTGAGGTGGATATAGAACTTGTCAGGTATAACAATAGATATAGTACAGAAAGAGTCATTACAATAAAATACTTATGATAATAATATGGAAATAAGTCAAATAAAATTTATACAAGAATGCTATTTGCTCGGAATGTACAGTTCATCAGTATGATACATAGTGTACTTAGACAGAAAAACATAGTAGCAAGCCATGAGTACTAATGCAATGTCCTAGACAGAATCTGAACTTAATACATACAAATATACATACATACATACATATATGTTCACTTTCCATTATATCTTTACAGAACATGTTAAGAGGGTGTACAGTGCATTGTCATAATACCATTGGGGGTTAGATTACATGTAAGACAACAAAGAGTGAGGTGTGTGAAATAATAAGTTTTGTTAGTAATAATGAATGTGAATTTGTGGCTATCCTTAATTATGTAAATAACAAGTAAAGTTAGTAATAAAATTAAGTAGCAACTACATAGCAGTGGCATAACAAAGGAGAGCTGTAGCAGTCAGGATGCTGATTGATACAATTCGTCCAGACTATAGAAAGAATGTTCAATGAGTTAATTTTTTAATGCGGATTTAAAATGCTTAGCATCGTTTGATACGGCTTTAATGTTTGATGGTAAGTGATTATATAATTTACTCCCAGAAAACAGCACTCCTTTCTGAACTGATGTAAGGTTTGTGGAAGGTAAAGTATGTTTCAATTGAAACGTGTGTTTAGGTTGTGAATTTCAGAGTTGGATTGGAAGAAATCTCTATTTTTAATTACAAAGACAAGCAGGGAGAAAATGTATTGTCATGGTAGTGAAAGTATTTGTGTTTAAATAGTTGTTGGCGTGTATTGCGACTATCAGAATTAGTAATAATTCTTATAATTCTTTTTTGAATTTTGAAAATACTGTTTGTGTGATGTGCGTGTGAATTGCCCCAAAATATAATTCCATATGATAGAACAGAGTGTGCGTAGGAGAAATAGATCATTCTCATGGTCAGAAACGGTTTCAACAACCTGATGACATACCAAGCCTTATTCAGTTTAGATGTTATTGCAGTAATGTGGTCCTTCCATGATAATGAATTGTCGATGATCAAACTCAAAAATTTAGTGCTATTAATATTGGAGTTTATTGAATTGGGTACAAGTATCTGAATTTTCCCTTCATTTTGTTTTTTAGTTCGGAATTGCATAAAGTGTGTTTTATTGTACTTTAAAGATAGGAGATTGCTCTGGAACCAGGAAGTTATTTTAGTCATTACTGAATTAATGTTTTTTTGAAATTCGTCAGGGTTGGCGTTAGATATAATAATGGTAGTATCATCAGCAAATAGTATAGGGTTGGCTAATTTGTTAACGCTTAGACAGAGATCGTGTATGTATATAAGAAACAGTAATGGACCCAATATTGAACCCTGTGGAACACCATGCTTCACCTGTATCCAGCTAGAAGAGAGGTTATGTGGTTTATTGTTGTATACAGATACTCTCTGATCTCTATTTTCTAAATAGGATTTCATTAGTTTTTTGGCTATTCCAGAGATCCCATAAAGCTTCATTTTATTCAAGAGTATTTCATGATTGATGCAATCAAATTCTTTTTGTAGGTCACAGAATATTCCACCAACAAGAATTCTTCTTTCAAATGATAGCAGTACATTGTTTAAAAGTGTGTATATAGCTGTTTCGGTGGATAATTTCTTTCTGAAGCCATACTGATGATCAACCAGTATATTATTATCATTGAGATAACTATATAACCTTTTAAAAATTATTTTTTAATGATTTTAGAGAATGAGGTAAGGAGGGAAATGGGTCTATAATTTGATAATTCGGTTTTGTCTCCCATTTTGTATAAGGGTCTCACTTCTGAAAATTTTAGTCTGTCAGGAAAAACGCCCATTGATAGGATTTTATTAAAAATATATGTTAACGGAGACAAAACATAAGGGGTACTGATTTTTAAGATTCTTGTTGATATTTCATCGTAGCCATGCGAGTCCTTACATTTGAGAGAATGAATTATTTTGTCGATTTCATGAGTGGTTGTCTTTTTTAGATATAGTGAGAATGGAAGTTGACTAAAATTCCTACGTATGTAAGTTAAGGGATCATTGCTAGTTTTGGTAGCTCCAGTAAAGTTTTTGTGGAATAAATTTCCGGCTACAGATGAGAAGTAGTTGTTGAATGGATTTGTGATGACTAGTGGGTTTCTTGATGGTTTATCCTTAATGTTCATTGTTTTGGATTTTCAATTATGCCATCATCAGACCTATTCATTTTCATTAACCATACAAAAAGAACATGTACCTGCATGTGGGTTTGAGATCTCATTCCCTTGCAATATATATCATAAAAACATATTTTAAAATACATAAATTTCGCATGCAGATGTAAGTTTTTTGATAATGAATAGGTCTAATGATGGCTTAAACCAAAGCTGAAACAAGTAACCTGAAGAATTGTAATTGTATTGTACACGACAGTGGTTTTAATATATATATATATAAATTTGACTAAGCACAACAGGAATGTCTCACAACAAAAATATACTCTGTGAATGTGCTGAGTCAACTTGCACATATCTGTGTTATTCAGAGGCAGAAGGAGAGTAAGAGAAATACGGTATGTGTCATCATCATGTGTACCATGGTTTTTGTACATAAAATTAATTTTTACCAGGGGAAAAATATCCCATCATAGTACATGTCAAATAATATGAGAAAGCACAAATGAGCTGCTTTTATTGTAGAAAAGTTTTCATATTAAGAACATTTAACAACAAATAGGAATCGACATATAGATGCTGTGACAATTAATTGATTACATCTTTTCTCTGAGCGATTGGAAAATACCAGGATATTGTATAATTTACCCTGCCTTCTCTTTATCAGACCCAAAATATGAGTAAAGTACCAGCTTCTCAAAAGACTATCAGTGCAGCCTACAACTGGTTAGTCCAAACAACCTCACATCCTCACATGGTACACTACCATCAACAAGGTGCATAATCTCTAGACACTACTGAATTATTAGTTTCATATAACAGCTAGTTGTAAGGTAAGAGAGACAGACAGACATGCAACGCACAGTAAATTTTCTTAGGCCAGATAAGGATGAATGTATGCTCTGTGAATGGATGTGTGTGTGTGTGTGTGTGTGTGTGTGTGTGTGTGTATATGTTTGTTTCTTCCTCCAAGAAAATTCCTTATAGAGAAACAGAGGCTGCTTAAAACCCAAAATATTTAATGATTAGAATTAACACAAATTTAATTTTTATAAATAATGTCATTAAAGGCACAACTTTCTGTTCAAAAGACCTGCATGCACAATTTGGAAGTTTGGCTTACATTAACCGTACTGTCACTCCTTTACTTAGTAAGGGTGAAGGAAAGATTCCTCATGGCACAAAGACAAGCACAATACTCTGACCCCTACCATGGGATTTAGATTTTCTGGTTCTACTGTAGCCGGTATACGTGCATTTCACTAACCTCTTAACTGCGTCCTTAAAAAATGAAGGAGATTGATTCAATTAGATGTCACATTTTTTAAAATGAGATTATAAAATAACAATACGTTTCTTTGGGTGGACTAGCTGAACAAAACAATAACTTACAAGTATGCATAGTTTCCTTCCATCAGTCTGGAAGGGAAGCTGTATATATGAAGTGATATATTTGTTATTTACTTTCTGTGAATTGACAGCCATTCCTGCTAAGAAATCTGAAAGTGCATGACACCTGTGGGGTTCACAACCTTCACGGCATGCCTGGATTGCTGGCAGGTGTTGTTGGTGCACTTATGGCTGGCATTGCATCAGAATCTCAATATGGGCCCAGTCTGTACCAGCAATTTCCTGCCCGAGCACCAACTGCGAATAACAGCCACATTTATGACAGTTCTGGACTGACCTTTCCCATTTCTGGAGATGGGAGGTCAGCTGGTGAACAAGCAGGGTATCAGCTCCTAGCTGTGGGTGTCACACTTGTTATTGCTATTGCTGGAGGACTCATCACAGGTAAGTGACATCATTGACACATATTAATCATTTAAACAGAAGCCTTTTTAATCAATGTCAAAGAGAGAAATCAAGACAGAAAGAATGGATATCTGTATAAGATAGAACTATTTAGTATGCCTATAAATGACTGCCCTGCATCTAGGGTTTCCTTAAATAAGCAATGCTGAAAAATGATCATACGTTATGCAGTATATACTCTTGCTGATTTATGTCATATTATTTACTTCTTGGTGCTACACTATTGAAGTTCTTGTGTGCTATATATCCTGCCCAGCTTATACTCCCAAATTTCAGCACCTTAATTATATAATATCTTACATAGAGTACAAATTATAATGCTCCTTATTATACACAGGATATTCAGACAAAAGAGGAACACTTGTGATATATGACACTTGTATAGTCATAAGTTCAGATTGTACAGAAATATATGATATATGAATGCAAGTATAAAGCAACATATAATCCTGTCACATAATGATGTAATGATGTAGCTTTAATATAAAATGACAAGGAATGAGATGTGAAAATTTTCTCATGCTCTAAAGTATGCTGTGCGTATTTGAGCAGCACTGCCACGCCTACCTAATTACTACAACATTATTGTTGTTAGAAATAAGACTACCAATTCATTCAAACTTCTGTACCAGACAAATGATTGCAGATCCTTCCAGTTTCTGTCTCATTTTAAACTTCTTCCAAAACTGTCTTCCAACTGTAACGGAACTAATTTTTTGGTAGAGAGTTTCAACAGTATGAAAACACTTCTCCACTCTCTATACCATCCTGCATGTTGGACTCTTTACTCATCAGCACATTCCTGAAACTCCTACATCCAGTGGTACCATCTTGTATTTTTTCCATTGATCATGCCATAGTGGTACATAGTTCAATCTTCTGTGTGTTTTTCTGAATTTTCTGTGTATTTCTTCATCCTTCTATTTTTCCTATCTCTTTCGCCTCAGCACTTTGTCTTCTGACCTTCTCCATCTATATTTCTCCCATAAGGTTAGATAGATAAAGGTTCACACTGGTAAGAAGTCATAGGTAACCTTATAGTTTTCCAAATACCTGCCCACTTCAGAAACATTTCTGGCGTTCTTTTTATGTCAATGACACACCATGAGATGTCTCTGAAAGTCATTTGTCAATGAAAACACCAGTTTTCATGCTGTGAAATCTGGACCACTCTCATTACTGGAGCTCATATTTGTCACCCATTATATATATATAATTCTTGTAGTCCTTATACTGCGTTACATGTTCATCTTTATATGAATATGCAAACGTGGTAATTACCATTAACAGGCTTCATACTGAAACGTCAGTTTTTTTTGGGGCGACCAAAACAACTTGTCCCAGTTCTGCTATTCACTGATGATCCTTTCTGGAAAATTTCAAAGGAAGAACCACAGCAAGTGTCCAATTTTTCCACAGTCTTCAGAATTCATAGCAATGACGCTCTTGGGAGCAGAAGTGAACATGAGAATGGATATGTGACAACACCTTAACTGGTATTGATATGTTGCGCATTATCTGAGCACAGAAAACACACTGCACACTTCACACAAAAACTTAGTACAGAATACATGCAATAAAATTTGCTAGAACAAGCATTGACAGCAGAAGCATGTGTAACTTTGTATCATTACATACTGGGGGGATTGTAACTTGGAAAATATTTTAAAATAACCCCATCATTATTTTATATTTTTATACATAGTCACTGGACAATAGTACATTGCCAAAAATTCAAAACTTTGCAGTATTCAGTCTGCTAATGACGAAATCATTGTGGAAGCCTTACTTGGTTCTGAATAATGGAAACTGATTTCCATACTAACTCTGCATTTTAACTTTGACTAATTTCACAAAATCTGGGGTAATGTATCTTAATAATGTCCATCAAACATTTTAGTTTTTTGAGCTAATAACTGTTTTGCAAGCATCCTTTCTCTAAATAAATCCAGAGACTTACAAGAAGAAGTTTACTTTTGTGTTGCACAGTTGTTAATAATTACCTTATGCCATAATGTCCAATAGAGAATTATGTACTACTCATACTGAAATACAGAATAATATTATTGTTTTAACTTGTGTTTTGAAGTATGTTATCCAAGTTACAACTAAAATACACTCCACCTTTACTTGCTAATTAACTGCACAGAATTTTGCAATGCCTCTTACATTAATTTTCCAGGCATGCTTAAGCATTACACAGAAGTAGGTTTTTTTGGAAATGCTGCACCTTGTTTCAAAAAGCTCCTATTACTCTTCCTATTGTTGTGAAAACGCTGGATCTGTAACATAACCAGAATTTTTAAATAAGTGCCTTATTCTTTAATAAGTATATTAGGCATTTATGTATCAGTAAAAGGAAGGCAGTATTATTACCATAGCTGACAGACATAAAATACCATAGTCAATATACTGAACTACATACATATTACCATATGTATGATGTTTCAAATCAGGGGCATATCAATAATACAGTCATGCTCCAATGGGCCACAATGGTGTGGGCCAGTGGGGCTGTGAGTGATTATGACGCAGTGCAGAAAATTAATCATTCACTTCATTCCTGGGTTAATGAACATTGCATGTTATGCACATGCAGGTAGATGAAATTATTTCCATATTTCATATGTTTTGGTATATTGCACACATTGCATGTACAGATGTGTTGTGCTGCTGTGCATGTTGTTTGTTTCCTGTATATATAAATTGCCAACAGGGATTTACTTGTATGCAGGACCTGTAGCTGTGATTGTCAGTGTTTTGAGTTGAGTGACTAATAGTGTTAAAATTGCACCAGACCTGTTACTATAATTCAGTCCAAGTTTTCTATGCTAAAATTTTTCTTATGTAAATTACAATGAAAGTGTGTGGAACTTGTGTATCAGCAAATCAAAGTCTTATATTTGATTTTACCACACAAATTTCAAAACAGAATTTTATCACCTTTTTGGTGACATACATAAATACCAGCACAAATATGTAAGTACTAATCATAATGTAATGATACATTATTTAAGAAAAAAATTGGAAGTTGTCATTTCTTTATATTCTACATTGTTAGTACATTCTCTTCAGGGTTTAATAAACGGATGACAATAAATTCAGGATAGGTGGTACAGATACATGTCACAAGAAAAATCATAAATTTGGGGCAAATATCATAGGGAATTGTATATAAATTTTTTAAAAATACAAACAATTGTGTATATTTGTTTACCTATTATGCTTATAATGACTAGTTCCACATCTGTACAGATTAATGGAGTACTTACACGTTAACTACTGTAATTGTATTTTAATTGTAATGAAATTCCTTACTTGTATCTGTTAATTCCTTTTGTAATCTCTTGTATTACTTATAACTGTATTTCTTACTTTATAC
>Ga0136643_10015598_pt1 | contig 11415 bp, 8 predicted proteins | sample TergutLab28metaG_FD_96883 | JGI IMG/M metagenome (GOLD analysis project Ga0136643, IMG submission 96883) | Labiotermes labralis P1 segment gut microbial communities from Petit-Saut dam, French Guiana - Lab288 P1 (version 3) (version 3) | ecosystem: Host-associated > Arthropoda: Insects >...
CATAACTTCTCCGCCAGTGATATATCCAGCCTCTTACTAGCCGGGCAGTCGGATTCTCCTTTATTACGCATTTGTTCTCGTAGAGAAGGTACAGTTATTGGTGAACTTTCTTCTTTTCTTTGTGTAACCACAAAATTTGAAGTTATGCACATTTTCCTATACACAACTTTTTTGTCTTTCTGTTCTTCTTCTTCTTCTTCTTCTTCTTCTTCTTATTATTATTATTATTATTATTATTATTCTCCGTCTTCTTCTTCTTTTTCTTTTTCTTCTTCTTCTTCTTCTTCTGCTTTCAGTCCTTCATTTCACGCTATCTGTTTCCAATTTAGGTTCTATTCCTTCTCCAGCCACCAACTGTATTACGGCCAAAGCCATATGCTGCCACTACGTTTGTATAGTTTTTCTTTGTCGAGTTTTCATTAGGTTTTAACTTTATGCTCCATTGACACAACCACTCCCTCTTTCCACTTGACGTGTCACACTACTTTATGACAAATTCCGCTAACCAGCAAAACAAACTGCACGCGTGTAATTGAAGCCAGTAACGAAATCGCACTAAAATTTGACTTACTCAAGATCAGAAAATAAACAGCGTAAATGTATAAACATCGTCAATTAAAACTTATACACCTGAAAGCTGAAATATTCCACCGTCAGCTTGGGATCCATTTGCATAGTGTTCGTTTGGATTTTTTTTACAACAGAAACCAATTGTGTAAATAAATATATTATAGCGTAAAAAAATCACATAAAATTGATTTTCAATTACGTGATACAAGATAAGGATGACTTATGATTTAAACGCTCAAAACATAAAATTCTTCAGTATGTTCCATTAGGTTGCAACGGAAACACACTCTAAAATGTACTCACGGCTACAGAGTAAACATTAACTGACCAAAAGAATGCCTTTTGAAAGCCAAAATAACGAAACAGTCCAACTTGACTCACACAGTACCCACGACTGCAACAAGCTGCCTGCCACTCCAACCCCACACAATTGAATAGGGGGCACAAATAACTCAAAATTTAAATAAGCAGGGAATAAGTTCCTAACTAAATAAATGCTTGAGAAATCAAGTACATAAGAGCGTGCTGCGGCCTACCGGAGAGAGCGCATCAGAAACCCAGCATAACTTTCTTGTCTGGAAGCAGACTTTTTGTGGCGTTGCGGCCCAACGCGGACTATGGCCTCCTCAGCCTTGTGGTCTCTAGATCACACACAATGACGCGCCACAGTCGGTAGAACTCCTCTGGACGAGTGATTCAGCTCGTCGCACAAACCTTTAACTAACAACACACAACACTCATAAGGAACAGACATCCATGTCCCCAACGGGATTAGAACCCACAGTCTCAGCAAGCGAGCGGCCGCCGATTTGCGACATAGACCGCGCGGCCACTGGGGTCGGCAAGGAAGAAGACTTAAAAGAAAGTAATTAGAAAAGGGCGAATGCCACATTCACCACAACCACAAGCTAATCCCCTTTCCTCTGTAGCCATCGCTGACGTGTTACACGCATGCCATTAAGGACAAGCACAGGACTAATGACGTAGTCAGTGCAATACGACACTCGTATTTTTAGTGTCAATTACACTCAGTCGGCTCTCGAAGCTGTCTTCATTGTTGATTAAAATATCGAAATTTTGTAAAATTAATGCTGATAAACTTAATGACGCGTTATGAAGACAGGACATTTAATGGGAAGGAATGTTGTATAACTGAAGGTCAGATAATTAGGCCCCTACTGTAATAGAAAACATGCAGAATAACACGTAGCTTATAAATTACGCCCACATACGTCAAAGAAGGCGAAGTTCATTATAACTTTGTCTTTCATTTTCTTGTATATGAGCGTAAATTGTTGTGCATTAGCCAGCCATATTGTATCACGTCATAAACACATATGCACGAAACATCAAGTTAATCTCTTGCATGATGCCTCAATAAAACCCTAAATAAATTCAATTTTCATATACTTTTGGGCTCAGTATTGAAATTCGTGAGCTTATGCTAGTAACTCATAGAGCTTTCCGCGTTTTTTAATATATTTTTTATAGTATAATAATAAAGGATGGAAGTATAAGGAAGAACAATTACAATCCACTTCTTTTAATTTTATTCTTCAGTAATGTGCTGCATTGGGGCACCGCGGTAGCTCAGTGGTTAAGGTGCTGTGCTACAAATAAGAAGGTCGTTGGCTCGATCCCAGCTAGTGACAGTGGATTTTTCATTGACAAAATCCTTCCGATCGCACTATGGCCCTGGGGTCGACTCAGCCTCTAACAGAAATGAGTACCAGGAGTATTTCCTGGGGGTAAAGGTGGCCGGTGCGTAAGGCTGACAACCTTACCATCTTCACGTGCCGATTGTCATGAAATCTGGGAGCCTTAACTTCCTGGAACCCTCTGAGCACCTCCGGGCCTGTAACGGGACTGCTTTACCTTACATGTGCTGCGTTTTTACTTTAACAGAGTGAACTGCTGAGTCCTGCTGATTCGACTGGACTAAACTGGAGCAAATCATTATCGAAAAGCTAGCAGTAGTGTAGCTATCCAACGTTTCCCCATCTGAAAGCAGCATTCACACGAGCTCACAAACATTCACTGTCCTTACACATTTTAATACATTTTATATGCAAAGTCTTTATGATTCATGTTAATAAAATCTGTTATCTATGTTACCAAGCGACCTCTCCTCTCCAAGGTCATGTTCATTTCTCACAAATAAGAACAAGTTTAAGGAAATTTCAGGGTTTTCCTTCATCATGGGTGTTGGTTTCTCCATCTTGTACCTGATCGAACCGTGTTTCTTCTACCGGTTGAAATGCATTAATACACTAACTTGAGAAAGGGTGTATCGTCCATTTCTCACATAGTTTGCCCCAATATTCCTCTAAATTCCAGAATAATTTTTTTCCTAAATTATGTATATTTAATTCTTCTCTTATTTCTTGATTTATTGTACGGTCATACAGCGTGTGACCTACAGCCGTTCTAAACATTTCTGACACCCGGCTAGTAGTTTTGATTTGACAATTTTCTGAACACAGTGTCAACCCCATATTGCTTCTCTGAATGTGGGTCGAAATGTTGCACGCACGCACACACACACACAAATTTCACACTCTGTAGCTTTGTGGATATAAACTTTGTGGCTATGTAACATGTTCTGCATCTCAAGCAGTTAAATTGATTTTTTTATATGCACTTCAGCTCTATCTGTCGCTGCTCTTTCAATTAACTTTCTATCGCCGTTATTGTAGAAGTCCATAGATCTAATACAATAGACAGTCCAGTTAATATTCTTGGAATCCAGCAATTACATTGATTTTTTTTTTGTCATTTTGTATTTGAAACTAAAAATCTCAGTCTAACCCAGATGGGGCAGATGCGGAACTCCTCACTAGCGCGTCTGTACATATTTTCATTACGTGATGTCTAATTACGAACACCTCAGCTTTCCTAATCAACCACATTATTTCATCCAAGACGACTAGCATCCATTGTCCTTAGGGTTAATCTTACTCTTCTGAAACTGACGGTACAATCAGACTTGTGCTTTAGCTGTCAGAATCTCTAACGAGAGAGCTCGTCGGTGATGCGGGTGACAGCATCATTTCCACTGCACATTACGTATGTAAATTCAGATTGTGGCTAATGTGTGGTTAACGTCACTGCTTCTGTGCCCAATCCTCTGGCAATGTAGGTGATGTAAAGTTAATGGGAATGTGGAATGCCGCTGACCGAACACGGTGAGTGGGCAGCATGACCATGAAGCAGAGGAGCGCGTATCGGCCGACGTAGGTGCAACATCTTAAATCACTGGCAGATAATTATGCTCGATACATTGATTTACATATTGAGTGATACAGGGCTTCGACAGCATAAGAGTGAAAGGATAATAAGGCTTATAACATTTCTTCGTCACCTCTGATCAACATTGCATTCCTCAACATCGTATCACAACACATAAATAAATCCGTCAAATTTTAATTTTAAACATCTGGAAATTCCTTAAGCAATGTGTTACTGAGAGTAGGGGCTAATAAAACACTGCAAATTTTAAACACGTGAAGGGGTAACATCCTAATTTGTGGTCTGAACTACCTACACATTAATTAACACGACTGTTCCTCTAACCTCAGGACACTAATTAACGCCACGCACTAAAGATGAAGACCTTCAGTGTACTCAGCAAACAATTTTCAGCTTTGGCCGAGTAATTTCGTGTTGTCCTTAAATTATCTTAAGTGCAAAATTTAATTTATATTATCACGTAACTTAGTGTGTAATTTATGCAAAATACAGATGAGAATCTGGTGGAAGGATGGCCGGTCTCAGAAATACAAGAGCAGCAACGTTGATTTACACCAGAATTCTGCCTTCTGGTAATTTTTAATACAGATACATTAAGATACGATCCATTAAAGTACGAAAAAGAGAAAAATAATGTAAATGCAAGAATTTGTGGTTACTGTTACGATGCATTCCTAATAATAGGGAAATTATTTATTAATCGCTTCTTCATATATATATATATATCCATTAAATATTTCCCATATTGATTACTGAAATTAGGTTTGAGGCTATTCGTAATGATTTGACTGTTTCGTGTCGATCAGTTGTCTATGCACTCACTTCGCTCTATGATAAAAGAAATACACTGTTTCTGCTAATATTACTGCTAATAGCAACAATAATAAATCCATTTTCTTTATTGAAGTAAAAGACAACAGTAAAAACCAACTACAAGCAACAATTATAAAATATAATAAAACACAAAACACGTGCGTAAAGTAATAGCGATAATAATTATTCAAGAGTGCCATACTGTAGCTCAGTTGGTCCGAAGTCTGCTTCTCACAGCGGAGTATCGGTACCTTCCTGCGAGGTTAGAAGTGGACACAGTAGCACTGGACCTGATTTATCTTAAGAAAAGTTTCTCCTGATTCTTGCCTCCTACACAACATTAAAAGAATATACCATACCCATATATCACCGGCTCTCAGCCTTGCCACTTCGCTGAGCTGACAGAACATTAGGTCTCATACCCTCGCTGTAAGTTCAGAGATTCACCACTGACTCATTAACTGGACAGGTGTAGCGTAAGGAATTAAATTGTCATAAGTCTGCTGTGCTCATACTTCCTTGTGGGATAGACCGCCAAAACTGAAGCCTACTAAAACACCCTGTAGGTACTTGGCTAAATACCTAACGAGGTGTTCTTAATTACACCAAAGTATAACTCTCCAATGATATTGCGTTGTATTAATTAAGGCATGTATCAAGTTAGCCTACGGAGCAGAATACTTTTAGTGGGCGTTCCTAATAAATTTCATAAGAATAAGTGGCACAACAGGGTGTTCAGTTCCTGCAGGATGATATACGTGACACTCACCCTAGGGGGGCATAAATAAACATAAATTTTGTGCCGGCGGAATTACGCGTTAGAACAGACACCAAGCAATTCCAGCTGATAAGGAAGTATATAAAAAGCTGTTATTAGTAGTGGGATGTACATCTTGACATACTTGTACTATGTGAAACGCACGTACTTTAAGCACATAATCAACTTTTGGTACATATCCAAAGATTATCGATGGTTATTTAAACTTTATTACATAACTAAACGCTGGTAATTGACAGTCTTCAAATAAAAGAAGGTAAAGACATTTGCTTGGGTGTTTTTACCTTTTGTACATGTTGTAAATTCTAATTTGTATCGTGTGTATTTTGTTAGTTTTAAATTGTCTTGTGTGTAATTGTTTTTGGTTGGCCGTGTGTATTACTGTAGTTATCTTATGTGTATTTTTTGTACTGTGTGTGCATTGCTGTTTTTTTTTTACTTTAGATGCTGGACTGCTGGCTAGAAGTCAGTACTCGGAAGGTCCTGCGACCGGCCATCTCGACACAGGTTTTTCTTGATTTCCCTGCGTCTATAAGCAAAATCTGAGATGGTTCCCAAGATTCCAAGTTGCCACTACATGCTTCTCATGTAGCGCTCCCGACTTAAATCTAGTAGTAACCAATTTCATGTTTTGTTTACATGTAAAATAACCACTGCCACCGGGTAACAACCCAATTGCAGTAAATAAATATATTATTATAATGTGCTGGATAGCTTGCAAATTCTTGTGTGAGTTATAGTATAAAGACAACTGAATAGAGAAATTTAATTTTGAATAAATTGCATAACGAATTTGAAATAAAGTAAACTTTACTGTTAGAAACAGATAAGGGGATAGCAGCTCTGCAAAGCCACAGAAGAAAATTATATTATTATGCCAATCCATTAAATTGCCATACGCTTACCAAAGCTTCACCAAGCTTCCGAAATAATATTAGACTTGGAAACAGTTTTATATATTAACTAAGTTACACGTAAAGTCGAAGGTGTCGGTATGTGTGACAAGAGAAGGAATGAATCGCAGTTCTGTGTTGGTCCACAAAAACGACAGGAAAGAATGTGCAGTTGTGGTTGAGGTTACACTTTCAAAGAAAATGAATATGGCACATTGTACAAAACGTGTCATATAAAACGCCGTGGTGAGCACAAAATAACTAATGGGCTGCTAATAAGCAAAACAAAGTCCCATCGAAGACTAACTACTATAAATAACGTTTCAGTCGCACGGCACCATCCGCACCGTACACACGGCATCATCTGCACCGTACACACGGCACCATCCCCAGCGGCTCTCAAGCCCACCATCCATCCAGAAACTCGGTGCAGAAAATCATATGCTGTAACTCAACATCTAATGCTCCTGATAATGGGCGTATGTAACCGAAACATGTCGAGCTAAGTAATACATTAATAAAGTTACCTCGTTGCGTCAAGTTCGCATTTCAAGTTATTTCATAGTGTCGGAAATGTTACAACAGCTCAGAGCGGTAATGTTTAATGCTGATCGAAAATGGACGAACCCTTAGTAAATGTCAATATGTGTGGTGCGTAACATATACATTCCCTAAAATTCGCTGGTATAATTTACCGAAATTGTTACTGTTAATAAAGAAATGTATATTGACGTCCTTCAGTTTAGGTAGCTTATAAAGGGAGGAAATTAGGCAAAGGATGTTTTGACTACGTAAAAATAAGTGCATCTCCGCGCACTATATAAATGCGAATAGTGAAATGGAGTTACAGCTCATATCAATCTCAGCTTCGGCGCAAGATCGAGTTGAGCGAGCAGCTTTAGGGCCTGGCCGTTTACCACTGGTTGAGTTCCCGAAACCCACTGAATAACAAACTGTCTAGGCCTCAGGGCCGATCAGGACGCCAGGGAGGACAAAATTTCTCGCCCATGACGGGAGTCGAGCTAAGATTCTTCTAACATTCAGCCCGATTCCTTCCTTATAATAGTTCCAAACTGATTATGATATCAGAGCTGAAGAGAAGACAATCCAATATATGTACAGGATGTTACACAAATATTGTACATACGGTGTCATCACTCTCTAAATCTGAACTCTCACCACTGCACAGTAAAACCCTACACAAATGAACAATATGTAATGATATGACATATTTAAAAAATTCATCCGCGAAAATAAAAAGCTCTAAAACTTATGTCAAACAACACTATGTCAGTACTTAAAAGCTATACCCAAAACAACAAAGTCAAGTGTTAACGAGCTCTAAAATATTTTGATACATCAAAGGAATGCGGTAGAAAATCACGCGAAATAACAAATACATAAAATGAGAAATACGATAAACATTGTTAGGAAGATTAATTGTAACCTGATGTAGAGCAGATAATGAGCCGAGACGTTTCAGTCGGTATAGTGGCTAGGCTATATGTTGAACGAAAGAGAAATGGCTAATTTCAGGCAAGAATTAGGAAAGATTTTTCCCTTCAAAGCGTCGAAAAATGACTGCGGTGTGAAGCTGACCACTCACCTTCATTTAGCGCCAAGTTTGGGAATGTGCGTAGCTGTAGATCCACAAACTTTTATGCCTTAATGAAGTTCATAGAAATAATTTTTTCCTGAAGAGAATACAAAATACAACATTTTGCTTGGCACAAATAATTTCGACTTTGGTGAAAGTTTAAGCGTACATATGGGGAAAGGCTGGAGAGAATTCTGAGAGAAGAATGAATAATTCGTTTAGTAAACAATGTTAGATCGTTGCAATATTCCCAGTTGAGCATCATAACCAAGACCTATTCATATACTTACTACCTAAAATGCATGTATGTACTTGAAATAATTGCGCTTCACATTAGAGAAGGACTGGAAAAAGTGTTAGTACGCTCAGGCAATGTGAGATGTTTGCCATGATAGAGCAATCAATAGGAGAGGATAAAGGAAAACCATAGTGTGAACCTCAAAAGGTTAATTGGTATCTCAGCTTGACCCTATAAGAATATCAGGTAACATCGTCACACTTGACAAGGTGTCGATTAGACGTGCCTAATTTGAGTCGATTCTCCTGTTATCAACAACCTAATATTTTTAACACGTGAATGACTTTCAGTCAGACGGCGCTTAATTGGACCGGCGGTCCTAGTCATAACGGTATTTTAATGCATGTAAAATTTACATATATATTTTTATTAGGTAGAAACTTCAAAATTTTAATACTTTGAATCCATGAAGAGATGGCTCAGTCACAGCCGCTAAAGTCAGCAGTACCAATCAGCTCAAACCCGGCAGTGACTTGATCAAATCATTGTACCTTTAAGAATGCATGACTTGTCAGCTCTTCTCTATAAGGCTTAGCGCGACCCGGTAAACGCCTTCACTCTCTAACAAATTGATCATCGGCTGTCACGTATCTACGATTGAAGAATGACAGTGATTGAATATAATTATTACAAAGATTGTTGTAACGATACTACGATGCTGTACCGTCTACTGTTTATTCAAGGTAAGGCATATTGACTGTATTCAAAATTTACTTTACTTCGAGTTGAGCAGTTTGGCGGTTATATTTAGATTTTATCCAAATTTACGCGCTTCAACTTTATATATATATATATATATATATATATAGAGAGAGAGAGAGAGAGGCAAGTTAATTATTTACATAACTTACACTTCATTTTGGCAGTTTCATTGATTTAGTTGATAACTCTAAATTTGTTAGCCATTGTAATATAATATTTATTCCAAAAGAATATGCATGTTTTACTTTTATCCTAATCAGGAATGAATTAAACGATTGTTAAGCAAATCCTTGAGCCCTTGTTATAATTAGATTTGCGAAATCTGTTTGGCTGGTGGCGGCGAAATTTCTACCATAGGTTTTAGTGTCTTTTTGCGGGATAACTCGATGGAAGTCACTCCATCGTTTAAGTAGGAAGGCACTACAAAATTTGTGGCAGCGGTAGGATATTCTGATAGGATTTATCGGGCGAAGATTACCACGTGTGAGTTTTATTTGTTACGCAGGACTGGGATTGTAGACTGTATACATGGACTAGTGAAAAAGAGGATACGTGAAAAGATGTAAAGCCGAGAATTTGGTTCTCAAAATTTACTGTAAATTTATTTGCATACCTCAACGTTTTAAGATTGCAGAAGCTCGTTTACAACCCGAGCTTTTAGAAACTAAAGCTGAGGTCGAGCGATTAAGAGAAGGTATATCGAATATGTCAATGGGAGCGCCGGTTTTCCACAAAGACCTATCCTTAGTCACCTTAGTAACCAAATGGTAAGGGTCTGATTCATCGGTTACATTGGAGTAATTTTTTTATCGAGTATTGAATCTGCGGCGAAAATAGGGCCCTGGCAGAACCCTGATAAACGGGAAATTTTGGTTTTAAAATTGACGGATTCTGCGAAATTGTTCTACCAGGGATGTCCTGAAATCCACGGAGAAGGCACAAGTTGGAAAAGTTTCAAGAACACATTTAGGCGCAGATATGAGGATGTCCACACGGACCAATATCATTTCACGAAGCTGCAGACCGCGCGACAGGAAAAAGGCGAATTTCCGCAAGAATTTGTGGATAGGTGTAAGGGTTTAGACCAGAAGATTTTGTGTAAGACAGACGATCCCGTAGCAGAGCGTATGCTTCGAGAGAGAGTTTGGAGAATGTGTTACGCAGATTTGAGGAAGCCAATCTGCAGTTGCACCCGGGAAAATGTGTTTGCACCCCAGGTGAAATATTTAGGTTTCTTCCTATCTAAGAAAGGAGTACGAATTCACCCGAAAAGGTGAAGGCCGTCAAACAATACCCAACTCCCAAATTCGTCAAGGATGTTAGAGCGTACCTGGGGCTAGCTTCATTCTACCGGAGGTTAGTACTCTAATTTGCTGAATTAGCACAACCTCTAACTATTTTAACGCGCAAGGACCAAAAATTTTCATGGGGTCCGGTGCAACAACAGGCTGTCGATAGTATGAAAGATAAGCTCTGCACAGCCCCGTGCTAGTTTATCCAAATTTTAATTTGCCTTTCATACTAACAACAGATGCTCCCTAGATAGCTGTTGCTGCCATCTTGTCTCAGGTGCAAGATGGGCTCGAATGGACCATTGCATACGCAATTAGACAGATGAATATCGCGGAACAGAGATACGTATGGAAATAAATTCCTACTTAGGACAGGTCATTCCCCGCTAACCTACTTTCAAAATTATGCAGACCAGAACGGCCGTTCATTACGCTGGAGCGCATCAAACTATCCGAACTAGACTTCGTAGTTGAGCATAGGGCAGCGTCTAAAATAGGCCACGTGGACGCGCTCAGTCGCCATGTAGGAGCTGTCAAACACGAAGCTGCCCTGAGCAAAGAAATTGTTCTACGTGAACAGGCGACAGACGCCTTCTGTGTTAAGCATACTTCGGGAACTTGCAATAGCAAGCGTGAGTTCTTTCTGGATACCGATGACATCTTGTATAAGCGGAAGTCCAACGGCGAACATTAGCTGTTAGTTCCACAAACCCTGAAACATGATGTCATGAGTCTAAACCATGACCCAGTATATGTAGCTCACTGGGCATAGAAAGAACTTATTCTCTGATTGCGCTGGGTTACTGGTGGCCAGGAATGAGGAAATCTATAGAATGTTTCGTCAAGAACTGTGACCTGTGCCAGCGGCGAAAAGGAAATCGAGAGATTTTAGACCCGCTTGGTGAAGTGGAGGAGCCAACAGCCCCTTTTCAAGTGGCGTCCATAGACATTACTGGCCCGTACGTGACGACACCCAGAGGAAATAAATAACTTCTAACCTTTAATGATCATTTTACAAAGTATGTGGAAGCATTTCCCTTACAAGATCAAACGGCCGAAACTTCTGCCAGGGTCTATGCGACCCAAATAGTAACACGACATGACACCGGTTCATAACTTATTTCTGACCAAGGCCGAGACTTCATGACATCTTTCTTTCAAGAGACACGTTAGATACTAGAGACACGTTAGATACTAGAGACACGTTAGATACTAGAGACACG
>Ga0136643_10015601_pt1 | contig 11414 bp, 8 predicted proteins | sample TergutLab28metaG_FD_96883 | JGI IMG/M metagenome (GOLD analysis project Ga0136643, IMG submission 96883) | Labiotermes labralis P1 segment gut microbial communities from Petit-Saut dam, French Guiana - Lab288 P1 (version 3) (version 3) | ecosystem: Host-associated > Arthropoda: Insects >...
TCACCACTTGTGTCATGGTGTTTGTTTAACCTGGACACATATTTTTGTGTTCTGAGGTCGTAGAACACTGCCGCCTGTGCACACAATCACATAGTGGCTTCGTTTATCACCTCTTTGTCTTCATGAAAGTTCTGGCTGGCCAGGTGTTTCTTTAAATGTAAAAACAAATGGAAATAGGAAGTATGCTAGACATGACGATTTTGCTGCCTTCACAGCAGTGATTTCCATTCCCCTCACACACGTTTTGTATCTTTAATTTCTGGATAACATTTGTATATCTGTTGCCTTCACAAAGTTTGTGTCGTTTTATTTCAAATCTTTTATGCTTTTTTAGTTTGTACTGCCAAAAAGTGAGTCACCTCAAAGTTACCCTATCCTTGAATTTCATAGTTACTTAATCCATTGCCAAATTTCCTGTGGGGTGGTACAGAGTGATATGTGCATCGTTTAGGTAGTCCAAAATTCTTGTGATTTTCCATGATCTGTCATTGTATGGGTTCACCGTGTCATGTGGACATTTTCAATACACGCTTGAAGAGGTCATATTTTGTGACTTTTGAGTAGATGTAAAAACAGTGTAGCTCATTGGTTGATCAGTAACTGTGTTAAAGTGCCCTGAGCATCATATCTCATCAGGATTATCAGGGCTAGAAAATAATGTGTTTTACCAGTGGAAATGCTTGTTGTCAAGTACTGTTGTCCTGTTCTTGAATGTGTTGTTGGTAATAATGATTGGACTCCAAAACAGTGTTCACTTGTTATTCTGTTAACATTAGTTGAAAGCATTCAAAAGATAAGGAATCGGCGCTGATGTGATGAACAGCACAGTGATTTACACCTGGCGTGGGAGGATTGAACTGATGTATTGTAGCCTTTTCTTTGTTTCTGCAATCATGCCATAACTGACCTATTGGAACATTATTGTCAGAATCTTCTGGTAAATCACCAACAGCTTCAGTATGAGTGTATGTGAAATAAATTACTCCTCAGAAACAGAATCACAGATCAACTCCTCACTCTCACTCACAGCAATCTAACACACATATTTGCCATGGCACTAGAAGCTGAAATACTGATGTTGAGATCCATGGTACTGAAGCTTATCTGTGTCACAGTGTAAGTCTTCTGTCATTAGTGCATAGCTGTAGGTGTAGGGAGTTGCACATTGCCCTAAACATGAAGAGGATTCGCTTGGTATGAGATAGACATGGAAGAATTAGGAGTAATGCCATGCAGTTAGTATACTGATGGCTTGTATTGCTTAGGTTACAACTTTGGTGGATAGTAAGTTGACCACTTACCCAGTATAGGACGTTAAATTTGTTGTTAGTAAACTAACCGCTAGCCCTTAAAGGGCTAAGTTTATGCAGTATGTTACAGAAACTAGCATATGGCATGCTAGAGCACTCACCATTACATTTTAGGAACCAACATATGGTTCCTTAGGATGAAGCGGTTAACAGTATCTCGGGGCAAATTAGAGAAACCTGAGTCAGATGGCCTTTTCTTTGCTGCAGCCAAAAGAATTACACTAAAATGCTGAAAACTGTACAGCATGTGACACACTTTTTTTTAATATCTTGATTCATCATGTTGAAAAAGTTTGTTTATTAGTCGGGTATTTGAAATACACGTTGAACATTCACAAGGTTGAAATGAAACTTGTCATTAATTCAGATCATGTGGCGGTGATTTCTGTTTATGTTTTTATGAAGAAGTGGGAGAGGGATTTGAAGTTGCCCCACCAAGTGTTTTTTGTCCCAGCTGTATGTCATGGACAGGGATAGTTTGGATTCATTCATGTGTGGTTATGAAATTTGTTAAATTTTGTTATTGTATTGGATCTGCTTTAGACACTAGATGCCATGTGTAGTGCCTCTTCAATTTTCTTTTTCCTTGAGCTGCCCAGTGGTTTGCAGAGTGCTTTGGTGCAAGTCAGGGTGTTGACAAGTGGAGGTGTTTTGCTTGGTAGCACAAACAAAAAATGTTATGAGTGATGGGTGTTTGGATGACGTTATTGCTGATGTTCTTTTGTTTGAGGGCCCTGTTAGATTTTATTCAGACAGTGGTGTGAGTGAAGGTTATATGGAGTATGTACAAAAAACAGTGATTCAGATGAAGGGGTATAACCAAGAATGCAGTGTTCCCTGCATCCAAGGATGTGTGGCATGAAATACCACACCCTAAAATAAGACTGGAACTCTTTTCTTGTATCTTATGAAAATTTCGTTTATCTATCTACAACTGTTAGGAAAGAATTCTGTTTAGTAGCACACTGTAAAATAAGCACTGTGTGTTCCAATGGCTGGACTGGCAGTTCGGCAAGTCGTGGGGTTGCTGCGTTAAAGTGGTCTGTTTTTGTAACACTCAGGTAGCAGGTTCATTTTTGCGTCATCAGGCAGGAAGCAGGTAAAATTAATTGCAGTAGAAAGGGAGTACAGGGAATTGACATCAGGCTGTTGCTGTAGCTTTAAATAAACCAGGACATGTAACTTTCATTCCTTTTAAGTACATATTTAATTTTCCAGGACTCCTGATTGATAGTAAGTTAAAGCCAAATGTGTGGGCTTCATTTATTCACCTTGTCTTTGAATAAAATATGGATAGATAACAGCAACTGGTGAGTGTGAGTCTAAACAGTATGTAATGGTGGCAGAGGCAAATGCTCCAGTTTGCCAGCAGACTTTTGAAAGTGGGGGATATTGAAGTTTATATTTCTGCATTCCACAGAATTTTCTTTTGCTCAGTCAGCTTTGTATGTACCACAATGTTCTTGGTTTAGGGTCTACCAGGCCAGGGAAATGCAGATTGAGTGTTTGACAAGCCTTAGTGTATACATCACCATGAAAAAGCAGTGTGCGTGTGTTTTTGTTGGTACTGACATTTGTGACTGTTTCTGTATGACAAAACTTCGCTCATCTTTAAAAGAAGCAGACTACTCATATTATTGGATTACCGTGTCACAGAGTTTCACACAGAATGCTAACAAAACTGTTAGTGGCCTACTGAAGCATGCTTAATCTTCCTCGACAGTTGGGCCGTCCTTGAAGGAATCAGAACTAATGTATTTTTGCATCTATGTGTTTCCACCTTTTACTCAGAACCCGAAGAACATATTGCAATCAAATGGGTGATTGGATTGTTCATAATCATTTTTAATAAAAATGAAGTGGTTTATTGTTTCTGAACGTGTCACTGTTAGATGTAGCCTAATAAGGAAAAATACCTAATACCAGTGGTAAATATTCTTGGATGAAATAAAATATATTTTTTATAATTTCTTATGAACAGAGTTTTATGCTGTGGCATTTTTCTCCTGTTGTTATTATATCGAAATGACTGGCCTTGGCCATTGGAAAGTAGATCCTTTCTGTAGTATTCCATTATTTTTTAATTTCTCACCAGTATATGATTACCAGAAGAATGTTGAGAATATGTTGTCATTACTTCCTGTTGATGTGATCTGTGTGTTTTGTTTGTCATTTATCCTGATAGAAGTTTTGGCTAGTATGTGTATGGAACAAATTATTTTCCTTCAACAAGCTGGATGGTAGTTTTTTGCTGGAAATGCAAATGAGCTGTCAAGGATTTCACTCAATTGTCATGTGTTTCCCTTAACTGTTATAAATTTAGACCTAGAAGTTTTTCACCAAAGCTGTTTATCATTTGCATTATGTGGTTCCAAACTTCTGACTGTGTGCGATTTGAATTGGTTGTTAGAGCCTTAAATTCGTTCCTGAATTTAAACTGAAATTAGGTGTTGTGCCTGTTTGTCTTTCTTTCACAGAATTTTATTTGTTGTTTGAACTGTACCATTATATAATATAACAAATGTTACTATAGAAATTGTGGTTCTCATTTTGTACAGAATTATATACGTTTTCCATCGCTTTTAGCATTTGACTGTAGTTTGTACAAGGCCCTACGGATCTTTTGCGTATGCAGAGGACTTGGTGTTCACTTTTGGTCCGCTTTCCCATTGTTAGCGTTACTGGGCACCATTACACGTTATCACTGATCATGGTCAGATTTTTTGTTTACTGTTGTCAGTAAGTTCTTAATGGTAGTGTCAGCAGTTATCTTTGTGGCATTATGTTGATCTTAATACCTTTATGATGAAATATTAGGACCATTCTCCTGGTCTTTGTCAGTCCTAGTTTTTGAATGTAAAAAGCAGTCAGATTTTAGAAATGGGTTCCATGTCTGAAATGTTGTGGTTTTTGTTAACGAAGAATTAGGATGATGGAGTCCAAGAAACTAGACTAATATTATGTTAGGCCATCATAAAATTATGTTAAACTTACCATTGATGCATATTTATAAAAACCTGACTTTTTTGTCAGAATTATACAGGATAGGAAATTGGTGTTCTCCCTAAAACTGTCTTATTCTTCTCTGTCACTATAGCCTAATCGAGGCCTTGACTGTCTTTATTTTGCTTGTACATTGGTCTTATAATTTGGCACCAAGCCAAGTAACATACAACTCCTAGGACTCCTAGAAAATATAATAATATAAATAAATGGTTTTCCTTTATCTCATTATGTTGTATTGGCTGTTCAGGTATTGTGTGCAAGAAATTGGATCGTGAGAAGATTGGAACAAAATGGCAGGTGCATGTGATCATGGAACGGTTTTCTGTTGGAAATTTTTATTTCCTCCATGGATGTAATCCCTGTGGGTGCAGGAATTTTTGCATTTGGTGCCTCATTACCTTGGTCCCATATTTTTGCAGAACCTGAGTGATACAGTCATCCCTTGGAAAACTTGTGGTCCTTGAAAATATAGAGGATTTTTAGACATCCTGAAAGATTTGGTGTTGTTATAATCTGCAAAACAATGGATATTGAGGATTCTGATAATGGGGCCTTTGGCCTTTGATACCCCAGTGGCCCCTAAATATTTTTAAATGAAATACAAGTGTAGGCGCTTAACAGCAACGAACTAGTAATGATTATGCAGTCTTTTGGGGTTCTTGCTGCTCTACATTATGGTTGCTGTAACGTTACGGGTGTCATTTATTTACATTCATTTGGCTATTTCATTTTAGCCTCATTTTAACTTAATATTGTTAATTCAGTTACTTGCTGTTACAATAGAAAATAACTTGTACATGTGTCTTAATTCTTTTCCATATTTTGATGCGTTGAAATTTATTTTGTGAAAGAATTTTGGGTGAGTAGAGAGGGAGGGTACCATGAGCATCAGGGGCTTGTGGGTAAAAGGGAAAGATAAATGTTTGGTGGCGTTGACATACTGTGACAGTCACTAGTTATAACCGGTTTAAGCATTAATGGTATCTCCCAGTATTTGTTGTTCAGAAGCTAGTGAATTGTAGAGTTACCAGTTTCACTGCTTGCATTGAACATAAATGTCAGGAGTGTGGCACATTAATTGGATTTGTAGGTAGCCAAGATCGTATCTGAAGAAGTCTCTTGTATTCCTATAGGGAACTCCCATTTCCCCATTTGAATGTATGTTAGTGTACGTGCCTCTACTTTCTCTTGCTATACAAAGTATGAATCATACTGGAGGGAGTTTTGTTAAAAGCTTGAAATTAAACTCAAAAGAAAATGTAATACATCAAGTAATCAGTTATTACTATAGGTAATAGTGATTTTGTGATTTGGGTTTTCATTTTGTACAGGGGAATGGATACTGAAATGAAAATATTCTTAGTGCAAGAACTGCAATGTGGATCATACCAAATTAGGGGCCTATAGACAATTACCTATATATCTATATATACGGTTTAGGTCTTGTTTGTAACTAACAAATTGAACATGTAGTTGGTAAATCTGTTACATCATACCAAGTTCATTTATGTTCGCATTAAGTAATACATGTATGAACATGTTGCTGCTTTGTTTTGTAAGAAGTGTAATTCACTCTTTATGGCATTTTGGTGGTGTGAGACTGCTGTGTACCATAACATTCACCACATATTATAAGGCGAACCATTGTTTAAATGATGTATATGTATGCTACATCTTCCAGGGCAATCTTAATCGAGATATTGTCTTGTGAGAAAAAAATTCAGGTGTAGAATACAGTTGTGTCTTGCTTTCCTGTGACAAGTGTTATGTTGGTTTTCATGTAGGCATGAAAGCACTTAACTGATTGAAATTTTATGTACATGCATACTCCACTAGATACGTGGCACTGATATATTAAATTGTATTTTATGTGTATATACGCAACTCACATTACAATATAATGTGATGTCAAACGGCTGAGTTTTAGTAGTGTATGTGAACACTCATTTGAAACCTGTAAAGTTGCACATCACCAGTAAAATGAGAAGAGAGAAAATTCATTCATTTCAACTGTTGTCATTAATGTGGGTAAGTAAATTCAATTTATTTCATTTTCTCTGTACGTGAGGCACTTTGGTTTTATGTATGTGTTTGTATGGTGTGTGGATATATTGGCATATTTATGTATTATTTGGTATGGTCATATTTTGTTTCTCTTACATACACTGGATTTGCAGTCATGTTTATTAACCTGTAAATTAAGTGTTTAAATTTTTTATATACATTGGAATGTTTGAAGCTATTTATTTGAAGGACTTGATTCATCAGGTATAAAGTATGGTACATATTTACAGCTAACCTTGACTTAAAAATCTGCTAGGTACACTTAAAATGGCGATGTACTGGAGTTCATATTGAACTGAAGAATTCTTGGTGTGTTTTCATGATACAATTTTGTTCGCTTATCATTTTCATGAAAATGGAATTATGGAACTTATTCAGATATGTAGATCAACACACATGCACCTTGGCTAGTTTCAGCGCACGTATGAAAAGGATTTATTGAGGTGTGTGTGTTCATATTCAGTACTGTGGCACAACGTACATCATGGAAAAAGTCACGACAGTAGTATTGTAGATAGTACTGCCTCAGGTGTGCATTGTGAATGGGCATTTTAAAGAACCATGGACGAACATTATGTTCAGTGCTGGATAGAAGCAAATATGGAAACTTTTTTTCTTCTTGGTTGACGCGTACCTTAACGTGAAATAGTAATGTAAACAAACAGAAAGCAAATATTTTTGATACAAAAGTCCCCATGCGTTTTATGAAGTTTGTTTACATGGTCTTGTAGGTAGATTTTGGTTTGTAGGAAGTGACATTCTGATGCCATTGAAGGAATCAACAGAAGAAGAGAAAATATATGATGATTGACTTCATGTGCAAGAATTGAGGGACCCGTGTTTGAAGAGAAGTCGTTAATTTCAAGTTGAGCTTCCTGTTAATGTGTGTTGAGGGATATTTTCAGAAGGTGCACAATTTGCTTTGAAATAAATGCTGGAGCTTGGCACTTAAAAACTTGTCTCTGACAGTGGACATAGGGATTAAATTGCAAAGTGATGCTTTCTTCATATATGATAACACTTCCCTGACAGCTGTGGTACTCAGGGACATGATTAAAATATGTCCTGTGTTTCATCGTGTTGTATTCTTATTAATGTTGGGTAGAGGAGTACAGAGTTTACTTTTTTTTTACTGTGTCGGTAATGTAAGTTTATTTGTGATGGAGTTGTGGCATTAGCTGTCTCTTTATGAATTTGAAGGACAGTTGGTAGAGCCACAGAAGTTGAATAATTGCTTGTATTGTTCATTTGCTGCATTTTGTATTTCCTGGTGTTGGTACTTAACACATTTGTCTCTCTGTCTGAAGTTGGTCACTTAATGGGTGCTTTTTGCACATTACCTTATCAGACCATTGACACAGCTGGTAACATGCTGCGACAAGACAAAGTTTTGCTCTTTCAGAATGAGCTTTGGACTTTTAGTTTTTTTTCTGTTACCGAATGGTGCTTGAGGCTACATTTTGCTGTTTTCATGTTAATTGCTTTACTGATAAGTGCTGTGAACTCCAATTGTAGTACTAAAATTTGCTGGGCAGGGAAGTAAGCCAGCATCAAAGATGCAGGGAGCTAAAGTGAAACAGATCTCTTATAGATTTACTGCCTCCAGATTTAAGTGATGCCCTGTCACAAGGGCTGTAAGAAGTGATATTTTAGTGATAATGAAATATGATTTATAATGTTGTATGAAAATTATCCTGATGTTAAGACGTGGAATTTTTAGAGCTGTAACTGAAAGAATTCATAATAGCTTGTTACAACACATTAGTGTGACTAGTGTGTTACTGAACAGGTGTTTCCTGCACACTGTTCAGTTTTCAGTGGTTGCTTAACTCTCAACAGAGATGAGATGAATACTTCAACACATATGAGATGCATAATTGTGTTTGTGTTTGTGGTGAAGGAAGTTATGTTGATTGCCAATTTGAGGCCGGTATGACCGCGCAGACAGACTAAGATTTTGTGGCATGTCCTTTAATTTATTTCCTGGCGTGGTTTATTATCTTGTAATGTCAGTGTTTTGTGTTCTTAGATTGTGTTCAATATGGGTGCTTTTCATTGAACCTGTAAATATGCAATGCTGATGAGCACTACTCTTTTCTGTTTGAGGAAGTGGTCCCTGTGGAATTTTGAAATTATATAAATTCTGTGCTTGTGTGTCATTATAAAGGGCATTTATATAAAAGTGCCAAACAAGTTTAATGGAATGTGCCTTCCTGAGGAGAATTTGTTTGGTGTTTCACTACAGATGGTGAGTAATGTACAGTGCCTTCCAAAATGCATTTTAGGATTTCTTAAAGTATGTTGATTAGTGTTTTGTAATGGGTTGTTCTTTTATTGATAGTTTGAGTGAATGGTATTTAACTGGTGTTTTGATAATTAGTGGCTGCGGTGTGCATTTTTGGACTGATGTATTGTGTTGCTGTGGCGGAAAATGTATCCTGACATATATTTGGTCACGAGATGAAGGTGGAACAGAATTCTATGCCACTTAGTGCTGTCACTGTATGTGGTGTGCAGAATTTAATTTCTTCCTGTCATACTTATCCTGCACATTGGCAGGGCAGACATAAGGTAATAAGAATGAATTTGAATTTGAAAGAGAAATTAGTTTGGGTACCATACAGTTTCTGTTGCTATGAATTTATTCAGATGTGGGTTGTTGTTTCCCCTGCACTGCAGGTGACATTGTCAAGAGTAAAACAGCCAACTGTGTAGTACAGATTGTGAAATCGGTTGGCAGCTGAAGTTTTTCTGTCACAGCTGGCTATCTGGGTACCATGTATATCAACTCAGTAATGGCTTATGTGATAAGTGTAGAGTTCACATTTTTATTAAAATTCCTGGCTGTGTGCACGTGTTTTGCATGCATGCACACCCTCATACAAATGTGTGGAAAGAAACCTGAGATTGAACAAAGGCTGTATACTTCCATGGTTCAGTTGGCGTGATTCACTTTGGAATTAAAATTTCAAGTGACATTTATTTTTAAAGTTCTACCTATTGATACTAGTGTTGTTACTATTACTGCTTAGTATACAGGCCTAGGTGGACACATGTTTGGGGAGTTTATTTTGTCATGTAACTGTAATTTTTCGTAAGGCATACATTTTCTTTTGTGCATGCTAACATAGGTATGGTGGGTTGGTTTAAGTGGTAGGCGTATTGCTGTCCTGAGTGTGTGAAGATACAGAATGTTTGCCAGATTCCCTGTGTTGCAGTTAATATGGTTGTAAAAGAGTGATTATGTTGTGCCATTTTTGATGTGTTGCATGTGACCCCAGACAACCACAGATGAATTTACGCTGGACTGGAAGTTTCAAACTAATAAATGTCTCTTACATATTGTTCTTAATAAACTTGAGAGCATTCAGTAAAATCTTCTGGGGCCAGCAGAATATTAAAATTGCTGTTTTTTGGTTTCGTGATGCTGCAGCTCGTTCTTTTTTTTTGGGGGGGGGGGCAGTTACTGTGTTCTGCATATGTTTCAATTAATCATACTTTTGCATATTAGATGTGACCAAGTATAGGGTGTTCAGTTGAAATAGAACCCACAGGCATGGCAAACTTAACGGTCTTGCATATGTACATATTCAAGTTAAAGAGATTTTGGATATGACCATCTTTCAGACATCCTTGATTTTGAGGAACTGAAACACCAGGAAACTGACTTACAAATTCCCCATGACACTTTCCATGACATTTCTTTTATAGGTTTCCACAGTGAGAATCCTCTGTCTTCAACTGTACTCACAACTCTACAAATCTGCAGTTACACCATGTTTCACACATTGTCACACAGCAGATTAAACTGGACTGTGTGACTACAGAGATGCAGTGTACCCTGCACCCACAACAAGGTTTGGCCATGTGAGTCATGCAGGTGCCATTCAAATTGCTGTGTGGTGTGAGTTTGTAGACATGATCTTCCAACAGTGTTCAATAGTCTGTTTCCCATGTGTTAAATTTGTCTGAAGTTGAAGGAGGTCATCTATAGGATCTTTCGACAGGCAGCAAGTTACAACTGTTTGTATATTAGGGGACATATGGCTTAGGGTTGCTGTGCCTGTGAATTCTTCTGTCATTGGTCTCCATGTACATACTTTCTTTGCCTACATACATACATTCATTCTGACAATTAGTATGTTGAATGTAGGTGTACAATATGTCCTCATTTTCCTGGACCCATCCTATTTGCTGGTAATGGGACATCATGGTTGAAATTTTTCATATAATATCAGTCTTGAGTTTTCATGCATTACACATTATTCAAACATTCATACCCCATTTTGAATACACATATGAGGCTATGTTGAAAAGTAATGTGTGGCAGTGTTTTATGTTTTATGCTGGAGTTGGTGTATGTAATGGAATAAAATCACAATCGGTAACTTCTTGAATTGGTACTGTGCACCCCCATGCATAATCACTGTTGCGGTGTACATGCTTCCACCAACATCCAGGTGCTTTCATAAGTCTGTCACGATCATATTTTACAGCTTTATGATGGAACCAGAACTTAATGGTTGTCCTCATGTTCCTTTGTTTGGGAAAGAGACAGTGCTAAATCATTGAAAACGGGTCAAATCTGAGCATATGTCACAGCAGTTTTGTGTGGCCAAGCATTGTCATTTTGAAGGAGTGGCTGCTCCATGTGAGGACACACTCTTAGAACATATCCTTTCAGTGTCCTGGTGATGTACGGTACTGTTCAGAGTAAATGGTTGTTCCAGTAGGCGTGAATTATAAATGCACAGTATCTTTTAACATTCCCCAAAAATTGAGCAGACACTGCAGAAGTGATTAGCATTGATGTCTAGACATTCCTCGCCATAAACAGCTTAAATTCACTGATGAATGTCAATTTGAGACATTTTCTGAAGCAGAAGCTCTTTGCTGTTTCGTTCACTTGGATTTGCATACCTTAAATTTCACCATGTTTTTGAGCATAGTTCAGAGCCCTGTAGCAACAGAAGTTTAAAATTGAACCTGCGTGCGCATTGAGTGGGGGGGGGGGGGGGAGAGGAGAAAGAGAGA
>Ga0136643_10015602_pt1 | contig 11414 bp, 9 predicted proteins | sample TergutLab28metaG_FD_96883 | JGI IMG/M metagenome (GOLD analysis project Ga0136643, IMG submission 96883) | Labiotermes labralis P1 segment gut microbial communities from Petit-Saut dam, French Guiana - Lab288 P1 (version 3) (version 3) | ecosystem: Host-associated > Arthropoda: Insects >...
TAGATGGGTGGATAATATTAGGATGGATCTCCAGAAGGTGGGATGTGGGTATATGGACTGGATTGGGTTGGCCCAGGATAGAGACAGGTGGCGGACGCTTGTGAGTGCGGTAATGAACATTCGGGTTCTGTGAAATGCGGGGAATTTGACTAGCTGCAAACCAGTTAGCTTCTCAAGAAGGACTCTGCACCATGAAGTAAGTAAGTAAGTAAGGGTGGGGTTCATCGGAATGGATGAAGTCCTCACTACTTTCTTATTTATTTATTTATTTGTATTTGAGGTGAAAAGTCTACTCTTGTTTACTTGAATAAAGATAGACCAACTTGATGGCACTTGATTTATTATTTCATTATTTAATGCTCAACATGTTTTGAATATTAGTACATCCATCCTCGGGAGCTTGTGACTTATTTGTTGAGTTATTTCATGGCTTGTATGGCTCTGTATCTTTACAGAGCAATACAACCCATGAAATAACTCAACAAATAAGTTGCAAGCTCCCTAGGATGGATGTACTAACATTCGAAACATGAGCATTAAATAATGAAATAATAAAGCAAGTGATATCAACTTGGTCTATCTTTATTCAACTATCAAGATGATGCATGGTCAATAAACGTAAGATTCTACTCTTGACTGTTTAATCAAACAATAATCATATTCTAACAGAAGAAAACACAACCATCACTTCCCTCTAGAACTTGTAACCTTTTTGTGTTTGATGACCACACTATAAACCACCTCACTTGTACCACTCCCTTACTCAACTGTTAGCGTCAGTCACCCAATTCCATTGTCTGCTGCCGTCTTTTCCATTTAAAGCACTCTGTATGCAACCCCCTCCTACTTATCACCAATGGTTTTTTGAATGTACATTGACAGTTCAAATTTAAGACAGACAGTACCGAACCGCCCGCAACTGACACCAGAAATCGCCCTCTCTTTTATACCAACAATGTCCGGCTACATGAGCATACACCGGACAGGGGATAGTGTGCCAGCAAATATGGTTAAAATAACCCAACCACAGCCAAAACTGTTAAAGAAACATAATGAGTAAGCCTATGTATAACTTTTTTTGTGTGTGTGTGGAATGGTCACCAATTTAAAGCCCAAGGAACCGAGCCAAGCCAGAGGCTTCTCTGAGACCTAAGATGAGCCAGGCTCCGACTTGAGTACGGAAGAATTCCATAAACACTTGGGCCCTACAGCACTTAGCACATGCCTACATGTAACCAAATCTTTAAAAAAAAAAAAATAGTTCCAGCAATGAGGAGGAAAGCAATATTATCCATTTACTAACAGAAAAAAAGTCTCAAAATTATCCAACTACCAACAAACACCACTGACAAGCATTTTAGCAAGAACTATGGCCAAATGGTAAATGCACGACTAAACTGGTATCTGGAAATGGAAATCCTCCTATCACCAGCACAGACAGGCTTCATAAGACACTACCCAACAAACCACAAAATAACTATTCTTAGCCAAAGAGGGCAACAATGACAAAAGAGAAACAACAATCACAGTTTTTTATTTTATGATTGTTAACAGTTCTGTTTGGGGTAGAAGTCCGAACACTTAATTGGATCCATAACTTCATTATTCAACATTTTTGTAAAACAAAATCTGGAAATAAGCTTTCAACGCACAAATCAGAAGAGGACTACTCCAGGCAGCAGATACAACTACCACTCTTTTTAATGTCAAGGTGACATTACCAACACAATAGATACAATTAAGGAAGTTACATCAGCACATCTCAAAGTGGTTTGCAGCTTTGAAGATCTTAAATCAAAGCAAATGCATAAACAGGATTTGAGAAACATTAAACAGAATAGCCAAATCTCAGCTAAAGAGAGTCTAGGTCTGTATCTAGAGAAGCTGCATAAACCATGGTTTGACGCAGAATGTTCACGATTTTTAGATCAAAGGAAGCAGGCTAATATGCAGTGGTTACAGGATACAAACCAAGCAACGCAGATAATCTGAACAATGTACAATATGTAGTAGACAAGGCAGGAACAAAAAAGAGGGAATATCCAAAAGCTAAAATTGAGGAACTTGAAACAGTAAGATAAAAAACATCAGAGAATTGTAGAGGGGCATCAGCAACTGTAAGAACGGTTTCCAGCTTAGAATAAAGCAAAGAATGAGAAGGGTGATTTGGATGCAGACTCCCAGAATATTGGCTAGTTGGAGGAATCATTTCTCTCAGCTAATGAATGCACATGGGGTTAATGATGTTATGCAGACTGAAATACATACAGCAGAACCACTAATGCCTCAGTCCAGTGCCTAAGGTTGAAATGGCTATTGAAAAGCTAAAGACACAAATCACCAAATTTACTTACTCACTCCATGGAGCAGAGTCCTTCTTGAGAAGCTAACCGGTTCTCAGCTAGAAAAGAAACTCCCCGCATTTTATGGAACCCGAAGGTTCATTACTGCATTCACAAGTGCCCGCCAACTGTCCCTATCCTGAGCCAGCTTGATCCAGTCCATACCCCCACATCCCACTTCCCGAAGATTCATCTAATAATCCTCCCATCTATGCTTGGGTCTTCCAAGTAGACTCTTTCCCTCAGGTGTCCCCACCAAAATCCTGTATAAGCCTCTCCCCTCCCCCCATACAAGCTAATGCCCCGCCCATCCCATTCTTCTTGATTTAATCACCGGAACAATACTGGGTGAGGCGTACAGATCATTAAGCTCCTCATTATGTAGTTTTCTCCATTCCCTTGTTACCTTGTCCCTCTTAGGCCCAAATATTCCCCTCAACACCCTATTCTCAAACACCCCTCAGCTATGTTCCTCCCTCAATGTAAGCAGCCAAGTTTCACACCCATACAAAACAAAGCAACAAATATTTTTGCAAGCTTTCCCCCTTGCTTCCATATCTGCCACCCATGCACGAACTACCTGAATGTTATTTTCAACCTCTTTCTCCAAATACAAATCAAGAAAACCACTCACACATGTGTTTTCCCCACAGCATTACCACCGAAAGATGTTCCGATTATCTCATACACTCCTGATGTAGTTTTCCTGAGTCTGAAGCAAAACATAATGCAAAAGCATCATTCCTTCAAATCAGCCATTAGAAAATCCAGCAGCACCCTTATCATGAATGACAATAAATGCCAGCTGACAAGCTACACAGACAGCTATAGCCACACAACTCAACACAGTACCTCAGAAGATACCGTTACTACCGCACCATGACAGAACGCAGTACATACAACTTGCTCTTCTCTGACCTAGCAGTGAGTGCAGAAAATTTTGGATGTGCCTTCGTACTTTGTGAGCACATGTTGTAACCATCTGTTTGACTTGCCCGACTTTGGTTACAACTGTTTGTAGCTCGTCGTAGGCACAGATCCCTCTCAAGGAATATACAGGAGGAATTAGAAACCGCTTTGCTCTTTCAGTACTCTTTATGCACTGAGGTTCCAGCACCAACCACTTTCTGTTCCTGCACCAACAACTTTTGGTTGCTCGTTGTTCATCTAGCATTCACAACCGGGAACAGCGTATATCTGACCACAACTGACTACCTCCTAAGCATTGGTGATCAGATACCAACAGTGAATTGCTCATACCTGACATCGCAAACAGAGAATCAATTCATGTGTGGGAGGGGGAACTCAACAGTCTCATTAATAAAGCCTGGCAAGTGCACACCAAACAAACTTTACCTCCTCCCTTTCAATATATCAACTAGCCAACGCTTGATGACCGGTTTATCTCACCTTCTTGGCTGCCTAGTCCGAGATTTGAACTACGGACCCTGGCCGGTTACAATGTGGTGGACAGAACTAGCTCACATTTAAGTCCAGTGACACTGGTACCAGTGCTGCTGAAACCTTGGGTTCTTCTAAAAGTATCATTTAGTGGTTACTTTTCGTCTTCGTTCTTTAAACAAAGACAGGACAGTGTTAGCTCTATAATTACCCACTTCTGTGACATAATAGGTTACCCATGTGCTTATGACCCTGTCTGACATGCCCACTTTTTTGTGTAAAAACAAAGTACTAGTCTGCACTTCAAAACACTTCTTAATTTCCTTGTGTTGTCTAGTATAAGTAAATATGACAGTTCCATGAGGCTAATAAATTGACATAACTCTTTTCAGCAAAATAAACATTTAAAATACACAGTAACAGTTGGCCATGGTTGTCTCAAGTAACTGAATGGCCGTCAGTCAGCTGAACAAACCCCCCCCTTGCTTTTATGATGGATGCTAAGTGTCTGTAACAGCATTGTCCAACGGCATTCAAGTGTGATGTGGATTTTATGACATACAGAGCATGCTTAGCAGGATACGGTCAAAACTGGACTACCACTAGATACATGAAGTGTAAAGACAGTTACAAACAAAACAGCAGATGTACAATCCTCAAAGACATAAATCTTTTGAAATCCTTTACTAACTTTGCTGTGATGTTAAAATTTTAATTCAATTACAAAATTTATTATCAATATAACAATGTAAATTACATCAGTACACGATTAAACCAAAGTATACACAATAACGAGGGTCATAAATACCTCATACCAAGTATGTTCCAGGCACATATTCATTTTTCGAATACCTCTGGATTACCAGTTTCAATTAACTAAATATTAAGCACAAAATGTATGAATAAAGCACTAGTGCCTTTGTTTAAGTCAAAGCAGTCAAATACAATGGCTGTCCTTTCACTATTCCGCCCACAGCATTTTGAGTTATTGTGCACGTGTTCTTGCACTTGCACACATGCATGTATGCACACGTGGATAACTGCAAGCCAAATACAGCACACAGAATGAACCTATCAGATTTCAACAAAGCTTGGCATGTGTGTGCGCATGTCTGTGCATGTGCACATGGAAGAAGACTATACAGGCAAGTGTAAGATATCAGAATCTCATGACAGTGACAATAACACATCTTCTAGGGTGTGATACTATCTAGTCTGGTAGCTATGTCCCCATGTTTTGAAGGAACCCACTGCCTTCATGAACAGGGTAGAACAGCAAGATGTAGCATGGGTGGAGGAACACATGGGCTGCATTATAACACCATATGCTTTTAATGGCCACAGATTTACCAGGCTGCACTCCTCCCACTGGTTTGTCCTAAGCCTTGTACTCCCTAATCTGCATTTTGGTGCTTTGTCCTACATGACTGACTCTTCCACCCTCAACACGCCAGCAGCTGACTCCCCCCAAGATATTGCTACTTACCACTAAACCACAAACTGTCACATCTCAGAAGACATCATCTACACAGCCCAGTCACCCCCACTGTTACAGCACCAAATATTACACCACTATAAAGAATGTCTAGTCTACAATTTGGGCCATGTTGCTGTTGTCTGAGACATTTATCTGAGTGGAGGTTCAAACAAATCATGCAACAGTTTCAAACTTAGTAAGAGTACGCAGCTGGGTCTGTGTGTAGACACATGGGTCACCGCTACATTTGTTTGAATTTCAAATTACTATATTGTCAACATTCAATAAACCTTAGTGCTATAATCAGGTATTCAGGTGTGAATTACTATGTAATTTGTTAATGGCATATTTAGTTTTACTCTACTGCAGGTTACAAAAGAAGTCTTCGATTCCGTGAACAGTGTTAATTCAATGATTGATATGCTGATACAGTGGCCATGGAATACTGTACACAACAATGAATCATACTCGAAATGTTAACACCTTTACACAATTCTAAAACAATTTTTAGACTTGCAAAGCCCAAAAAATGAATCTCTTTTGAATACTACAGCGAAGGAAAGTACTTTTGTCATTTATTGTACCGCACTGTGACCAACCCACATTATTTAACTCTGAGTGATACAGTACAAGGGTCAGGAACTACTGGAAGTGATCGCGGCCTAATTCAGCTACGATCACACTCCACACGCCCCATTACTTCGCATGCACTCACAGCACACAAGACAGCACTAAGCCTTTGACTCGAAATTTTCCCACTATTCTGCTTGTCATGACGACAGTGTTTTATAGACAACTCTCAGCGACATTTTTTCAATGACGTGTCCTTTGGAAAATCAGTACAAATGAACACTCTCTGTTCAACAGAAAACACTTCTCACAAGCACTGACCTACTCCAAGTGAAAAATAAAACAGAAAACATACCCAGATGAGATGACATAGCTCTTGTCCAACTAGCACTGAGTAAAAGATATCGTACTGCACTTTCCTCAGGGAATTGATTAAACACTCCATAGATGATATGTTTAGTTGAACAATAAAAGAGCATAAAATAGAAAATTTAACTGCTTTCACTGAAGCACATCATCAAATAGCTCAACATATCAGTGTCCACTTTACTGAACGATGTAATATGTCCTTAACCCTTACTCTGTTAATGTGGAGAATACGGTGAGCTCCTAATAATGCCAGCAGATGGCAGAAAATTTAACTGCTTTCATTGAAGCACATCATCAAATAGCTCAACATATCAGTGTCCACTTTACTCAACGATGTAAAATGTCCTTAATCCTTACTCTGCTCATGTGGAGAATATGGTGAGCTCCTAATAATGCCAGCAGATGGCAGAAAATTTAACTGCTTTCATTGAAGCATATCATCAAATTGCTCAACATATCAGTGTCCATTTTACTGAACTATGTAAAATGTCCTTAACCCTTACTCTGCTAATGTGGAGAATACAGCGAGTTCCTAATAATGCCAGCAGATGGCAGAAAATTTAACTGCTTTCATTGAAGCACATCATCAAATAGCTCAACATATCAGTGTCAATTTTACTGAATGATATAAAATTTCCTTAACCCTTACTCTGCTAATGTGAAGAATATGGTGAGCACCTAATAATGTCAGCAGATGACAGATGGGATTTAACTTGGCGTTTAAATGGTTAATCCAGAACCTGTAACTGAGGTCTACATATGTGAACCAGAACAAATGAAAATTCACATTTTCAAAATCAAATTCTTAACACAAAATCAAACCCCCTGGAACACAATTTTATAGTTTCACATACAGGAACCATCAATGCAAATTACAGTAGGCATACTATTTCAAATACAGAATATACTTGAAAGTATATTGCAGATATTAAAAATCAAAACTGTATTGAAAATTACAAGCAAACTTCCCAATCTAAAATGTCAAAAATTAAGGATGAAGAAATGCTTCTTGTTACTTAAACACTTCCAGTACACAACCAAACTGTGTTCATCTTTCAGACCAATACAGGAATCAAGAATGAACCGCAACAATTTAATATCTCAGCTTTTCTTTAAGAAAGTCTTATAGTGGACGACATACGAACCATGGCATCACGTTTCAATTAGAAGGTATTTACATGTGCAGTTCTCTGAATATATATGTATGTACAATGGTAAAAATATATTTCAATAAAGTACCAAGAAACACATGATTTTATTAAAAAAACCTCTTAACATAAGATGTCAACATATCCACCTGCAATTCTTCAATGTGCATACCCCATACGTATTACTGATGCCATACTCTCAAAGCATGTAACATCTATAATATGCTAGTGGGAAGTTATTCACAGTGCACCATTCAAGTACGCCAGAAATTCGGGTTCTGCTGCAGTCTCCTCTCGAAGGTACTGTACCATAACTGTAGGACCGACAGCGGAATGAAAGTCTCACTTGGATTTGGCGTCATATGCGCTTGAGTAACACCAAAACTTGAAGCGTAATTCAAGAAGTTCTCCAGCATCTTTTGACAGAACAGCACGTAATTGCTCGCAGTCTGATTCGTTACCAATGCCGACTGTTGCTGTACTTGCAATATGGGTTCCACCGAAATCCCAATTTGGGCGTTATGAGAAAATAACTGCTGACCAAATGCATTCATGTTTGGTCCCATATCATTAATCCCAACACATCCCTTCTTCAAGCCGCTGATTTTGAAGATGGCTGATGGCTTATCCTCGGCTAAGTGTCCTAACAGTTGCCATGTTGGTGGGGCATTTGGATCAGGCCAACTAAAATACACTGAAATTATGTCATTAATGCTGTTTAGCAACTGTACTATTTCTGATATTTAATGTCCTCTGATATTGAAGATGGAGAAGGAACAGGAATGATACTGAATCCTTGGAAAATACGATAATATGAGCAGAAAGGAAATGACTCATAAACATGTCCACTGATGGGACTTTGTATTAAACAATGCTGAAATATGGTTTCTGTCAATACTGTTAAAGTTCAACCTATAACCTGCCATGAAGGCAGACGAGGAGTACAGGTACAGCTCTACTCATTCTTTAACCTCAGCAGGTACTTAACGCCATGCACCAGCCACTTTACCCCCAGGAATGAACCAGTAGTCACTACACAGGAGGCTGGGTGGGTCCCAGGGCCAGTTTGGATGGGTGTGGAAAATCTTGCCCCCTACCAAGATTCCATCCTATACTGACAATGCTATCCTGGCAGATGCTAATATTCTTAGTTATTTAAATTATTCTAATACTAACCTAAACCTCCCATGCCTTGTGGAAATGGAACTGTTCCTGTCATAAACACAACAATATGGTTGATGTTGTCTGCATCATGGATGGTTGTTAAAAACTGAGTTTCCCCTACCTGCTCAAAACTCTGAACCTGCAATGGAGGAAAAGCAAATTTTAATATTACACTTCTCACATACATCAAACTACACATAAGGTAACTGAAGAATAAAAAACCAACTAGATGCCACTTATTATTTTATTGTACTTCTTATAGGCTCAACATGTTTCGAGCATCACTATGCCCATCATCAGGAGCTCACGACTATGATGTTGATTACCACATTGGTCGTTTCGTTCTGTAAAAATGGAGGGGTTAGCGTTAATGTAAATTTGAGCCTATAAGAAGTACAATAAAATAATAAGTGGCATCTAGTTGGTTTTTTATTCTTCAGTTATCACAATGATGCACGGTCCATTACACATCAGATACACATAAGGCACCAGCACATATTTAGTTGGATGATGCTAAGCACCTCCACAAACAAGATCATGGCTCATATTATGCTATCACAGTCTACCAACAACTTAAACAGTAGCCATCATCTGAATTCCATTCATACGTCAACACTCTCTTTCTCCAAGACCCAATTTAACATTATCATTTCACTTTACACTCAATGACTTCTCAGTATTCTAACAAAACCATTTAGGTTGCCTGAATTTCCCCCATGTGTATGTCACATGTCATCCTTTCACTGTTCAAATTGTGACAAAAAAATCTGTCAAAATGTCATGTCTCTTACAGACACTTCGTACCACACTAGCTTTCTAGGAGGCAGGTTTGCTCACACCTAATCCGAAAACTGGAGAAATTATCTCCCCTCCCCCCACGAGCTGCACGCAGCTCATTCAACATACTCACAGCTATGCTCACTAAATAGGGACCATTTCCTTCAATGACAAAGTAAAAACATGTGCACAGCAGTCGCATTAGATATCACCAAAATTTGTGGTTCTTGGACTTGAAATGAATTTGATGGAATTGAATAAACTGAACTGAAATGAATGAATCAATACTTTATATTTAGGAGGTCAACGGTTAAAATCTCAGCCCAGAGATCTTACTGAGGTTTTTCATGATTGTTCTTAGTGTCTCTACGTAAATGCCACGATACTACAAACTTGGCCAAAAATCTTTATTGTTGCACTGTGCATTTTGTAGTCATTTAATTAGCACACCAACTAATGCACATACATAAAATTTTTTTACATTAAAACATTTAAAATCACTCCAACATGTTTCAATCCTAAGATCATCTTCAGGGAGCTTGCTAAAGTCACATTTTTAAAAACACTCACTGATTAATTTCCTTCTATTAAATTGGTGCTGTGGCAGCATGTCGTATTGTGTAAGTGGTACGCTGCTGAGAATGCACCTGACTATGTGTGTTGTGTGTTATGCTGCGTGACACTGGCTCACGCAGCATAACACACGACACACACACATAGTCAGGCGCATTGGGTACGAGATCTCGCATGTGTTGTGTAGGATGGGTGGTGTGGGTACATGGGTTCTGCTATTATATGTTATTCTAGGTTAATATAGTTGCATCTATGGTATCATCTTATGTTTGTAGAGATTATATGTACATGTACACTTAGCTTATAAATACACAGTGTGCAATTTTATATAAATGTAGATTCTATAGTTATAGCATATAATAGCAGAACCCATGTACCCACACCACCCATCCTATATAACACATGCGAGATCTCCCACCCAATTCACCTCTTACCTCCCCACTGTACACAACCCACATAACTCGTGTATAGCTGCTTACTAAGTTTTTTCATTGCTCAACCTGAAGATGGCCATGTAAAGGGTTGAAACATGTAGTTGTTCTTTATGTAATAAATTCTATACATATCTCTACCATCATATAGTTGTGTTAGACTAGTACATACACCCAACCTAGCTAATTATAAACACAACGGGGATGACGAACCTTATGGCCCTTACCATATGCTGACAGGACCATATCACAGGTGTATAATATACAGTTATTGAATGCTGAACTCTTACTGCATTTTAAATACTCTTAACTCTTTACCTGCTAAAGTGGAGAATATGGTGAACTCCGAATAATGCTAGCAAAGGGCAGATGGGATTTAATTTGGCATTTAAAGGGTTAATAACAAATGTGTTACAGTGGTGCAACATGTCCTGTCAGGTGAATGAATCACAAGCAATGTGATACATGTGCAGGTATGGTTCTAAACAGACCGGTGCAATTGGAATGACTAGTGAGTATGCATCTGGGACACCTAGAGGCCCACACGCAGGAACAAAACCTGAGATAAGTACATTAGGGCAGGCACTGCGGTGACTTAAGCCCTTGGGGTCACAACACACTAACAGAAAGTAGCACTCGTTGGAAAAACTGGGGGCTCACACTGTAGGGATCACCGTCAGCTGTTTGGGCGGCTGAGTTCTGTAATGCTGTACTCTTGTAGGGATAGTATGGACGAACGTGCCACACTACAGACACCAAATGTCATACTGTGGTACCAATACTTATTTACTCCATGGTGCAGAGTCCTTCTTGAGAAGCTAACTGGTTTGCAGCTAGTCAAGAAATTCACCGCATTTCACGGAACCCCTAGGTTCATTACCGCAATCACAAGCATCCGCCACCTATCTCTATCCTGGGCCAGTCCAATCCAGTCCATACACCCACATCCCACCTCCTGGAGATCCATCCTAATATTATCCACCCATCTATGCCTAGGTCTCCCCAGTGGCCTCTTTCCCTCTGGTTTCCCCACCAAGACCCTATACACCCCCCTCTCCTCACCCATACGCGCCACATGCCCAGCCCATCTCATTCTTCTCGATTTTATCACCCGTACAATATTGGGTGAGGAGTACAAATCATTTAGCTCCTCGTTATGCAA
>Ga0136643_10015606_pt1 | contig 11414 bp, 9 predicted proteins | sample TergutLab28metaG_FD_96883 | JGI IMG/M metagenome (GOLD analysis project Ga0136643, IMG submission 96883) | Labiotermes labralis P1 segment gut microbial communities from Petit-Saut dam, French Guiana - Lab288 P1 (version 3) (version 3) | ecosystem: Host-associated > Arthropoda: Insects >...
AAAGCCGGATGTATTCCGCCGATCTATGTCAGCTCCAATCTGGATAAAGGCGATGCGATCAATGCGGAACACATCAAAAACTACAGTGATTTGATTTCGTGTCTCTAGTCCGGGACTTCAGAAAGGAGAAGTTATGAAAATTGTGTGTGTCTGTGGATTGGGAATGGGCTCCAGCCTGATTCTCAAAATGAGTGTTGAATCTGCGATGCAGCAGCTCGGCATCAAGGAGTGCGATGTCGAGCACATTGCGGCAGGGACCATGGAGGGGTTGAAACCTGATATCATCGTCACAGCGGAAGATTTCCGTGACGAGTTCCCTGACAGTGAGAATGTTGTATTTGTGCAAAACGTTGTGAAAGTGGACGGCGTGAAAGCGGCGCTAAAGGAGTACCTGGAGGCAAAAGGTCTTCTTTAATGGGAGGCTAATATAAACTGAATCGCCAAAATTTGAAGGAGGAAACGAAGTATGCAAGCTCTAGAATTTCTATTGTCCGTTGTTCAAACCCCCGCATTAATCCTCGGTTTGGTTGCGTTGATCGGTCTGATCGTGCAACGGAAAAGTGGGTCTCAGGTATTTGCCGGCACGATTAAGACAGCGCTCGGGATGCTGATCTTATCCGGCGGTGTAGGCGTCCTCATTACTGCAATTTTGCCCTTCGTGTTCATGTTCCCGGTGGTGTTCAATCTCGAAGGTTTTGCAACCGGTTCTGAGCTGATCTCCGCTGCTATGCTCGAGGCGGCGCCGGTCATTGCGTCCACCTCGGCCATCATTATGGCCATCGGGTTCCTAGTCAACATCGTGCTCGCACGCTTCACACCGCTCAAGTACATTTTCTTGACCGGTCACATGATGTGGATTTCTTCCGTGTTGGTCGCTTATGTGCTGTACGCAGCAGGCATGGGCTCGACGATGATTGTCATCATCGGTGCTGTTATCCAAGGTGCATTACTTACCATCTTGCCTGCCATTGCACAACCGATCATGCGGAAGATCACGGGTTCAAACGACATTGCGCTTGCGCACCTTACCACCCTCGGCACAGTACCCTCTGCCTATATCGGAAAACTGGTCGGCAATCCTGCAAAAAATGCAGAGGACATGAACTTGCCAAAGGGTCTTTCATTCTTTAAAGACACAGCCGTCGCAATTTCTGTTGTGATGCTGTTGTTCTACATCATCCTCGTCCTCATTGCCGGCCCTGAGGTAGTCGCAGAAGTCGGCGGCGCAGGCGAACAGAACTTCATCCTCTTCGGCATTTTGAATGGTCTCGGGTTTGCAGCCGGTGTTTTGATTCTTCTCCAAGGTGTCCGGATGTTCCTGGGTGAAATCGTCCCTGCGTTTAAAGGAATTTCTGACAAACTGGTTCCAAACGCTGTCCCGGCGCTTGACGTTCCAGCAATTTTCCCGTATGCGCCCAATTCTCTGATGATCGGCTTTATCACCGCAGTTGTGGGTATGATCGTTGCGATGTTCGCATCTGCCGCCGCATTCGGTGCGGTCCCGCTGGTGTCTATCATCGGTGCATTCTTCACCGGCGGTGTGGCCGGTATCATGGGGAACGCCTTAGGCGGCCGCCGCGGTGCTGCTGTGGCCGGTTTCTCCTATGGCTTTATCCTCATCTTCCTGTCCGGGTTCACCTACAACCTCTTCAATGGCTTTAGTGCGTTGAACGACGGGGTTGCACTTGGTGTCGGACACGACTGTGTGGACGCGATGGTGACCATGGTCGCATTCCAGAACACCTGGGTTGGCCTTGCAATCTTAGCGGGTGTCTTCGCACTTCTCTCTGTCCTTGAAGTGCGGTACCAGAAGAGAGTGCGTGAGAGCGCAGATGAGACGGATGAGACGGATGAGACGGATGAGACGGATGGGATAGATAAGACAGATGAGACAGATGCGTAAAACTGGCTATTAAATCTATGATTATGTGGCGGGGATATGTTATACTATATTCCTGCCACATAGTTGCGCCAATAGACACAGCTTGCGGAGTGATTGCGGTCGCTGCAAGACAGGGGAAAGGGGGTGGTTTGATGGAGTACAGAGGAAATCCGGTCTCTCACGGCATCGCCATAGGGGACGTGTATCTCTACACGCCTTTTCAGGCTGAAATTACGGAAAAAACCATCGGGACCGATGAGATAGAGGCGGCGGTGCAGGCGTATTTCGATCTGCGTACAAAAGCCCAGGCGGAACTCGCAATGATCCAGGAGAAACTCCAAGCGGGCAGCCCGGACAAAGCCAAAATATTTGCGGCACATGTGGACATGCTCTTGGATGCGGCTGTGAACGGAGAAATTGAGACGCTGATCCGTGATGCGCATTTGTCGCCGGAGTGCGCCATAGAGCGTGGGTATAGCAAATTCATACGCCTCTTCTCCAAGGCCAAGGTCTTGCAGATTCGGGAGCGGGCCGCCGATTTGCGGGATTTAAAGACACGGCTCCACCGGATTTGGGCTGGTGTGCCGGAGCGGAATTTGTCGGCGCTGGAAAAAGAGGTCATTATTGCCGCACACGACCTCCTGCCCTCTGACACTGCGACGTTGGACCGGTCTAAGGTGCTGGGCATTGTCACGGAAATCGGCGGGCGCACGTCCCACTCCGCCATTATCGCCCGCAGCTATGAAATCCCCGCTATACTGGGGGTTCCCAATATCATGGCCGCACTTCGAGACGGTGAACGGGTGATCCTGGACGCAGTGGAGGGCGTATTGTACACCTCCCCGGATGAGGCGGCGTGTGCGCACTACGCCGAAAAGCGAGGGGCATATCTGGCCCATGCAGCTGAATTGAAGCAGTATCGGAGCGCTGTACCTGTCACCCGGGACGGGGTTCCCATTGAGGTGCATTTGAATATGGGATCGGCTGATCCGGATGAACTCTCCGGATCTCTGTATACGGACGGCGTGGGGCTGTTTCGCACGGAGTTTATGTATCTATCCAGCCCGAGCTTGCCGACGGAGGAAGAGCAGTTTCAGGCCTATCGAAAAGTCGCCCTGGAATTCGGCCAGCGCCCGGTGATTTTGCGCACCCTGGATATCGGCGGCGATAAGCAACTGGAGAGTATGGAACTGCCCAGAGAGGACAATCCATTTCTGGGGCTGCGGGCGCTGCGGCTGTGTTTTGAGAATCTGCCCCTGTTTCAAGCTCAGCTTCGGGCGGTGTTCCGTGCAGCCTGTTACGGGAACTTATGGCTGATGCTCCCCATGGTGGGTAGTCTGGATGATATTCGGGCGGCAAAAGCGGTCATCGAAGAGGTCAAGGAAGCGTTGCGGCAGGAGGGGATAACGCACAACCCAGATATCCCCGTCGGCATTATGATTGAAATCCCCGCCATTGCATTGGTGGCGGAGTTGGCGGCGGAAGAGGTTGATTTCGCCAGCATCGGTACAAATGACCTCTGCCAGTATCTCATGGCCGTGGACCGGTTAAATCCTGCGGTTGCAAACTACTATCAAAGCTATCACCCCGCCATGTTCCGCCTGATCGGACAGACCGTGTCGGCGTTTTCTGCGGCGGGCAAGTCCATCGGCGTCTGCGGCGAGTTGGGCGGCGACCCCTTGGCGGCGGCGGTACTCATCGGCCTCGGAATGCGAAAGCTCAGCATGGGTATCTCGTCTGTGCCGGGGATTAAAAAGCTGATCACCGGCCTTACGATTCCACAGGCGGAGGCGCTTGCCAAGCAGGTCATGTCCTGTGCCACGGCAGATGAGGTGGAGCAGTGCTTGCGGGCGGAACTCGGAACTGCGCTCCCCGCGGTCTAGGCGAGGGAAATACAAAAAAGGAGAGATTCATATGTACACACGCAATGTATTGATCCAAAACCGCAGCGGGCTCCACGCCCGCCCGGCCTCTGAATTTGTCGCCTGTGCGGGCAAGTTTCAGTCGAAGATTACGATCCGGAGCGCCAGTGAAGGAGATGAGGTGGATGCCAAGTCCATCCTGTTCTTGCTGTCCATCGGCTTGGGGCAAGGGGACGAGGTGGTCATCACGGCGGACGGCGGGGATGAAGTTGAAGCGGTTGAGGCCCTGGCGGCGTTGATTGAATCGAAGTTTGGGGAGGAGTAAACCGAAAACGGCTAGCGCATCAGAATGCGGAGGGATGAAATTCCCGGAGGAGTTGGCAAGCAATCAACCGCTTGATAGGCTTCAGCCGAGACTGTATCGGCTCTAAAGAATCGCAGGGTAGAGAGAAGAAACGACAAAAACCGGAGCAAATTACCATGTTGCTCCGGTTTTTTTACGACTTACTCACGCAGTTACACTCTCTGCGCCTTGATCAGATTCGTTGTACCTTTCACGCCGATGGGGACACCGGCGGTGATGACGACCAGATCGTCTTCTTCCACCAGACCTGTCTCTTTTGCTTTTGCCAGGCCGGTCTCGAAGAGTTCGTCGGTGCTCTCCACGTCCTTGCCGTAGCAGGGGGTCACGCCCCAGGAGATGGCCAGCTGGCGCATGACTTTCTCGTCGGGGGTCACGGCCACGATGGGGCATGTGGGGCGGAAGCGGGAGATCATCCGGGCCGTGGTGCCGGAGGAGGTGACGCAGACAATGGCCTGGGCTTTTAGCTCCACCGCCGTGTTGCAGGCGGCCAGGGAGATGGCGTCGGAGATAGTGGTCACCCCGTCTCTGGCGCTCTTATACGCGGGGGCGTAGGCCTTGGCCCGATCCGCCCGCTCTACGATCCGGGCCATGGTGGCGAGGGATTCTAAGGGATATTTGCCGGAGGCGGTCTCCCCGGAGAGCATGACGCAACTGGTGCCGTCGAAGACGGCGTTGGCCACGTCGTTGACCTCGGCGCGGGTGGGCCGTGGGTTGCGGATCATAGAGTCTAACATCTGGGTGGCGGTGATGACGGGCTTGCCCCGGCGGACGCACTCGGCGATGAGCATTTTCTGGATAATGGGGACCTCTTCCGCCGGAATCTCCACGCCCAGGTCACCTCGGGCCACCATGATCCCGTCGGAGACGTCGAGGATCTCGTCAATGTTGTTGACGCCCTCTTGGTTTTCGATTTTGGAGATGATCCGGATGTCTTCCCCGCCGCAGGCTTTCAGGACGCGGCGAATGGCTGTCACGTCTTCCGCCTTTCTGACGAAGCTGGCGGCGATGTAATCAAAATCGTGCTGGGCGGCAAAGATGATATCCCGCTCGTCCCGCTCGGTGAGGCTGGGCAGAGCGATATTGGTGCCGGGCAGATTGATGCTTTTGTTGTTGCCCAATTCTCCGCCGTTTACAATCGTGCAGATAATCTCCTCCCCCTGGATCTCCAGCACGACCAGTTCAATGAGTCCGTCGTCTATGAGAATGTGGGTACCGGGTACGACCTCACGGCAGAGGTTTGTATAGGTGACGCTGACGCCTCGGGTGGACCCCTCCACCTCGCTGCAGTGGAGAGAGAATTTCGCGCCCTGTTCCATTTGGATCTTCCCCTCGGGAAATGTCTTCGTCCGGATCTCCGGCCCTTTGGTGTCCATCATAAGGGCCACCAAGAGACCCAATTCTTCCCGTAACTCCTTTACCATTTCGACCCGCTCCAAGTGCTCTGCGTGGTCGCCGTGGGAAAAGTTGAGCCGGGCGCAGCTCATGCCCTTTCGCATCATCTCCCGCAGGATATCCCTGTTCGAAACCGCGGGCCCCAGGGTACATACAATTTTTGTCTTCCTCGGTTGTTTTAAGTTCAAGCGCGTTACTCCTCTCCAGATTTCCGTATTTCCCCAATCTAGGCGGGGAAATACGGCTGTTCTTATGGGTTTAATTCGCCGCCTCGTTCTGTCGGCGCTGTGCGACGTATTCGTCGTAGGTCATCTTCCGGTCGATGAGTTGTCCCTCGGCGGTGATCTCAATGATCCGGTTGGCTACGGTCTGGATCAACTGGTGGTCGTGGGTGGTGAAGAGGATATTTCCTGGGAAAGCCTCCAGGCCGTTGTTCAGCGCGGCGATGCTCTCCATATCCAGGTGGTTGGTGGGCTGATCCAGCAGGAGCACGTTGGCCCCCGAGAGCATCATCCTTGAGAGCATACAGCGCACCTTTTCGCCCCCGGATAGGACGGTGACCTTTTTGTATACGTCGTCTCCGGCGAAGAGCATCCGGCCCAAAAACTGGCGGACGAAACTCTCCCGCTTGTCCTCGGAGAATTGGCGCATCCAGTCCACCAGATTGATATCGTCCTGGAAAAAGGCGGCGTTGTCCCGGGGGAAGTAGGCCCGGCTGGTGGTGACGCCCCATTTGATCTCCCCTGCGTCTGGTTCCAGTTCCTCTGCCAGCAGTTGAAATAGGGCGGAGATGGCGTTTTCATTTTCTCCGATGAAGGCGACTTTATCGCCTTTGCCCAAAATGAAGCTGATATTGTCTAATAACTTCACGCCATCTATTGTCTTGGAGACCTCGGTGACGAAGAGGATATCTTTCCCCACCTCCCGTTCCGGCTTAAAGCCCACCCAGGGGTACCGACGGGAGGAGGCGGGCATCTCTTCAATGGTCAGTTTTTCCAAGAGCTTCTTCCGGCTGGTGGCCTGCCGGCTCTTGGATTTGTTGGCGGAGAAGCGCCGGATAAACTCTTGCAGATCTTGGATCTTGTCCTCGGTTTTCCGGTTTTGATCCCGCATCAGCTTCTGCATGAGCTGGCTGGAATCGTGCCAGAAGTCGTAGTTACCCACGTAGAGCTTGATCTTGCCGAAGTCGATGTCTACGATGTGGGTACAGACTGTATTGAGGAAATACCGGTCATGGGCGACCACCAGTACGGTACCCTCGTAGTCCAATAAGAAATCTTCCAGCCAGACCACGGAATCGATGTCCAGGTTGTTGGTGGGCTCGTCTAAGAGGACAATATCTGGTCTGCCGAAGAGGGCCTGGGCCAGGAGCACTTTTACTTTCTGCCGCCCCTCCAGTTCCCCCATCTGTTTTTCGTGGAGGGCGATGGGAATCCCCAGCCCTTGGAGCATTTGGGAGATCTCGCTCTCCGCCTCCCAGCCGCCCAGTTCGGCGAACTGTTCTTCCAGCTCCGCCGCCCGGAGTCCGTCCTCGTCGGAGAAGTCCTCTTTTTCGTAGATGGCGTCTTTTTCCTTGCCGCACTGATACAGGGGCGCATTACCCATGAGTACCGTCTCTAGGACAGAGTAGTCGTTGAACATCTCCTGATCCTGTTTGAGTACAGACATCCGCACGTCGGCGCCGATGCTCACATGGCCGCTGGTGGACTCGATCTCCCCGCTGATGAGTTTCAGAAAAGTAGATTTCCCGGCCCCGTTGGCGCCGATGATGCCGTAACAGTTCCCCGCGACGAACTGTAAATCCACCCGGTCAAATAGTTTCTGTGACCCGTAGGTTAAGCCTAGGTTGCTGACTGTGATCATGTACTATCTCCTTTTTCAATTAACAATGAACAATGAACAGATAACAATGATCGTGTCCGCCGCAGGCGGACGGATTTCAAATCATCGCCAGAGGCGATTCCAAAATTGTTCATTGTTAATTGTTATCTGTTAATTGCCTAAAACATCTCTGGCCGTTTCCACTGGGTCTCCGGCGTCGGGCCTTGGCCTGTGATCTCCTGGTAGAAAAACACTTTGGAGGCGTTGAAATAGGGTTCCAGCCACAGGGAGATGGCAAGGGAGATGACGGGGATGGACTGGAGGATAAACCAGCCGAAGAAACTCAAAACCAATTGGAAATACGCCATCTTTTTTCCCTGCATCAGCCGCCGGGATTCTCCAAAGTACCAAAAGACGTTCTTGTCCGGGTGATCCAGCAGGAGCAGATGGATCTGGGAGAACGCACACATGGCTACAATGCCGGGAACCACAAAAAAGAACAGCCCCAGGATCACAATGACCGTTTGAATCAGCCGGATGAAAAATCCCCGGATGAAGTAGTTGAACCCCTCAAAGAGACTCCGAAAGCCCAGCGTCTCGCCTTTGACCGTGCCTCTGATATAGTAGACGTATCCCAGGGACATGATCCACTGGAAGATCAGGAACACGGCGAAAAAGAGCGTCCCCAGTACGGTGAAGGTAAACGCCGGCAACTCGGCGGGTAATGTAAATACGCCGTGTTGGGCAGCGGTTGTAGCTGCTGCTGTCCACAGCTGAAGTGCCTCCGCCTGGAACCGGCCCACATCCGACAGGGCCAGATCCATCTGGGCCAGGATTACGCCAATAAGGAGGAACACCATCGTGACGATAAACAGACTCGGCCTGCGGGGCGTCAGCATTACTTTTTTTGCTTGTATTTTAATTTGTCGCCTGTCCAACTGTGTCTCCGCCTCCCAGCCGCTCGGGGTGTTCTCCAAACCCTGTGTAATCGGATTTGAAACGATCTTCTCTAGGTATTCTACCAGAAAGTTGGCGCTGTGTAAATTCAAATCCCATTAACATTTAGTGAACTTGCCAAAAAGTGCAAAAACACCAAAGTCATCCTTGACAAGATATCCGGGACACTGTACTATATCTTTACTCTACAACAAGACGTGACCACAATATATTGTGTTTTGCGTCATTCAGGAGGAAGAGATCATGATCGTGACAAATACCATTACCGCCATCAAAAAACGGGATGGCCGGCTGACGCCATTTCACACAGAAAAGATTGCCGAAGCCATTCATAAGGCCTTTGTGGCCACGGATCAGCCGGACAGCGAGGAACTTGCCGCACGGTTGGCGGAGGAAGTCATTTCCAGACTGGAAATGGAGGGTGAGACCCAGCCAGATGTGGAACACATACAAGATATAGTAGAGACCGTCCTGATGGACAACGGGTACGACGCCACCGCCAAGGCGTATATCCTCTATCGCTCCGAGCGGAGCCGTCTCCGGGAGATGAAATCCCGCCTCATGCGCCGCTACGAGGAGATTACGTTCTCAGACGCCCGGGATTCGGACATTAAGCGGGAGAACGCCAACATCGACGGGGACACGGCCATGGGCGTCATGCTCAAGTTCGGTTCCGAGGGGGCAAAGCAATTTTACCACAGCTATGTGTTAAATCGGGATTTTGCCCAAGCCCACTCAGAGGGCGATATCCACATCCATGACCTGGATTTCTTGACTTTGACGACGACCTGTTGTCAGATCGATATTCTCAAACTCTTTAAAGGGGGCTTCTCCACCGGTCACGGCACCCTGCGGGAACCCAATGATATCAACTCCTACGCCGCACTGGCCTGTATCGCCATCCAGTCCAACCAAAACGATCAGCACGGCGGCCAGAGCATCATCAATTTCGATTATGGCATGGCCCAAGGGGTGTCCAAAACCTTTGTGCGCCTGTATCGCCAAAACCTGACCAAAGTTCTCATGCTCTGGAAAGAGATGGCGGATCCAGAGACGGAAATCCGGGCCATGATCGAAGATATCTACAAAACCCACGGTCTGCGCCCCACATTAGAGGGATATGACGCCTATCTGGAGAAAGAACTGCCGATCTTGGTGGCCCGCTTCGGCGACGAGATAGCCATGAAGAAGGCCCAGGCCCTCGCCATCCACCACGCCACAAAAGAGACGGATCGGGCCACGTTCCAGGCCATGGAGGCCTTTATCCACAACCTGAACACCATGCACTCCCGGGCCGGCGCCCAGACGCCTTTTTCCTCCATCAACTACGGCATGGACACGTCTCCCGAGGGGCGGATGGTGATCCGAAATGTCCTGCTCACCACGGAAGAGGGTCTGGGTGGCGGGGAAACACCCATTTTCCCCATCCAGGTCTTCCGGGTCAAAGATGGAATCAGCTTAAACGAGGGCGAGCCCAACTATGACCTGTTCAAATTGGCCTGCCGGGTCAGCGCCAAGCGCCTCTTCCCCAACTTTGCCTTTGTAGATGCGCCGTTTAATATTCAGTTTTATGACGGCCGCCCGGAGACGGAGATCGCCTACATGGGCTGCCGGACACGGGTCATCTCCAACATCCATGACCCCAGTCAACAGATCGGTAACGGCCGGGGGAATTTGAGCTTTACCTCCATCAATCTGCCCCGTCTGGCCATCCTGGCCGAGGGGGATGTGGACAAGTTCTTTACATCTCTGGATGAGAAGATGGATCTAGTCTGCAACCAGCTCCTGGAGCGGTTTGAAATCCAGGCCTGTAAGAAAGTGTATAACTTTCCGTTTCTCATGGGCCAGGGCATCTGGTTGGACAGTGAAAAACTGGACTGGAACGACGAGATACGGGAGGTCTTGAAGCACGGTACGCTCACCCTGGGCTTTATCGGCCTGGCGGAGACCCTGAAAGCTCTTTTGGGCGTCCACCACGGCGAGAACGAAGAGGCGCAAACCCTCGGGTTGGAGATTATCCGCCACATGCGGGCCAAGCTGGATGCAAAGAGCAAGGAGATGCAGCTCAACTTCTCCCTCATCGCCACTCCTGCTGAGGGATTGTCCGGCCGGTTCGTCAAGATGGATCGGACCCAGTTCGGCGAGTTGGAGGGGATCACTGATAAGGAATACTACACCAACGGATTCCACATCCCGGTGTACTATGATATCACCGCCTTTGAAAAGATTCGCCTGGAGGCCCCCTATCACGCCTTTACCAACGCCGGACACATCAGCTACGTGGAAATGGACGGCGACCCCAGCGAAAATCTGGAGGCCTTTGAGAAGATCGTCCGCTTTATGCAGCAGTCGGGTGTGGGCTACGGCTCCATCAACCACCCCATTGACCGGGATCCCGTCTGCGGCTTCTCCGGTATCATCAAGGACCAGTGTCCCGGTTGCGGCCGCCGAGAGGACGACGATGTACCCTTTGACCGCATCCGCCGCATCACCGGTTATCTGGTGGGCACCTTGGATCGGTTCAACAACGCCAAGCGGGCCGAAGAGCGGGATCGGCTCAAGCACGGCTGTTAAAGCGATACATTACAATGCGCGGGACCAGTGGAAACGACTCGTCCCGCGCTTTTTTGTGGAGAATCTTGCCCTTGACTTTGAGAGCATTGCCGTTGTATAATGTCAAAGCTGTCATGTGGCAATACACATAGTTGGAGAGATGTCCGAGTGGTCGAAGGAGCACGATTGGAAATCGTGTAACGGCAAAAACCGTTCGGGGGTTCAAATCCCCCTCTCTCCGCCAGGTTTCGAAACACCCTTGAAAACACTAGATTTTCAAGGGTGTTTTTTGCGTTTACACGTTTTTTGCACGATTTTATCTAAAACTTGTATCGCCCGCTCTTCCTCACGAGGATATAGGTGTGCGTATGTATTCCATGTGATCTCAATCTTAGAATGCCCCAACCGTCTGGCGATCTCTTGTATGTTGATGCCCTCATTGGCAAGCAGCGAGGCGTGGGAGTGGCGAAAATCGTGTATGCGAAGTGTATTTTGCTTTGCCAAGACAGAATATTTCACATTGCGCTTTTGGATGGTGCTGTCCCGAAGTGGACTTTGACCGCCACATATTTTAAGGTAATTG
>Ga0136643_10015608_pt1 | contig 11413 bp, 4 predicted proteins | sample TergutLab28metaG_FD_96883 | JGI IMG/M metagenome (GOLD analysis project Ga0136643, IMG submission 96883) | Labiotermes labralis P1 segment gut microbial communities from Petit-Saut dam, French Guiana - Lab288 P1 (version 3) (version 3) | ecosystem: Host-associated > Arthropoda: Insects >...
ATTTGCACATTGCTTTGTTTATATGCAAATAACTTATGTGTCAAGCAACAAAAACATTTTTCAGCAATCTAGAATTATAATAATTAAGAAAGTATCCGCCTAACAGCAAACACTTGTGACATGACTCAGACAGTTAATCACTGGCCTCTCAACATGGTGGCTCATGTTCAACGTCAAGCTAGTCAACATATGATTCATGCTTCTTATAATAAAACCAACTAGATGCACTAATTTCTCGAATTTTTAAATGAGTACTACTTTGAGAAAGTTGAGGTAGTCTCTTACAGTGTAAAACTTCCTGAAAAGAAATGGTTAATTAGAAATAACACAATGCTAACACCTTTTTTAATGGTTCAGAATTACACATGTACTGATATTAAATCTCCATGTAAAATCAACCAACAAATTCCCAAATTCTTTAATTGAACACCCTGTGTAGGACATGACTATTCTTCGACATTGCTGACAGCCTGATAATACAAATCTTTATATATCAAAACTGTACTGCTGACAAGAAAGCTGTCTATTCTCCTACAGCGAAAGCTCTTCCAAGCAATGATATAAACATTATTATATAAAAACTGGTGCAAGTCTATTACATGAGTTGTAAACAGCTCTACTACTGCCAGAGATCAGTACAATTTGGTTCACACGTCCTTATGAATGGACCCAAACAGGGCCAGATCTGGCCATATTCATGGGGAAAGGCGAAAAATAAAAAAAGTTTCTAAACAACAGGTACAGAAAATTATTTTGATAAAAGTAAGCAAAGAATTTTTAGCCACCAATTCATCCCCCCTCTGATCTTTAGGGCAACTAGCACATATATGGAAAACAAGAAATGCTACAAATGTTGCGTGGAAAATATTAGAAAAGAGACATCTTTGGAGAACAGTAAGAAACTTGCAGAAGCACAGTGTGAACTGGTGAACTCATCTCAACAATCACATGTAATTTATACACAGGATGGATTAACTGCGGAACAGTCCATAGTGACTGAATATCAACTTAACCTTTTGACGCCTAATGTCAACTATAGTGGTCGTACCGCACCGCTAACCTCTAAAGTTGCATTATATATATTTATTCAACAAATATAGGTACTGAATATTTTAAACATGGTATATATTCTCCTTTTTTTTCCTTCAAAATCAGTTTGTTTCATAATTCTAACATATTTGGTTACTGTATTATTCACATTTTATATACAGGGTGTGCTAAAATAAAAAAAATAATTCCGGCGCCAAAAGATTAAACCTGCTGTTTAAACACGGTCATGCAGAAAAAATACACGGTACAGAAAAGCCAAATTTCAACCCTAAAGTTGTCTGGTTACAATGCAATCGTAATGGGAAGAATCTGACATAAAAGGGACCAGGCATATTCTGGTGATGAAGGCTTTAAATGGATTTCATACACAACTACTATAATTCTGTTCATTCAGTTATGCGGTCACACAGCTTGGTCTCCAACATTAACCCTTTAAACCCCAAATTAAATACCAACTACCATTTGCTGGCATTATTACGAGCTCACCATATTCTCCACATTAGCAGGATAAGGGTTAAGGGAAGAACAGAGCCTAAGGGTTTTTGAGAATAAGGAAGACATTTGCACCTAAGAGAAAGAACTTAAGAGGGGATTGGGCAAAACTATACAAGGATGACATTCATGACTAGCTGTCCCCACCAAATATTTTTTGGGTGATCAAATCAAGAACTGTGAGATGGGGAGGGCATCTGACACTTTGAGGAGAAGAGAAATGCATACACGGTTTTGGTGAGAAAACCTGAAGACAACAGACAACCTGGAAGACTATACATAAATGGCAGAATCAATATTTAAATTGATCTTAAAGATATAGGAGAGGAGGGAGTGGACTGGATTAACCTGGATCGGTATACAGACAAGTGGTGGGCTCTAAGAACAAGGAAATGAACCGTTTTGCTCCACAAGAGGCTGAAAATTTCTTGACTACGTGAGGAATTCTGGCTTCTCAAGAACTCTTGCTCCAAGCAGTTCAAATGTATAAATTAAATCATTCATGATGAAACAGACACCATCAAACAATGAACTGTTTCAAAAAATAAAAGTACAACATAATAATATAGAAGTATACTTAGGCAATCAAACATGGAGTGGTTATCAGTTTGCATGCATGAAAATCAAGAGGTGTACCTGCCAGAAAATGAAATGTTCCTTGATGACAGTCTTGATGGCTTTATTAGACCACACATCACGATTCAGAATCTGACACGAGAACTCCATTACATTCTGCACATTGACCATAAGCCACTTCTCACAGGCTACCCCAGCATCTCGAGCCTGAAAGCATTGTGTGGGTCTCTGGCACCTTGTAACGTAAATGTTGCACAAGTACAAACAATAAAAGCACAATGTGTAGTCATATCTGTTCTTCATGCATGAAATTAGCACACAAAATATTGATGAACTGTGATACCATAAGTCTACTTAAAATGTTGCTATAAGAATTTATTTTGGTTTAGGTTAAGTCCACTATGATACTACTCTACTCAAAGGTCCAACAAGCATTCATCATTCTCCTCCAGAATGATTCACTCCAGATTAAAGGGACACATCATTACTTACTTACTTACTTACTTACTCCATGGTGCAGAGTCCTTCTTGAGAAGCTAACTGGTTTGCAGCTAGTCAAGAAATTCCCCGCATTTCATGGAACCTGATAGTTCATTACCACACTCAAAAGCGTCCGCCACCTGTCTCTATCCTGGGCCAGCCCAATCCAGTCCATATACTCACATCCCACCTCCTGGAAATCCATCCTAATATTATCCACCCATCTATGCCTAGGTCTCCCCAGTGGTCTCCTTCCCTCCGGTTTCCCCTACCAAGACCCTATACACCCCCCTCTCCTCACCCATATGTGCCACATGCCCAGCCCATCTCATTCATCTCGATTTTATCACCTGCACAATATTGGGTGAGGAGTACAAATCATTTAGCTCCTTGTTATGCAATCTCCTCCATTTCCCCATTACCCCATCCCTCCTAGGTCCAAATATTCTCAACACCATGTTCTCAAAAAGGGACACATCATACAAAATACAATGCTTTGAAGATCTACAATTCCTGTGGACACAGGATATAGCTGACCAAAATAAAAACATAGTATTTATATATGGCTTTATCAATAACAGAATTCTCTGTCACTCCAGGCCATAAATTTCTACCACTTAAGTTCTGCAAAGGACGGATACGATGAAGGCACGTCGGCATTTCTTTGTAGTTTGAATATAAGGACACACAGATCACAGTGGATACCACCGTACACAGGCTGTATTAGGAAAATACCCACAATCCTTTTAAGTGTATAATCCAAGTACTGTGAGATTTGTGGTTTGCGCAGCAGAGTTGCTGATGATTCAGGTCTTCTGGTATGTGACAATGTGTCCATGGGCAAGTAGTTTCTGATGTTTCAAAAGAACATAGTTCCCTCATTTCAGTGTCAAACAGTTTAAGAATAATGACAAGAATGCTTGACCTGGATTGCTTGAGCCTGATGATGAAGGTACCATGTTCCTTCAAAATGTCAAGAAATACTTGCCAAATAACACAGATTCACATCACAGATGACCTGATTCTACATTCTGGGTCTTGTTTATGAAACTAAAAACATGACGGGTGTCATCTTATAGTATTCGGGTACATACAGTATAATGGTACTGACTTGGGATGAGAACTGTGTCCTTCACATTGGACTACATTCTGAAAAGAAATAAACCCAACAGCACCAAACACACTGTCCAAGGCCGACAGACACTGCACTGCTACTCTGTGACAATGTCACAACCATACCTACTTGCACACCACTAGGATAAATTGGTCTATGGTGCTTCAGCCTCCCTCCAGACCAGACACCACCTACCTGAGAATTTAAGTTTACTGGGATGTGATGGTGTGCCACTGGGTAACTGGTTCTCTAACCCACTGACACAGCGTCACATCCCAGTAGACTTGAATCCTCAGCTACACCACTGTAAGAACCTCAAACCTCACCATACATCCCATCTGTTTTGGTCCTTTAATGACAGGATTTTGAGGACACCATATTGAATGTATCTCTCTTCTATACATCAGTGACTAAAAAGCATGGAGAAATACATGGACTACGTCACATGCAGCAATTTGTGGCTGCAAGCACACACACACATATCTTGTAGGTTTTATAAAATACAAGCAGATGTTTATGATACCCTGCAAACAGTTTTTCATATTTATATTAGAGTTTAATGACCTCAACTTACATATCACACAATGGAAGTTCATATTAAACGGCTGATTTCAGGTGTACATAGACTTTGTAAATAAGCATGAGTACATTACATAACAGCAACACATGTAAACAAAATGCTATTTACAAAATCAAAATCTGTGTAATAGCGAAACAATGTATCTTACATTCTGGAATGTTCCTTGGAACATGAGATCCAATGGAGGACGAAACAAGTCTTCCAAACTCCTCTTCTTCGAGGACAAATTAGATCCTGTCATCATTTCTTCTTGTCGACCTGTAAAAATAATGGAATTACTGAAATGACTTCCACTTTCATTTACCTCATAATATGGAAATGAACCACTTGTTACAGGCTTCAAAGAATGTTTAAAATTATTTAAAATATCTTCAATGGTACATAACAGTAGAACATTGGTACTTCCAAAACTTTTGTGTAATACAGGATAAGTTGAATTGGATGGAAAACATGGACTTTATATTTCCTGGTGAATTTGGGTGAACACACAACAAGACAACAACATATCTTACATGTTGATATACTGAAAAATTTTTTAACACCAAACTGTAACAAGGACAACATACCAAAAGGAACACTTGAAATATGTACAATGTGTATCATAATCACTTACTGTCATGTGTATTATAGCAAGTTACAAATAATGGATGCCAGAACCAAACAGAAAGCAAACAAAACCTACCAGAGTGTTTGCATCGTTTGACATCTGCATTTTTAAGCCAAACACAATCAGGAACAAAAATGAAAGAACATGAAAAAAGCATTAACATCACATGAACTGGCAACTAAAGAAGAGGTTTACAGTTACAATGCTGTATGAAATTGAATCTGGTACCCAAGACACGCTACTTACAACAAAAGGGAAACATGTATTCTAAGAGAAATTGTCACTACTGGAAAATCTTACATTCATGATGGGAAGGCTAGTGTCTCTTGCAACAGCCAACATGTCCAAACAAAATTACATACTGCAAGATGTGATATTTTACTGATTGATGTAATTTTGGGGGTGGCCAACCCTGTAGTCTGGTAGAAACGAACATTGTGGAGGAATCTGTTGCCCCCATTTTCAAGGCAGAAGAATAAGATGAACATGGAAAAATGGCACAGACCAAGCAAAACAGAGAACCAGCAGTGAGACTCTCATTAATTTCAACTGTTGTATTTCATGCGCTTGTTACTACATGACAATGACAGAGAGCTTTATTGACAGCTGACATGTTACATATAATGACAAAGTACAGGTCACACCTCCCTAATCTGACTCCAGGAGGACCTGGTCAGTACATTATGGCATGTAACACCTTTTACAGGACAAGGGTAAGTAAAGCATTAAGTTATTTCTCGTACAAAACAGTAAATGCTACACCTGAGTCACACCAAGACTGCTTCATGTAAACAAACTCTTCCACGGCAGTGCCAACTAACACACACGAGGACATATTGTGGATGATCAAAACACATAAATATTTATTAAATTTACAATAAACATGCAACAATAATGGCAGAAATGAAAAAAAGGAGCACAAAAGCATGTGACTGGATTCACAATTGGCACAGATGTATTTAGCAGTTTTCATTAAATCATGCCAGAGCATAGGGGAGGGGAGGGGGTTGCCAGATCATGTAATTCCAGATTAGGGAGGTGCAACCTGGATTATCTTGGTAAATTGAGTGGGAACAAAAGAAATGGAAAATTTTACAATGTCACTCAACATTTAAGGGTGCTATGGACGCCAGAACAGATTCTCTAGTCATAGGCAACATGAGAACTGAAACTGGGAACACATCAGCCATCTGGGTTTCACATTGTATTTGCTTAATAAAGAGCATACATCACAATGTACAATACTGCAAATTGGCTGGCTGGTGCAGGAAGGGGTACTGCAGGATATAGCATAAAAGTTTTAACATTTTGGAAAATGGCCCAGTCCACATCACTGAGGTTTGGGATAATGAGAAATGTCAGATCAAACCAGATTGTGATTAAACTCTTTGCAGTATCACATTTCTTGCAATATGCTCTTTACTGAAACACACACAGCACGGCCTGTTACTTCAAATCGTAACTTCCTGACATGGCAAGTCAGTAACGTTGTAACAACACAGGTCTTATTCATGTTACAAGGCTACAGGACTTTGAAATGTGAATGAACAAGGACAGGTGGAGATGAAAGCACACAAAAATTAGTGGAAAGGATGGTTCTGTTTACTTCACACAATGTTACAGTGTTACAATGTGCTTACAATAAGTGTTCAAAATGGCTGCCTTTGCCCTAGATATATAGCCTGGCCCATTTTAGCAGGCCTACAGAAATGGGAACATGTCTATTCATTTTGGTAGCACATCTGACTGTGTGTGGAAAGACTCTTCTAGAAGTGCTGGCAGTGAATGTACCAAAATATGAGTGTAAATTTCTCCTGTCAGCCATGGAATATATTGGCCATGCATTCTGCTGAAGGTTACTGGCAAGCGCCAGTACAAATCTCAAAGTTTAAAGTTCAAAGTCCTGTAGCTTTGAAATGACTGCTAATTGGGTCCATGTTGATATGATATTTTTGACTTCATATGAGGTCAGGAATCTAAGCTTGAAGACATGACAGAACATTACCCGACACACTATACATGTGTGTAATACATTTACTGATTTTTCATAGAAGTATTTCCATTAAAAAAACCCACTAGTCCTCCTGGATCAGTCTGATTTCCTACAACTACTGCTTCATTTACAAAATAACACTTAATGACTCTTCATCACTTATGATTCAGAATTCTATCAGTTTTTGTCCAAGACAACAATTTTGTTCTACGTTTTTAGTTGTTATCACAAACTTACGTGTTTCGACCTGGAAATCTCGGAACGAGTCGAACACAGAATGGACTGCTCTCTTGGATCTGCTAGGGTAGCTGTGAAAGAGTGGGGATTCAACAAGAACTTCCCGTTGGGGTAGAATTGGATCCCGAACCTGACTAGAGGAAGATGCTCCATCCTGGTCCTCCAGGAACATGTTGATGGCCATTTCAACATTCCCATGGCAGGCTTCCAGCATCTGCTTTGCAGTTTCTTTTGATGCTCCTACAAAATAGTTGTTGTTGATAAAGCAGCCCTCTGCCCCTCCCCAGTGAGAGTGATAGAGAGAACAGTAGGAGGTTCAGGACAGAACTTACAGAGTACATATTTATATTGCAGATTTCCAGCCCCATAAACTCAAATTTATTGCTGATGCTGATATACGTAAAGTGAGTTTATAACCAAACAGTAAAATACAGTTGGCTCAAACGACAGTGTGCTGGACTAGTGCACTGATGGTCACAGTATGGAATTCTAGAACAGTCAACTTTTTATATTGCTTGTAATTGTAAATACTTTATGGGTCACCATCATTTTAACGTTAGGAATAATCTGTCACTTATGTACACATTATATCTACGTTAAACATGCTGCACATAACCTCAAAGTTTTGCACTACTGCCATGGTTGTTAATAGTTAATTTATAAACATGATAAAGGGCTTACTGTCAGTCTGGCCTACACCACAGATCCACAGTATGCTGAATTAATGTGTTTTTCATTTGGAAATTCCAATCTTCTGGGATACAACACCATGTACATTAGTATACAGGTACCAATATTGTAGGGAAGATGGCTGCCTTGATCTTCAGGGTAGTCTTGGACTAAATGCAATGACTTATTAGTTATCACCAACAAATTAAAAACTAAATACAGATTTTGCAAATCTACCATGCTTTTGTTTTAGATCATAAAGAATATTAACTTCATAAAATGTCTACTGATTACAATGTCACTTATGGACAATAAAGCAACTGGAACTATTGTGAGTCTTTAGAGCTTGGTGTGTCCACTACATTATTACTAACTCAAGGCAAGTTAAAAGCACTGGATTGGGGTGGCCTCTACTGGCATAACATTTACAATATACATCTAAAAAAAAAATGGGAAACACCCAACTGCCACAAGAGTCAAACTCTCCACCACTGTAAAAACCTCAAATACTGCATTATGCTAATATGTCAACTGGCTGAAAATTTGAAATGGATCGAGAGACAGCAGATCATGCTGACATACTCCTAGCAATCCCTAAAGAATATATATGCCCTAGTGACAGATGGAGGATCCCTGCAGATACACATGAATTTTCATGGACTGTGGACAAATGGATATGCAGACCTAGATGACAATAAATGTTGGAAAATCCCCTCTCTGACAGCTGACATATGAAGAAAGAACTCTTCTCTCTGCCTCTCAGCTTATGTAACAATGATATGTTAACTATGTAACATAACATCAAATCAACAACTCAACAGGATGGACTGAGGAGCGCCACAAACAACCTCAATAAGAGTACTGCACCTCTAGATTGATACCCAGTGATATGTGTCATAGCCATCTCAATCTCAAAGACACTGGGCTTAGGCACTAGTGGCTCTGCTGTATGTATTTCTGTCTCACTAACATCATTCAAAAATTGACAGCAATGGTTTGTCCACCTTATAATACTTATACATGCTCTTGCTCAGACAGCACTACAGTTACAACAGCATTACAAGTTGCGTCATGCCAAACAAGATGCTCTTTCTTTGGATTTGAATGCACAGTGTCACATTAAATACAAGGAGATGAGAGTTAAAATTAGCATTTTTTACTTATGTCAACAGAGTTTACCAGTGCACCAAATTTCACTGAAATCCAAAAGAACCAGGTTGAAAAATTCACTTCTTTTTGTTGATTTACCATGCACCAGCTCAACAAAACATATGTAATTCAAACAATGCAGCATCAACTTAGACTAAACTGAACTAACCTAATTTAATGAAATTAAAACAGAATTTTATACAATACAGAGGTGATGCGTATTTGCATCTGAGTATAAGCATTATTTACAGTATTACTTAACATTACTGCACATTTAAATTACCTAATCTATCTTGGTATGGAAATTCAGAACAAACCACTGTAACCACTGTGATTTACCTAATGCAAATGGTTACCATATTAATACAAAGCAATGAATGTAACCTAACCACGATGCAATGCGATACCTGAATGGCCCCTCTTCCCTTCTGCTCCCAAAAGCTCTCTTATTTGCATGTTTTTGCAGACACAAATGATGGGAAAGAAATCATATAGTAGGACAGGACAGAAGCTGATAGAGGAGTAAGAGGGGACTAGACAAAGACTGCTGTGAAAGCCTGCCTATTTTTTGTCATATGAAGAAACTGCTTTGTTCTTCTGTCATGAAGAACAATGCAGTCTGTGCGACATCAACATCAAACCAAAACGTTTCCTGAGGAAACAACATGGTACATTGGCGATTCTGCACTCATTCCGATAATATTATACCTGCATTTGGTTCCTACAACAAGATGACATCATGGTTAAATTAAATGGTAAATCTTAGCATTGGACACTGAAATACACGGTGTGGAAAAACTTCATACCCAAAGTTAGTGAGGTGATAAGGGTGACCAAAACAGAGAGTTATTGTCAAGGAACTACATGTCGGAGATGCATTCTTTTGACATTACAGACCATCAAATTGGGTTCGACTGAGGTTTGAAATTGAGCAAAACCACTGCAGTATCCTCAAAAAAAAAGTTGTACTTCATACCAATTTAGAGCAGATGTTCAAATGTACTGTTACCAACTTTGATACATAGCTGACAAAAATGCAGCAGAGACTGACGTATGCGCAGTACACAAGTGAACTCTTTCTAATACGTGTTGTGGCAAGCTTGGAAAGTAATTTATTTCAAAGGACAAACTCAGAACCTCACAAGCGTGTGTACTGTAGTCAAATAGACTTTAACATGGAGCGTTTTGCCTGGGTAAAACTCCACAACATTCACTTGGTGTACAGTGTGGCGAATGGAAACAGCAGGGAAATGCAGAAGATTTATCATGAGCATTTTCCAAATATAGTGTGTTCAGATTATTGTACATTCGCTTCTGTCAACCATCACCTATTGGAAACTGGTACATCTGCAGTGAACAGGCACAGCACAGGGTGAAGATGATCAGTTCACATGCCAAAATTTGAAGAGTATGTTTTGCAGTGTTGTAGAATCCCTCTACAGCACCTGCACGGTTGGTCACATGGTGTGGGTCGTTGTTTTGTGTGGAATGTTGTATGTGAGCAGGAGCTACATCATTTCCATTGGCAGAAGATGCAGGCTCTACTAGGCCCCAACGATTAACTTTGTCAAAACCAACTTGTTCATTGGTTTGTGCACCAGTGTACATAGAAGCCTGACTTTTCTGCAATGGCGTTCACAGATGAGACCTGCTTCCCCAGAGAGGGGATTTTCAACAGCCACAACAGCCATTTTGTGCCGAAGTAAACCGCCATGCAGCATCTGTTCACTGCCACCAAGAATGATTTGTAGACAACATCCGGGTGGGCGCTGTTAATGAATTGATTGGGCCTTACTTGTTACCCTGATGGCTCAGTGCAAAGATTTACCATGTGTTTCTGGAGGAAAAGCTAACAGAAATGCTGGAGGAAATCCTGTTGTCAGTCAGGAGAAACATGAGGTTCCAGTACAACGGGGCTGCCGCTCACTTTGCACGCGAGGTCTGAGAACATCTCACAACCACTTACAACTGCTGGATAGGACAGGATAAGCCAATGGTTTGGCCTACCAGGTCACCAGACCTCACACCAATGGCCTTCTTCATAAGAGGCCACATTAAAACCTGATTTACACATCGCTAGTTGATTTTAAGAGGATCTTATTGCCTGTATTGTTGAGGCAGCAACAACTATCAGGCAACAACATGGCATTTATGAGCGCACGTTAGTCTCTGCTGCATCGTTGTCGGCTGTGAATCGATGTCGGTGGCCTACGTTTGAACATCTGCTCTAAATTGGTACGAAATACAACTTTTTTTTTTCTGAATATTTCAGTGGTTTTGCTTGATTTCTAACCTTAGTCAGACCCAATTTGACGGTCCGAAGCGCTGCCAGGACGCAACTACGGCATACAGTTCCTTGAAAATAACTTTTTGTTCCCCCCCCCCCCCCCCCCCCCCCCCCCAGTATTGGTGGGGTTTTTTTTTCCCCCCCCTTATACACACCAACTACACATCAAACAAAAATAA
>Ga0136643_10015614_pt1 | contig 11411 bp, 4 predicted proteins | sample TergutLab28metaG_FD_96883 | JGI IMG/M metagenome (GOLD analysis project Ga0136643, IMG submission 96883) | Labiotermes labralis P1 segment gut microbial communities from Petit-Saut dam, French Guiana - Lab288 P1 (version 3) (version 3) | ecosystem: Host-associated > Arthropoda: Insects >...
CTGATATAAGATAAACACTGACAGGTACTGTTTTATTGTTGCGTGTACCGTGAGTGAATACGTGGACAAGGGTGTGGTTGCGGTGCTTTTCGAAAGAACTGCTTTAACCCTTGTTAAGACCCCATGATGACGGCACCCATCGAGTGCCGAAACATGTAGGATGAGATTTTGTGCATCTTTTTTATATATTCCAGTGCATGTTAGGTTGGTTTAAGAGTTGGTTTTATGAGTGGACTGAACGATACTGAATAAAGTTAAGTACGTTTTGGTGGAGTATCATTTTTACTTCCCGCCCCCTTCTTGTATGTCGTGGAGGAGTCGAGGGGATGCGAGAATTACACATACACAACACGGCTTAATACATTAACACTTTAATAAAAAAGCGGTAAAATAAATAAAGAGAAAGGCAAGTGGTCGATTACATAACAATATTCCATACTTCTTATCATAACCTTTTCAACAGAAGAAAAACTGTGATTTGCCGCTCCCCATCCGAAAAGAAATTTGGAACCGGGGATGAAGTTTAATTTTATTACCCTGCACGTCGCAGTCAGCAATCGTGTGACAAATTTGTTCAGCGGTTGTTGGGTAGGAATGGCGGTAAGAGGGGAAAAGGGAGTGGGAGCTAAATGCACTCGTCGGTAGGTTGGCCAAAGGTAAAGGTGTCCAATAACATAGCACAACACCGCCATCTTGAAGTCAAATATTCTGAGAATGGTCACATATTTATGACTGGAATCACCTACTGCGCAACAGTGTTCAGTGCCCGAACCTTAGACACCCCTGCTTTAAAATCTTGTAAATCATGTGCAGTACTTTAATCACTTAGTGGAGGTAACGGGCCTCAAGCCAGCGTCTCGCATGAAGCGTGACGTTCGTCATTTGTCAACTGTCACACTACACGTCGGATTGTTGTTATTTGTCAAATGTATCTTACATCAATTATCATTATCTTGAAAATAAAACAGTAATAGAAACTTTCAATGGAAAAGTGAAATAAAAAAGAAATCAGCTACAAATAATCCCTCGTAGAGTCCGACTTGCTGATCCATGCGAGCTGATTGTTGTGACGTCTGACAGCAGAATTAATCGAAGGTTATACCATGCTGGATGTTTTATGTTGTGGCCTTTTCATTCGGTCCAAAAACGCATACTTCAGTCTGCGCACTCGGGGTGTTTGCACCAAAGATTCGTCATTTTTCGTTACAGCTGCCTGTCGTTTGCTCTGGCTGATTGAATATTGTGTTGTTTAGAGAATTTCACCTTCATACAGCAATTTTCCCGATGGTGTTAGAGGCTGATTGTGTCCTTGGCCTGCTTTTCTACACAGCTATTGTGATATTTATTCAAACAATTGTTAGGAACTTTTGAATGGATCACAACATAACAAAAAGGAAATAAGACGGAATGAAAGACCCGCGATAAATACAGAAATTTGAGGTTTTCAGAGTAGTGAAAATTTAGATTACATTAGTGTTCGCATCAGTGGAACCAGGATAGCTCAGTCGGTTTAGTTTTATTTAGTGGGTACCGACAGTAAAACAGTCGGGGCGTGAAGCTGACCTCTCACCCCTCTCTATTGCCGAGATTAAGAATGCGCGGATATGTAACTCCATTCCCTCATACTTCACGCCGTGTGCCGGTACAACTTAACTGTACATTACTTTGTGTCATTAATCAATAACCTTAAGGTAAGTGCAGGGGGCTGTCCTGTCATACTGTAATCACCTACCAGACTTTACGTCGTCATTAAAATACAAATCTTTAGACGCATTTACCAAGAACATTACAATAAATATGTAAACAAGGAATTTGATTTGGGTCGCCGATTCCATTGTTTTCAGGGGTCCTAAACACTGTTTGCCTCAGATCGCGTGAAAACTGCAATTCGAAGTAAGAATGACAAGAATTTCGAATACTACATTTGTCTAAAATTCATAGCACTAGATTAAACTAGGTTGTAGCTTCTAATGCAGGGCTAAGATATAACTAGAATAAAATGTAGTTATTTTCATATACTGTCACTCGATATTGGAATAGCCGTAAAACAGACTTGTCGCCTTGAACGCGAAGAAGGCTCCGTAATAATATTGTTGCATCCCAGGAATAGATTCTGTGATTTAAAAAAGTCTATCATCGATTTATCTGGAGTAAACTTTACATACAAACAGCGAATTTTTCGAAGGTAAAATAAGAAACGTCCATGTGGTAGCTTCAAAATGTTACCGGATTTACTTTATTTCTGAGAAATACTAAACAGTAGAATCATTTAAGCTACATTTCCTTCAAAATATTCCCCTTATGCAACTATAAACTTCTGCCAGCGAATGTAAATGTGTTTGAAACATTCCTGGAGTTCATTTTGTGAAAGCCGTTTCAGCTCTTCCGTCCCATTCTGAAGTAAGTCTGTAGAATGACGATAGTGCCTTCACTTCAGTGCTCATCTCAGTCGAGGGAAAAATCATCTGGACCCAAGTCAGGAGAATATAGATATTCCAGTGTTGTCATATTGTGCTTTGGTAAGAAACACTTGATCAAAACCGACTGATGTGTTAGGGCATTGTCGTGAAAGAGAAACCAACTCTTGGTTCGCCATTTGTCGGGTCTTATTTTCTGACCGCATCCCTAAGGCGACGAAGGATATTAATATACATATCCTTATTGACAATAGCAGTTCCTGTAAATTATACCAGGGAATGTTGTGAACTTTTTGAAGCTATTAAAGGTAAAAGGTAAAGCAGTCCCGTTATAGGCCTCGACAGGCCCAGAGGGTGCTTAGGAAGTTAAGGTTCCCAGATTTCGTAACAACGGCAGAGGATGGTGGTAGGTTTTCAGCCTTACGTACCGGCCGCCTTTACCATCAGGAAATACTCCTGGTACTCATTTCTGTTAAAGGCTGAGTCGACCCCAGTGCCACAGTGCGATCGGAAGGATTTTTTGTCAATGAAAATTCCACTGACACCTTTTGAAGCTATTATTTATACAAATTGCACAATAAAATGTGTGGTTATATGGGACACTTTAATATCTTTGGCTGAGCGTGAAATAAAATTTTTTTTCTTATCGACAGTGTCGTTATATGACCGAATTACTTCAACTGGGATGAAATTCCTGGTTTACGCAACAGCCAGTAGGTATGCTGAATCTCGTGTTTGTTCGAGTAGACCGCTTTCGAGATCACGGCCGTGGGTCAGGCAGTTTGTCGCCTGCCTCTAATCTCAGAGGTTCCATTTCGATTGCTGGCGTAAACAAGGGTTATTTGTGGTGGACGAAGTGTCGCTGGAACAAGCTGTTTTATGTACTTTATGTTTTCCTTGTCAGTATCACTCCACTGATGCTCCACATTTTTTCCTTTCTTCATTCATTCACTGATTAGCGGCTGATAGCTCAGTTAACAGGGTCGTTAAAAAAGCACTCGGAAGAACTGTTTTCGAAACTTAGACTAGCTCGGATGTTATTAAGTGTCGATATTATATAAATGATTCTTTCAGCTGCAAATTTGACTTAAATTTAAGAAGAAACAAGTGAAATGCTGCATTTGGAGCGAAATTGTGTATAGTGCTGTAAATTGGACACTTCGGAAAGTAGATCGGGAATATCCTGAAAGTTTTAAAATTTGTGAAGGAAGTTGAAGATCAGCTGGACGGATTGTGCAAACAATGAATCTGTAGAGTGAAGGAGGCCAGGAACATCATACATACAATAAAAAGACGGAAGGCTAAATGGATAACACATCGTAGTAGCAATTTCCTTCTAAAACACGTTACTGAAGGAATATATAAGGGATGAGGAAGGGAAGAGAAGACGAGGAAGAAGACGTAAGCAGCTATTAATGCCATTTAGGAGATGAAAGGACACTGGATATTTTAAGAGCAAGCGCCAGGTCGCACTCTATAGAAATCTCGCTTTGGAAGAGGCTATGAACCTTTCGTAGGACCACGTAATGACCGTTATGATTGGAGGAATAGCTTTGACCATGCAGAATGCGTTTAACCTTTTAGAATAATGTTAAGTGGCAGGTACCTGTAAACATGGCTATGAAATTGTTAAAAGGAGTGTGTCTATGAACCCGCTAATTACCTGCTTTGTGAGGAAAAACCATGAAATATGATAGTCGGTTATTCTCGTCTTGCTTTCAAACATGTTTTCTGTTACGAGGAAAGAAAGTTGGAACAAATTATAGAGTAGATTCTCAGCATTCATCATCGTCGTCATTAAACTCTTTGTCCCATTCTGAACCATGTTCTTTACTCATGGTCACGTTACTTGTCATTTATTTCTGCCTTTACTCTGTTTCATTTCTTTCCACCACAGCCCTTTGCTTCTAGAACATGTTTGTACATTTAGCCACGCTTCCGAGCCACCGTCTCTCCCCCCATGCCATATTGCACTTCAGCCCACCTCACATCTAAGGTAGTTGCCGTCGGTTTGGCCCACCTCCTAAACACTTTAAGCTTGCAATATAGAACATATTTTGTGCACGTTTCTAGTTGGTGTGTGATCAGGGACTGCGATACTGGAGCTAGGAAATTGATTCTTTACACGCAAACCGCGTATCGGCAACACAGCCTTGTTTCACCCCCTTACTGTGTATTAGTAAGCATGTCTTGTGCTGCATACGGAACATGCTTTAGGTTAAACCCCACACAACCCTAGACCTATAAATCCAAACTATAATTATTCCAAAAGCGGCTACATCCTATCGAAATACATTGTATTTTTCCGGTGGGTAAAGCGCCCGGAGCTTGAATCTCTTCTGCCTTACCTGTTACACTGGTTAAAATTATGTTCAATGTTAACACCCGTTTCTCATACTTTTTTGTGAAGCTGTGCGTAATTCTTTTTCCCCTTATGTATTCATTGTCTAGGTCTGTTGTCTGTCTCCATGGCCGAGCTGTTTAAAATATTCTGCCGCTTTTGTGAAGCACACGCAAAAGTAACTGGCACGTACACCAGTTCACGACATCAGACTATGCCCTAAGACAGATGAAACCACACCACTTTCAAACACTCGATTCCTTTATTACACGCTTGCAGTCACCGTCTTAAAGTTACTGGCGTATTACAACATGATTCATTCGACGACCACCCTCAAGCCTTATACCAAACAGGACTTCTCTGGCTTTGTGCACGGAGACTACGCACCTTGCTATTTGCATCATACTATCCTCCGAAAACACACGTGTTTTGCTGCATGCATCACAACATTGTGAATATCTCATCAAATTAAAGAAAATCATTGTTTATTCAGAACTGTTAATTCCAGGTTTCGAATTTAATTTCATAGTTACACGGAAACATTTTACGGCGTAACCAAAACCAAAGGAACTTTGTGGAAATAAGGATTTTTTTATTACTCTTCCTTTTTAATATATATTAATTAGAGCGTTGTTGCTTATTATAATATTTTGTTATTAAATTTTAATTCTCAGAGAACATTTTGCAGTAACTTCAATAATCCGAGATGCTATTCAGTATTACCATGCGAAGTTAACACCTTTTTTCCGTCTAGAGAGCGGAGGTTAAAAAACCAAAATAGCTAATTTTTTAATGAGGAATACCAATTTGAAGAAAGAAATTGTTGCATATCTTAGCAACAGGTTATTCATATTTCGGAAACAATTGTATCAGAAATAATAAAAACAATTTTTTTAAATTTAACAAATTCCTGCAAAAGAATGGGATCTCTGTATTACTTGTGAATTTTTTGTTACTACGCGTAATTTTCGCATTATTATTAATAAAATCAAGTACCTGATGATAGGCTTCCGAAGCCGAAAAGTGCAGGACATCTGACAGTAAATAATTGCCATACTTGCGTTTCGACTGGGGTCCTTTTACTCGCATTTTTAAAGGTCAACGTTTCTATACGTCCATCTCTCCTCATAGAACAAAGTGACACTCACAGGAAGATTTTTATGAAATTTTATATTTGGAACTATGGCTGCAATTTGTCTACAGATTTCCGTTTTGCTGAAAACTAGGCAAAAATTAAAAATGCGTTATACAAAGTTCAACCTAAAGTCACGCGATCGGTCTTTACAACGGGTGACAGACCGTGTTCTCTGTGAGGTACAAACTGTAGCTGTCGCTTTTTCTCTTTGAACCAACTTTGTTCCTAACAGTCACAATCCTTTACCGAGACCAAATTGCTTGCTCATACTTCAGACAATTTTCCCTTGTGTTCATTTTTATTATTACACTCTTTGCTAAGGTCTCGTTTTTCGTTTTTTAAGATCTTTTTTTTTCGACAGAAATTTATTGTGCGTTTTTTTGCCACTTTATCGCGCTGAATATGCAGTTCATCTATCGTAAATGCGACAAGATTTTTAGTAATGTTTACTGATGATTCCACCTCAATAAAAAAAACGGTAAGTTCCACGAGGCGACGGAAACGGTTTGACACATCGGTTTCAGGGAAAATGGGAAGACAAGAGAAAAGGGGGAGTAGAGGGAGATGTACACCATTGTGCCACTGAATGTGTTCATGGCCTAATCGCAACGTAAAAATGTTCTTCTGACGTAAAAACGTTGTGTGTTAATTTAAATTTCAAAATATCACACCGTTGTAGTGCGGGCGTCGTTTCTTACAAATGTTTAAAACATGATACAGAATATGGGAGGTGGATGAATAGGAGAAAGCCTCATACAGAAGGAGCACGGGGAAGTTATGTATAAAAATGTGATGAACTGCTTCAGATCTGTTACCGACAGGAGTTCGATTAAAACAAACGCTTTTTCTTATATTTATCTCAGTATTTAACCAACCTGATGCACAAAATTTGTTTCACAATAAGTTTTATTTCATGCCTCTACATGTTTCGAGCACATGTGCTCATCATCACGAGGTCAAAATTGCATTACACAGCCTCTGGTATCATCAGACCTATAGATGTGATGATACCAGAGGCTGTGTAATACAATTTTGACCTCGTGATGATGAGCACATATGCTCGAAACATGTAGAGGCATGAAATAAAAACTTATTTAAAACAAATTTTGTGCATCAGGTTGGTTAAATACTGAGATAAATATACTGAGATGCAAGGTCAGCAAAACGTCAAAGCTTTTTCTTATGTTACGGAGTTAAAGTCTTTTCGTATAAATTTTCAGTTGAAGTTGAAAGAAGAGGTAAACTGAACCCTGCATTTTATAATTCTGACACTAACTAACTAACAAACAAACACACAATTTACTGGCTGACCGACTGACTGACCTAATGACTTACTAACTCAATAAATACCTAGATGACTAACCTAATGATTTACTAACCACCGACCTAAATAACTACATGGATCAGGGTCCTTGCTGAGAAGCTAACAGGTCATTAGCCAGTCAAGAAATTCCCCGCATTTTATGGAACTTGAAGGTTCATTGTCACATTAACAAGAGCCCTCAATTTCTCCCTGTTCCGAGCCAAATCAATCCAGTCCCTGGCCCGTCCCATTCTTAAAGATCCATTTTAATACTAACTTCCCATCTACGCCCATGTCTTCCAAGTGGCCTCTTTCGCTCAGGTCTCCCCACCAAAACCTTGTATGCACCTTCCTGTCTCCAGTACCTACTTCTTGTCCCGTTCATCTCATTCTTCTTGGTTTGATCACCCGAATAATATTTCGTGGGGAGTACAGGTCATACAGGTTATACAGGTCATACAGCTCCTCGTTATGCAGTCTTCTCCACTCCGCTGATACTTCTTCCTTCTTAGGCCGAAATATCCTCCTCAGCACCCGATTCTCCAACACCCTTGGCTTATGTTTCTCCCTCAGTGTAATGGACCAAGTGTCACACCCGTACAGAACAACAGGCAAAGTTACATTTCTGCATATCTCAATGTCCGGATGCGTAGACAACAGACAGAATTCTGACGCTGGGCGGCGAAAGTGTCATTCTGAAGTTTTAAATTCACGAAATGTTAGAGCTCAGCGTATTTCACACCATTTCACACGAAAACAAACACACACACACACACACACACACACATATACACACACACACATACATATACACACGTACACACACACACACACACACACACACACACACACACAAAGGTGCGCGGCTGATTCTTGTTTCATGAAGAAAATATTATGCAGTCCATAGTACATCCACTTCTGTACGCCTGACCCATCAATATGACTGCAGCCTTTGAACCTCTCTAACCATGTTTATAAAAACTGATGTGCTGCCAAACGTTGGATATCACCGTGTTATTTCTTCTATAACTGTCCGTGATGACAGATATTTCAGGGTATCTTTTGCAACATGATGAAGCTATTTACGAAAATCAAAATAGAGGTCTTTTCAGAAATAACATTCTCAAATTTAGGCTACATATATGAGATCGTGTTCGTTTTTATTTATTGCTGCTCCTGCTGAGTTATTTGTTTGGCAGCTACGTAGACTAATATGAAGATCATGCTACACGAGACGATATGAAGACTACGCAAAGTAAAATTCTTTGGGTTATTTAATTTTTTTATATATGAAGTGTCGGAAGTAGCTGTCCTTTTATAGTTGGGGTGATGTTTATGTAACAACCAGTATGGTCATATCCTGCAGGAATATCAGAATCAATGTCTGTCTTCATTGTCTTGAGAATGGATGGAGGGGGGGGGGAGTAGGAGAACTTTATCTGCAATAATCACTCCATCATCTAATTACCACGTTTTTACTTTACTGTACTGTAGAGTATCACGTAAATTGCACAATTTTACACTTACCTGTCTTTAAGACCCAGCACACTAATACGCGTATTACACATTTTAAAAGCATAAATCAATCAGTTTAACCAGCTCAATGCACGTGTTATTTATATCTGTGGTAAAGAGAGAGGGAGAACAAATGCGGTAAGATGCTGTATAAATAATTAAAATATTTATTAGCAAGTAAAACATAACTTTGCCTTTTAAAATGATGAGTTCAGTCGAAAGACGAGCACCAATTCGACAGAAGATGTGTTGTGTTGTGCTTATTAATTAACTAAGTACATACAACCGTCAGTTACACAACTAATATATTAATGAGTACATATCAAGTAATTTCCATCAGTAATAGCGGTTACTTGATATGTACCGACTAATGTAACAACTGTGTGATTGGTTTTTTCATGCACTTGATCTTGCTTATGACTTAACGTACGACGCTGCCTGTAACTGTTAATTATAGCGACGAATGATTAGCTGATTAATAATTAGTGAACTGGAATGCAAGTGAGAGAAAGCTATCGTGCTGTCACGACATTTGCCTGGAGGGTCTGAGATAAACAACAAAATTCCTTTTTTTGTATTATCCTATGCATTGGCAAATAACTAATATTTTTACAGCCAACTATGTACAGTACAATTATTACTAGTATTTATATTACAATAATAGGTCCCCAACATGTTTCGATCCTTACAGGATCATTGTCAGGGAGGGAATATATAAAGCACTTGTGTATAAACAACATCTAAAATTATTTTAAACAGTTTCGTCTTGGTATCTCGTACACCATGTAGTAGAGTAAGATGTAAGCCGTTCTTCGAAAGAATGATGTACAGACACAGCAATATGGAACTCAGTGTCTCGGAGGGGGATGTGTATATACGGATGGTTAGCACAAGTTCTTGATACACTACCTCCCCTGATGATGATCCCGTGGGGATCAAAACGTGTTGTAGGCTATTATTTTACCATGAATGGTAGCAATAAGTATATTGTTCATTTATGTGGCTGTAAAAATTTTAGTGCACTAAAATCCTGTTAAGAAAGCTCTCGTGACGGTCGAGATGTCTCCTGAGTGTGAAACAGGTTCAAACTACTGACCACGATGTTCTGTTCTACGATGGTTCAGCCTGACATAAACGAAGTTTGAACACTCCTGTAGGTGTTAAAATCACAGTGACACCTAAATGTCAGCGCACAATTTTGTCATCTTTTATCATTATAACGCGAAATCAATTCCGGGTATCATAAACTCATTATTTTCTACTACACAGAAAACGATGCGCTCAGATGAACGTTTATGTTCTTAACGGAGTGTATATTTTTATAATGCCATACCGTTGTATACAAGAAGTGGAAGTTGCATTTCTTCGACCGGGATAAGTTTGATTATTTGTTAGTATTATGGCACATTCTATACAAGCTGCACCGTTAAAGAGGGAATTCTAATTACGTTCAGAATTTTAAGTTTACATATGAACTTATAGAAAAAGATCGCGAAGAGAGTTCAAAATATATCCAAAAACTACCACGATATTTGCTTGTTGACCAATGCCAGTTACACTAAATATTGTGCATATTGTCAAGAATACTGAGGAAATGTAATTGTTGTGGCCGTTTTCTCTTTTAGTTCCGCATTAGTAAACGGGAAACAGAAGAAACACAAGAGTTATGTTGGTCGTCACACAGTAAATAGCAACAGTGTTATTGATCATACCTTAGGGTTTGCTACATTTGTTATGTCGGTATTGGTGAGAGATTGTTGAAAGTATCACGAAGTAACAGCCGGGACTGACATGATTTTTATGCTGAGTTCAGCAACGATCAGTGTCTACAACATTAACTTCCCTTAACTACTTCAAGCTTCTGATGGGTCGTCGGCGTGGAGAAGCCATATTTCTTTATGTACGTCAAATTACTTTGTCGTATGTACCGCGAAATCTTTTGAAGTTTTGAGTGTGAAACCTGCTTGTAAATTTCGCGTAAGCCGTGGAGTATTCTATTTGCCACGTTGATATTTTCACTTCTGATAGTGGAAGCCACACAGACGATGTATTTTAATGTGAATTCCTACAAAAAGCTGCTTGTAGCTTCGGTGTGGAGAGGTGGCCAGTTAGGAAATATGTCCACTTGCGATGAGATTAGAGAACGTACCATTTCATAAATGTAAGCCTACCACATTGTATCATAGTCAAGAAACAGAAGTGGCCGAGAGTGTGTGTATTGTGTGTGTGTGTGTGTTTTGTATATATATATAATACTAGAAGGAAGGCAGGAAGGATCTAGAAGGCAAGAGATGTATACAGCTACACAAGCGATGACATAATGCTGTGCGCAAGGAACGTAATATATGTTCGCAAATGGCACTGTTCTTGTGCATGGTGAGACAATGGTGCTACGTCCGAAACCCCAAGAGAATATAGGCGAAATACAATGGGAAGAAATATTACTGACGCATTAAAGGAAGTTGTCCTTTTCTGATTCTAAAAATATCCTGCGAAAATATATTAACTTTATTTAAATCCGTGGAACGTATGATGAGAAAAATAAATATTGATACTTTATTTCCGCAGTTTGCGTGAATGCTGAATTTAGCCGTGAAGGCTTATGGGGAAGTGGAGTTTTGGCTCCGATCGTTAACTAGGAATTGGATGGCGTGAGTGGTCAGCATCGCGTAACAGTCACTTTACCCCCTCCACACACCC
>Ga0136643_10015615_pt1 | contig 11410 bp, 8 predicted proteins | sample TergutLab28metaG_FD_96883 | JGI IMG/M metagenome (GOLD analysis project Ga0136643, IMG submission 96883) | Labiotermes labralis P1 segment gut microbial communities from Petit-Saut dam, French Guiana - Lab288 P1 (version 3) (version 3) | ecosystem: Host-associated > Arthropoda: Insects >...
GAGGTAGACCCAGGTTGCGCTGGGAAGACGGAGTGAAGGAAGATGTAGCAAAGCTAGGATGTAGAAATTGGACAGTAGCCGCCCGAAACCGGAAAGGATGGAGGAAACTCTTGAAGGAGGCCATGGCCCACCCCGGGCTGTAGCGCCATTGGAAGAAGAAGAAGGTAAATTATAAGCATTGTCACAGTACAACAAGAGTATCTGCTACAAAATGCAGTGTATACAGTTAAAAAGCTTCATAGAAAAGAGTAAGCTGATTAAACTCTTAAATTACGCCACTGGTTACTGATCTTTCCCAGACATTAGGTGGTAAGAAAATTGAAAGGTTACCATTTCAAGTGACACAGCATTATCAACCATTTAGGTTGTTTGTCCCTCTGGTTAGGTGATCCATCTAAGTGGATCTGGTGGTCCTCTCTCTATCTCACACACATACACACACATGAAAGCATATAAAATGTATTTTAAAATAGCTGAATGAAATATACAGCTAGGTAAGTATGCAAATTAAATGCAGTGGGATTTTCACCTGCAACACATTACTGGTTTGTACAGATCTACCGGTGCATTGTACATTTCAGTCTCGAGGCATGTTTCATTATCATTCTGGGACACACATTTTTATATAGAAATAGGTGCTATTTACACTTGCTTACTTTATGTGGGTAAGTGTAGTAAATAAGATGGGTCAAAGAGCGACGTAAGGGTTCAGCAGATGGTCCATGAATTCCATATGGTTGAGAAATGCTGGCAGTGATAACACAGTAATTCCCTTTTGCCATGTTACTGCAATATGGTACATAACAAACCCCATGCACCACATTCCTACTGGAGAAATTGATAGTCAGTGAGCTAACAAACAAATGTCCTACATTTGGTGGTATCCAGATGTGTATTGTCTCTCTCTTTAGCCAGATAAATCCAGTCACACTATTAGATCCTACTTTTTAATTGCATTTAAATATTATCATCCTCTCTCTATCAAGATGTCCCAAGTGGTCCCTCACATTTTTGTGAGTTAGTGGACATTTCAGCACACACTGTGTGCTACCTAGCAAGTTACAGTGTGTATTCAGAAGGTGCTCATTTTGAATGTAGTCTAGAAGAAGAGTCACCTTGGAATTTTTTGTTTTCCTCTGCCCATGCAGGCAAATGCCAAGACAGTAACTCAGATTCTTTCAATTGACACTGTATTGAACAGCCTACCATTTTATGCTGCATAATGCAAGCTATTAAGGATGTCATTCAGTACACTGTAGGATAAAATAATCCGTGTTCTATCCATGCACACCTTGATTTGATTGCCATAAATTATATTTGGAGAGAGCTACAAATTCTGGGGATTATTATTATGCTGTTATCTCTACCATCCTGTTTCTTCCTCTCTTACATCCAAACACTCATTTCAGCATTTTGTTCTCAAACTCCAATTTTGGTTCTTGCATTTCTTCGTTTGTCACATTATCCAGAACAAATGGTAGTTTGCAAGTGTAATTTTTTTGAACACAAAATACCAAGTTCCAGGAAGAGCTTTTCTTGAAGTACTTCAGTGTAGCTAGCTGCAAATGTAACTTAATAAAAATGCAATTACATGTCCTACATAAAATGTAATATTTCATATAAACTATAGTGCACAGTCAAACTGGTCTAAAACAATGCTGTACTTGAGTTTGGTATGGCAGGCAGGAAATGTTACTTTATACAAATTCATAACCCCAAAAGTGGTATTAGGCTGCTACTTAAGATCTATTACACCACACATTAGTATGGCAATATCAAAGAGGTATAAAGCAATCACATGGGAGAAATGAGAAAGCCATTAATTTCGGCTGGCAATCATGAAGCAAGGAGCCCACTTTAAAGAACCAAACATAGATGAGAGGGTATTAAAATAGTAAAGATATACAGAATTTTATGAAAATCAGCCATTTAACTTAATAAGGTTAATGTGGAGCAATAAACATCATTTCCCAATGTATTGGGCGAAAATTAGGAGAGGAGTCAACTTCGCAACATTTCGTTGAAAATTATGCCGCCCTTCGCTAATTTGAATTTGAGGTGTGACATAGGTTGGCCCCGTTGTGATACACTGCTGTATGCAGTTTATAGCGCCCAGTGTTCATAAAAAGGCCAGGAATTTTTGGATCTTTGTAATTTTTTCCTCCATATGATAAAGTGTCTACAGGTCTCCACGTAACATTTCTTGTAAGCCTTATTGTAGGGCCCGGCGCTACTGGATACGTACACCGCAGATGCTAAAAGGACGAATTTTATTCACGCCTGTAAGACACCGGACGGGGGATCCGTATCACGGCTTTTTCTGATGACATGTACCCTTTCCAAATGCGCGACAATCCATGTCTACATCATAATCAGGCAAGTTTTCTTTCCTAGGAATTAAATTTAACGCTTAAAGGCCTATATACATAGATACATAAACAAATTACTGTTTCAAACAAATGCGGGTATACTGACGCTTTATTTGCAACCACCGCATTCTTGATTCCCGATTATTTGGAATAGTAAGCGCCACGAAAGCGCCATTAGAAACTAATCGACAGTGGCGCTAAGGCAAAACAGAAATCTAATATGGTGGATAAGTGGAAACCTTTTGTGGTGGTATAAAAAGTGACAGAATAAGTAAGAACGTCATTGGTGTTACGAAGTAAATGTTCAGTGTAAACATAAACAATATTCAAAGAACAAGGAAGTCGGAAGTACCGTGTTTGCCAAGATGGGCTGAAAGCAAGGAAATTTTCACAAATGTAAGGCTTTAAAAATAGTAGTAGCCTGTTAGCTTGGCGGTATTGTCATGGAAATGGTTTTGAATGACACTTTACGTATATTTGGTATCCCCAGTTTTGATTATTTGCGTGCAGAAAGCGGAGTATATTATTAAATTAACGATGGGCGTTTTAAGTATGTAGTGGGCAATATTTTTGTATTCACCTGTGTTTTTGTCTGTTCTGTTGGTTCTGGTTCGTTAATACAGTTTCCAAGTTTTTAAAATTACATACATCTTGAATTCCATTGCTGTATTTTGTAGAGTATGTTATTATGTGAGGGGTTTACCGTCATCCTGTGAAAAACATTTTACAAGAAAACGTTGGAAAAACAAATACAGCAAAATTCAAATAACCAGTTTGTTAAACCTGAAAATAATGTAGCAGCATTTCCAGAGGTATAGTGTGCTCTTTATTCAGTATGTTTTATATAAATTCAGTTCGAGCCCTTGGGTACTGATTACAAAAATTCAGATGCTTTTTTTTAAGGTAGTTAAATTCAAGTTCCTGGTATTGATGTGTTAAATTCATTGGTTGTGAAGGTGAGGTGATTTATTTAGTATGAATTTGTGCTTATTATTTTATGAGGTCTGAATTTAAAAGTTTGTTTAGATATGGTATTGGTTTTTTGGTCATTGTTCAAAACATGTTATGTTTGATGGGTCACGTTGATTTAAACAAATTGGTTTCTTTGTAATTTTCATATTAAAGTACATTTTTAGATTCCTTGCATCCTTATCATGAGCTATGTTTATTTGTGTTCGGATGTTTATGAATAGAACAAAATATTTGGGAAAATGTTAATGTGTTACATTATTTTCATCGTTCATCTTCACCACTCCTCAGATTACCATAATCATGTAACAGAAGAGCTGGATCTTGGCTCGGAAGTGGTATGTTCTGATTGAATCAGCATGCATATGCACTCACCTCCATCCCTTATTATAAGTAAATTCATAGCTTTGCTACATTGCTAGGTTATCAAGTGATCTCAAATTGTTTGGCTGTTGTAGTGTTACAATCTTTGTTGCCTAGTAGCACAAGTGTTTTAAACTTTGAAAACACATATAAGATAATCTTTTCCACTTTTCATTCCACTTGTCACACACACAGCATAGAAGCCAATCTGATGTACTGTAAAAATGACAGTTTTTCTTTGTTCCGTAGCTTCTTGCTTATGTAATTTGAAACTTGTTGTTCCAAAATCCTGTTTTGTGGAAGTAAAGTATATTACAATAAAGTGTGGGTAGTTTCAGTCAGGTTTGGAATGAGGAAGATTAATACAAGCAGAAGGAGTGATGGAACCTCATTGGTGAAGAGCGAGAAATCCTTATTTATTCAGTAAACAGCAAAATTAAGGTATTCATGAACTGCTGTGTAGAGTAATGTAAAGGCTGTCTTGTAACATGCCTAGCAGGCACTGATTGTAGGCTGCACTCAAAGGATGTGGGTGGTCAGTGCCATGTTCCAGTTACTTTACTCCCAGGAAAGAGACCTGGTGCCCACTGTTGTTGTGTAGAGTACTCACAAAATGTAAACTGGATTCCAAACATAGGTGAAATAATAGGGTGAAAGTATTTTGGTGTCATTTTTGCTTTTGTTTCTGCTCTCAACCTCAGGATAGTGAGAGCTCATAATATTGATAACAGCAGCAGTGGCTGTTGTTGTTGTTGTTGTTGATTGTGGTGGTGGTGGTGGTGGTAGTAGTAGTACCATTTCTTTATATACCTAAAAACCATCTCTTATAATAAAACCAACTAGATGCACCAATTTCCCTAATTTATTTTTGGAGTAAAACTCTACATGTTTTGGACAGTTCCTCTGTCCATCATCAGGAGTTTTTCACTTTACACACAGCAATTGTACATGTCATACAGGTTTGCTGACAGCCTGCTCGCAAGCTGTCAGCAAACCTGTATGACATGTACCATTGCTGTATGTAGAGTGAAAAACTCCTGATGATGGACAGAGGAACTGTCTGAAACATGTAGAGTTTTACTCCAAAAATAAATTTGAGAAATTAGTGTATCTAGTTGGTTTTAGTATAAGAATTTATCATGATGCACGGTCACCTGAATGTCTAAAGACCGTTTCTTTTATTATTAGAGAGCTTGCCAGGAGCCAGAGGTTATATATGGGGTACTTCTTAATTATGTATGCTAAATTAAATCTGAAGGTTTTGTTTTATTTGTAAATTGATGTCACACATGTCCTATAAACATGTGGTCTTAACTGATTTGTAAGCAATAAAACTGTGATGTATGTATATCTGTGTTGGAGCTTCTGCTCATTGGGCTTGTGACATAAAGCAGTATGGGGGTATTGAGTACTGTGACAGGTGTATGGGACAAAATAGATCTGTTTATGGCCTCTGCGATCACCTGATCATCTTTTCTCACTCCTGCCAGATACTACCTGTGGAGCCATTTGAAGGACATGGTTTATTCAGAAAGAGTCATCACAGAATTGAAGCACCTGCAGTGATACTACTGTCAGCGTTGTGAAAGTGGGGAGCTGTTGCAGCTGTTTTATGCCCTGTGAAGGAGTCTGTGTGGCTTATCTGTGACTCTGCCATCCTCTCTTCTCTTTACATGTGTGGATGATGCTCTCTTTCATGCCAGTTTATGTGGTAGCTCCTTTCTCTAGTGATGTTATGGTATAAGTCAGGGGTGCACAGATCCTGGTGCCAATTTGCCCAGGAGAATACATTTTGTATGGTGGCACAAAATATCAGTGGATTGTGGACATGAAATGTCATGTCACCCTTCTTGTGCATAGAATTTTGAGGTGGCTCCTAGATTTTTGGAAATTTGTGCACTGCTGGTGTAAGTTGATCTTGATGGCTTCACGTATTGCCCAGCCCACTTCTCTGTTGAATTTATAGTGCAACTTAAAACCCATTGACTTCACACATGTGATTTTACTGTGGTGGGCAGTTCTTACTAATACCATATTATTCTCAGATTGTGTCTTCTGGTGGTCCTTATTGTTTTAAAGTTCAGTATTCCTCCACCAGGCATTCTGGATGATAGAGCAAGATGTCTTTTTGTTGTTCCTTTGTGGTATTGTGTTTATGTTGTACCTTGTAATATTACGTTGGTGTGGCTTGATACATTTTTGTGAATTGTGTGTTGTTGCTTGGTTGCTGGTGGTCTGGGTCTTCTTGATACACAAATTAAAGATGAAGTTGTACCTGTACATACTTAAAGGTCTACAGGGAAAGTACAGGTATAGCTGTACTCATTCTTAAGCTTGGTGCTTGTTGTAGGTGTGTGGCCAACAACATGCTGTGGTCGGTTTATGCCCTGGGAAAGGACCTCGGTACCCAGTGAATAGTTAGGTTGCAGAGCTGGTGTGGGCATTTTGTAGAAGAGTAAAATCTTTTGGTCCTGCTGGGATACAAACCCTACTTCTAGCTAAGTCTCTGTACTGATTATGTTATTTTCCATGGATTTTTCTGTGAGAGTGCCAGAGTCTCCATGAGAGTTCTGAGGTGAGCCAATTCAGATTGTAGGTCTTCTTCCTTGAAGATGTTTGCCATATGTATTGTGTTGGGAGATGTGGAATTTATGAGCCAGATGGTGGTGTGCGGTGGCATTCTGGCACCGCTCAATATGTGTTGGCTTCCTGTGAAAGTTCTGGTCCAAGTATTCATTTTTACTCCTGTAGCTGTCAGAGTCCAGGGATGGCAGGTGACAGCTTCCTTCTGCACTGTAAACTAGATGTATGGATAGATGCTGTTGAAGTGGCAGAGAAGACTGTTCGGCCATACATCTCACTTGTATGTAATTTGTTCATTTACTGTTTCATTGTTCTGTGTTGTCACTATAACATTTATTTCATGTGTCATTTATAATGGATGCAGATGTACGTGATGAGTGTGTGGTTCAACTGATGAAAAAATGCTGAGACATGATGTGAGATAACATTGCAGTATGTAATGAATCAATTTGAAGCAGCATAAATTGAATGCCAGGTGTATTCTGTTGGTATGTTAATTTTTGTAAAGGAGTCAGGCTTCTGGCAAATGATACCAGTACACAGAATATGAAGTATTGAGCTGATAAAAATATTATCACCCACAGAAATTTTTTAATAGGTTTGATTGCCGATGGTACTCTCCATTCATGAAATTGTGATTTTCTGTGGGATAATTGCCAAGAATTATACCATTCTTCAATTCCCAATTAAAAAAAAATCTGAAATTTAAACAAAACAAGTAGTAATACTTATAATAAAACCAATTAGATGCACTAATTTCTCAAATTTATTTTGGGAATAAAACTCTACATGTTTCGGACAGTTCCTCTGTCCATCAGCAGAAGTTTTTCACTGTACACACAGCAATGTTATACGTCATACAGGTTTGCCAACAGCTTGCGAGCAGGATCAGGATGGAACTGCAGATGAAATTCCATCGTGATCCTGTTTTTAAGCAAGGCAAAGGTAGTCTTACCAGATTAGTTCAAGAAAATGCTGCCAGGGAAACCAAATACTGTCTACAAAAAGAAGCTAATCTAATAATGCAGAAATATATGACACAAGACACTGCTGCCCAAAATTTCAAGAATCAACTTAAGTCCAGCATTGAAATCAAGAAGATAGAAGAACTAAAGAGGAAATCATTGTGTGGACAATTCTACCGGGATTTTGAAATACTGTCAGTAGATAAAGAAAGATCCCTGGCGTAATATAGCTCAGGCCTTAGGGAGGAACATAGACTTCAATAATAGCAGCCCAAAATCAAGCTCTCAGTACACATTATCATCAGAGGAACATCATGAAGCAACCATTTGATTGTAAATGCAGAATGTGCTGGAAGGCAGAAGAACACATAAAACATATTGTTGTGGGGTGCACAACACTTATGCCATCTGAATACGCTAATAGACACAATGTGGCGTCTGGTTACATCCACTGGACGATATGTAAACTTTTGGGGTTGCTGGTTAGTGACAAGTACTACAAACATCTACCTGCAAGGGCCATAAATGTCAATGGTACCACTATTATGTGGGACTTACCAGTTATCACAGATCAAACAGTACTAGCAAACTGACCTGATATAGTACTGCATGATAAAAAAGAGAAGACTTATGTACTGGTCGATATAGCCATACCAGATGATTCATACATTAATACAAAAGAAAGAGAAAAACTAAGTGAAGTACAAAGACCTGGAGATAGAGGTCAGCAGGATGTGGAAAGTGAGGACAAAATTTGTGCCAGTTATAATTGTAGCATTAGGAATAATTAAGAAGGGATCAGATCAGAACGTGCAGTTGCTCCCAAGTCACCCATATAACTAAATGATGATGATGATGATGATGATGATAATAATAATAATAATAATAATGCAAACAACATTTGAAAAGTGCTGAGGTAAATCACTTTGATCTGTTGTTGAGATCTGGACTCACCAGAAGACTGCCACCTGATAACTAATAGGCAAGAATAAATTTAAAAAATAATGATAATAAGTGGCACTACAGCCCTAAATGGGCTTTGGCCTCTTCTAGGATTCTTAGCCATCAATCCGTATCCTTAGCTTCTGTCCGCCAGTTACTGACACCTGCCTGTGTCATGTCATTCACAACATCAATCCATATTGCTTTAGGCATTCCCACTCTTCCTTCTCCTTCTGGGCTATAATTCATAACAGGTTTTGTCCTTCGATAAAATTGAAATAGACCTAGCTTTTTCACCTTCACACTGTTAGGGAGCACACAGTGGCACAGCTGGTCGAGGCACTGCACTACAAGCCAGTAGGTCGCGGGTTTGATTCCCAGTGGTGTTATTGGAACTTGTCATGCACATAACCCGTATGGTCATACTATGGCCCTGGGGTCAGCTCAGCCTCTAACAGAAATGAGTACCAGGAATATTTCCTGGGGGGAGGGGTTAAAGGCGTCCAGTGTGTGGGTATGACAGCCTTACCACCTTCATGTGCCAGTTGTCTAGAAGTCTGGGGGCCTGGACTTCCTGGAACCCAGTGCACCTGTAACAGGTCTGTACAGGTATTATGTTACTTTTACCTTCACGCGAGGTGCAGTAACTACTTGCTACAATAAACAGGGAAGTCTCTGTTCAGTTATTTAAGATTAAAAATGTACTGTACTCAGGTGAGTAGATTACTGTTTTGAATTCGAAACAGTAATCTAATCACCTGAGTATAGGACAGCGAACTCAACTCACCCATACAAAAAGATCGACATAGACCATTTAGTCTGCAGGAACACACAACAATGCCACCAAGAAAAAACTAATCTCACGGGAAGTGAAAATATCATCTAGTCTTCTCGCCATCGAAAGGAGATAAACAGCAGTTCCTCATTCCACCGACAAATGAAGAATAAAAGTTCACATTTTAAAAACTTTTAAAAACCAAGTTTTAATACAGTCTTTTATACACATTTGGTTTTAATATGCCACCCCCATTCCAGATAATTTTTAATCTTTTAACGCAGAGACCGCCACACAGATTCCAAAATATACAAACTTATGTATTTCATATTCATGTAATGCAATCTGTAAGCGTTTGGGATCCAACAGTGCATTGAAATATAGATAGCTCTTGGATCTGTTTTCCCAGAGGGCCTGAATATGACCTAATAAAGGTCAAAACATGTCACCCTGAGAATATACTATTTTGGTTGTATATAAAATAAAGTGTTGTGTTATTGACTGACACATTGTATTTATATGTTATAACACTTCGGAATGGAAAATATTAAATTTATAGTTGGTTACATTAGGTTAGTTTATAGGATTAGTTTAGGGTAGCTTATGTAATGGTACACTGCACAACATGTATATCAGAATGTGTTCGATATGAAATGAAAGGTGTATGAGACCAAGGACTTCTGACAAAAATATGGAATGTTCATCCTTTAAACAAGTGGGTTGTTATGTGAATTTTAGTGCACAATTTATGAAAACATATTATTTGACCAGCAAAAGATAAAATTATGAAATAAACTACATTTTACGGAAAGTAAAACAGTGATTATGCAGCATGTCCTAAGAATGCAGTAAATATTCATGTTGCTTAAATATATACAAGTAATTTCTAGGGTTCTTTTTTACGTGTGTTCATGTTTACAGACACACACATTTACAGGGTTAATCCTAGCAACCAAACCAAACAGCTTAATCCCTGATATTATTTTTCCCCTCCCTCTGTATCTCTATCAGATGAGGCATTTAAGATATGAGGATTCCCATTTGGGGCTGTAGAATAACCAGATATGACAGATAGTGCTTTGTAATCAGGAGATCCTGAATCCTTTGCCTGTTCCATGGCTGACTATTCTGACATCTGTTTCGTAGGTTTCCCAAACTGTGTGGCCTTAAAAATAGGCTGTGACTGCTTACTTCCTCAGCCTTGTTAGTGCATATTTCATTTTTTTTTTCAGTTCAACATTATATATCCTGTTCAGATGATGAGATATTTTAAATAGGCTGCTTGTTTCTTTTTTAGGCTGTCAGGTCATATGGAAATGTGTCACCATGATGTGCGTTGAGGCACTCATTCATGTGGGGTTATGGTGATGGAAGTGGACGAAGATTCACACATAAATTGTCACGGTATGTGTTTCTGATTGCTGTGTTATTACTTGTTCTGACCCCCCAACCCACCCTCCCCAGCATCAAAGTTTACAATGTTGCATGGTAGGTTCCAGGCTTTTATACTTTCAAATTTCTTTAAAGCTTTCTTGCAAGATTTTTAGGTTACCTGATACCTACTCTTTTTGACTAAACTAAAATGATGTGTTCTGTTTGCATTGTAGACATCAGTGAAGCATGCAAGAACCATGAGAAGGTAGAGTGTGGGCTTGCTGACCATAGGATGGACACCATGCCTGGCTGTTCATATGATTCACTCAAAGATTTGAATTCTCGAATATCGCATTCACATAGTAAGAAAGTGATCAAACATGCTTTGCGGCAACAAGCCAAACGCCGCCGGAAGAATACAACTATTGCATCTGGAAATTCAGCTCCATTGCCTCGCATTGTTGTAAAGTCATTGTCTGTGCGGCTTGAAGGTTAGCAATTTTTGTGATTTTTAACTGTAGCCCTTCAAAGCAAACCTGTTATACATTTTGTACAATAAAATTGCAACTGCCGAAGTAATCACCATTTTGATAATGTAATAATGACATAAAGCCTTGTAAAATTTTGAATTGTGCCATAATAATAATAATAATTGAGTCCATCGTTTCTTCTAGGAACATAGGTTGTCTATGAGTCCTTTTCACTTCTGTCTTTCGGCTGCTAACAACCTTAGTTCATTCCAGCTTCTACCCGCTTCCTTAATTATCGATCTTCTCTAGCTGTTTTTCGGTCTTCCTCTCTTCCTCTTTTCTTAATGTGTGACCAATCCATCTAAATTTTCTTTTTGTTATTTCTAAATTTATATCTTCTTGTCCTGTTACTTTCCATAGGTCCTTATTGGAAATGGTGTTTGGCCACCATATTCTTAATATATATCACAGACATCCATTCACAAAGGTTTGTATTTTACGCTGGATTTCGTTTGTAACAAGCCAAGTTTCACATCCATACAAAAGTACAGATTTCACACAGGCATTAAATATCTTAATCTTGGTATCTTTGCATAATGA
>Ga0136643_10015619_pt1 | contig 11408 bp, 7 predicted proteins | sample TergutLab28metaG_FD_96883 | JGI IMG/M metagenome (GOLD analysis project Ga0136643, IMG submission 96883) | Labiotermes labralis P1 segment gut microbial communities from Petit-Saut dam, French Guiana - Lab288 P1 (version 3) (version 3) | ecosystem: Host-associated > Arthropoda: Insects >...
AACTAGAGATCTCTGGAATACAAGACGTGAGACTCAAATACAAACAAAACTGGATCAACCACCTTGAAAGAATGGACAACACCAGACTCCCGAAACACGCCCTCAACTACAAACCTCGAGGAAAAGAGACCGTGGACGCCCCAGGAAACGATGGCAATGCGTCGATACCGGAACAGGTCAAACGACCTAATCCATGGAGGAAAATGATGATGATGATGTTTTCTTTGTGGACCTGTACTGTGTGACCGAAATGTAATGTAATTAATCATAAGGTCGAAACGAATGCGAAGGAATAAGATGGTTTTGGACCTTTCATTTCGTTTTATTGATTTTAAAATTTCTTCGTGCATGTTAACGGTGTTCTCTTAATGTCCTCTGTGTACAAATGGGAGACATGAATTGAGCATTTACGTACTGCATTGATAAAGACATGTAATGCGTGCAGCTGTGATACGGCCTGGTAGCAAAAATGATTGCTAACCACTGTCAGGTACTGAGGAATATTATGGAAAGGGAGTCATGAAGGTAAAAATGTAGAAGGCTGAAGACATGATGTGTTAAAAGCTGATACGAATACGTTGACGCCGTATAAATGACAGCTAATCTCAGATTTGCTGAGAGCCCGACCGGAGTCGAACGATGTACTGCGGGAACACGTCGTCTCCCCTCCACCAACTTTCTGTGTGACTTGTTTTAACAGTGTGTCTGTGTAAGTCTATCATTTCAGCTGATTTGTGTGTATGTTGACCACCGTATTTTTCTCCGCAGTGTTAGTCCTTCTGTTACTATGCGTGACCGTAATGAACTAATTATGCAGAAGTCATTACGAAAACCCGTATCGGACGTGCAGCAGCGACTGCGTTTGTGTGCCTCTACACTTCCACACAACGGACACACTTTTCTTACCTTAACATTTAAGAGCGTTAATTACGTGCCCAGTCAACAAGATTCAGCTTTTGGTTCTTGTTTGGCGCCACGTGCCCAAAACAAACACCACCACCCCGCTTCTTTAGGGAACGTTTTATTCTTGCCTGTATGACTAAGTGTTCTAATTAATGTGTTACCTTTGGATTTCTCAACCAAAACTCTATGTTTTACGTCTTATGTTCATGCTGCATGGCCAGTTGACATTACCATCTTTGATTTCCTTTATAGATATCTTTGGACTGTCTGATATTTAGACGTTTAAAACAGTTGGAGATATGGTGGCGTGTGAAGCATTTGAATCGTTACAGTCACATATATTTTCTGACATTTGTAGGACTAACAAAAGGAAACAGAACAATGGACATAGGTGTTTAGAAGTATTAAAGTGAAAGAAAGGGGACCAGTCTGTCCAAGACAACCTCTTGCCAGTGTCCAATCAATCTGCAGCCGTATTATGAGAGGATGATGTTCCAGTGATGTGAATCTACGGAAAAAATATGCTTCAGCAGCTTCCTTCCTCGTCTCCATACAGGTTGGAAACCGTATCGTGGCAACTGGCTGATATCCGAATTGGGTTCCGCAAAGCCGAGACTGCCGAGGAAGAGTATAGGCCTATTGATAACGGAGCTTTGCTGGATTTTCTGAAATCAGTTTACAGGGACCGCACTGACACGAGGCTACTTGCAGAATGCGTACGAGGAAAAACACAAAACGATAAGGGATGCTCTAGTAACTGCATTTTGCATAGTAAGCCAAAGATGCTTTTTGTAGAGTTACAAACCTAGAAGGTAGATGTAGTGCATGGAGTTACTTGTTCCAATGCTGGGATGACAAGCAAAATAAAATTTTGGGGTAAATTAGGCGGCAAGGCAGGTGATGACGTGAGATCATAACTAAAAAAAAAAAATTAATGAAGAACAAACAAAACAAGCAGAAACGTATTGAAATAAAATTTGATTTTGTGGTAGCTTTTTTAAAATCATTATATAGTGCGTTTTCTTGGGACAGTTTTAAGATCGACAAGTATTCATGTTTACGAAAATGAACCTTACATGCTAACATGCGGTTTCTTAACAAGAAGGAAAAACTCGCTTTAAATATGTGTTTTTTTTCATTTATTATATTATTAAAAGAATTAAGAAACATTTGATATTACGTTCTTTTGTCTGTATGCTTCTTCATAAACAGCGATTAACGGTATATTGGTCAAAACCTGTGTCTGAGTATGAAAATTAGTGTTATGTATACGGGAGGTTTGTTGTGTTGTACATACTCTTCCGAATTTAATTTGTTATGCGTGCCAGTTCACAGCTACTAATTGCATTCGCAATGCTGTGGTTTAGTGGCCATAAAATATTAAGCAGGATGTAACCAGTTTAAGACACGTGGTGACTGTAAAATACAAAATAGTAATGTGAAGTGTAGCTGATCTGTCTAAAATTACAGTATATATATCGTCTATAACAAAGTAATGAAACATTTTTGTTGTTGCAGATTTGAAGCGAGAGGCAACAATATGCCACATGCTGAAACATCCACACATTGTGGAGCTGCTAGAAACTTACAGTTCCGAAGGAATGCTGTACATGGTGTTCGAATAGTAAGTTTACTGAACTGTATATATGCTCTACATTTTGTTCGAATAGTACGTTTACTGAACAGTCTATACGCAGTACATTTTGTTCGAATAGTACGTTTACTGAACAGTCTATACGCTGTACATGGTGTTCGAATAGTACATTTACTGAACTGTCTATATACTGTGCATGGTGTTCGAATAGTAAGTTTGTAGAACCGTCTATATGTTGTGCATGGTGTTCGATTAGTAAGTTTACTGAACTGTCTATATACTGTGCATGGTGTTCGAAGAGTAAGTCTGCAGAACTGTCTATATGCTGTGCATGGTGTCCGAATAGTAAGTTTGCTGAACTCCCTGTATGCTGTAGGTTTTGTTAGAATAGTAAGTTTACTGAACTGTCTGTATGCTGTGCGTGGTTTTCGAATAATATGTTTTTACACGGTGTTCGACTGATAGTTTCAGTAATGTGTTTACGTGCTGTGCCTGATGTTCGAATCGTAATTTTAATAATTTCTCTATATGCTTTGCATGGTGTAAACATTCTGTACATTTTGTGTATTTATTGACTTCTTCCAATTCCTATTGTCTTCCTGACAAAATGAAGGGTCCATGGAATGTATGTATGTATGTATGTATGTATGTATGTATGTACGTATGCATGTATGTATGTATGTATGTACGTATGCATGTATGTATGTACGTATGCATGTATGTATGTATGTATGTGTATGTATGTATGTAGGTGTGTATGTATGTTTGTATGTACGTATGTATGTATGTGTATGTATGTATGTACGTATATATGTATGTATGTACGTATGAATGTATGTATGTACTTACGTATGTATGTATGTATGTATGTACGTATGTGTGTTTGTGTGTATGTACGTATGTATGTAAGTATGTATCTTTGTATGTACGTATGTATGTATGTATTTATGTGTAGGTATGTATGTATGAATGTATGTATGTTTATATGTATGTAGGTATGTATGTACGTATGTATGTATGTATTATGTATGTATGTAGGTATGTACGTACGTGTGTATGTATGTATGTATACATATACGTATGTATGTACGTATGCATGAATGTATGTATGTGTATGTGTGTATGTATATACTCGTATGAATGAAAGAATGAATGGTAACTTCACTTATTTATTAGTATGTTGCACATGGTGTTCGAATATTGCATGGTTTTTTTTTTCCCTGCTTGACCGATTTGCGCCTCCCCGACGCTCGTGTGAGATGTTATTATATTTCCAAAGGTTATCATCACTCCAATCGTTTGTCTAGCGCCCGTCATCGACTGTTAAACTTCCCCGACACGCGGCGTGCGGCGCAACGCTGGTAGAGCGTCGGGCCGGCACGTATCTTAAGCAGGCAACAAACATCCTATAGCCTACCGTAAATTCACTAACCTGCCTATCCATCCTATTTGCTTATTTAACAACACTCAGTGGACCAGTCTGGGCCCTATGGCAGCAAATGATAGGAAGATGATTAATGAAAAATTAGTTACAGAGGATGTGGACGGAGACATTATTGGCCTGGTTAGAAGCACCGTCCCTCATTTGTCTTGGCAGATCGAAGAAAACACGAAGGTCCACTAAGTGGTCGTTCAAGGGCCCGAGATTTGAAACCGAGACCCCTAAACACGAATTAGGATTGCTGCTCACTCACGCATGACGTTCTGTCGTCACTCATCCCGAGAGAGAAGTGTCAGGCCTCTTCAACGCGTGTTAAATTTATAAGTGTTTGATACTAGTATTAATACTACTGTGTTTCGGTATTAAGATGCGACAGTTATCTTAAATATGGCAGTGAAGTCCGATTTCAAGAAGAAATTAAATGAATGGAAGGTATAACAGCAGCTTTTTTTTTTTCAGATGAATTCTAAAATTTTGTAGAACAGACTAAAACAAGTGCTGACTTTACTAGAGGAGAGAAAGTTACAAGTGATGGTTGAGATATACACGAATGCATACAAAATTAGAAGAAATCATTCGGAAAAATGGAAAGCGACGCCATCGACAACGGCGGTTCCGTACCGTCGAAGGGACGACGAGACATAGAACGACCAGAACGACCATATAAGGTCAAAGACCGCGTAGGGACTCATAGGGATCGCCTAAGGTCTTCACCGGAAAGTGTTTAGGTTCATGAGCATTTGTATTATTTATTCAGACTGTTGCATAGACAAAGATCAGTATGTTTAGACAAGACGAGTATGATCTGGAACTCTGCTGTGCTTGACAAATTCCTCGTCTTTCCAGAAGATCCCAAGTTTGCTTTCAAAATATGCCCTTCCAGCCTGATAGACGTGTGTGTCGCAAAAAAAGGTCGTGGGAAGTATTGCGGATCTGTAAGAGACGTCTCGCGCGAAAGCAGCTGTTGTGGACGTTTCGGAGAGACAATAAATCTCTTGTCCCCGGCGGGAATGGAGCCGCAGTTCGTCGGTTGTCCAGCCAGTAGCCCAGTGCCTGTACGGACTTCGGTTTCCCAACTCCTCACATGTTTGTGTGCACGACTCAAGTGGTACCAGACCGTAGTGCAAATAATAAAGAAATAAAGTGCAATTTGCAACATATTTATCCGCATTCTCGGGGATACCGGATTTGACACATCATCCCTTTGAATATGTTGGTTACTAGGTGGGCCGCATTCTTGGAAATGAAAAACCTTGCATTTTGTCCACAGACTCTGTTCGTGGTTTCTTATTATTCTCATAATAAATGGTGATTATTTTCCTGCACCGGATTCAGCAGTTGATTTGAAAGGGTAGTAATGTGGATTAACTTCATTTCGATTCTCCAATTTAGGAATATCTTGGTCTGGTCATGCCACCTTTTAATTTGCTTCCATTGAGTTAATTTCGAGGCGCTGTTTTTGTGTGACACGCAGACGCTGTGCTGTGTATGACACTGTTCTCTTTACATAAGGTCATTTCTACCCGTCGAGAATCTTTTTATTGCCCTTGTGCAAAGCAGTGTTTTTGTATAGTCCCTTTGGGATTTCTAGTGGCAGACCGGCACTGCGACGGGTTGTTCTTCGAGTGCTGTGGTTTTCCCCTGTCATTGTCATTCCACAAAATCTCCATACTCCTATTCCATTCATCTGCCACCGACGCAATATAATCCTAGCAGTTGGCAGCGTTGTTAAATAAAACAATTTTCTATCACCCTCGCACCTTGTTTTTAAGCACGTACGTTTTGTGCCTGGGCGTCCCACATATCACCACAGGCCAAATGCTTCTAGCCTGAGATGGTTAGCTGTATAATATTTTTTGGCATGATTATCTAGTGTACATTAACTAGTAGGACAGTACATTCTATTAACAGGCACGCCGCTTTCGCGTGACCTCTAAAATGCCCATATTTTTTAGTAACTAACGAGCTATGTTCTACCATATTTAGACACCAAACAAAAGTGGCACTGTACGTGTAGCATTCAGTCGCGTTCGTGCAACCATTGTTGCAGAAGAAAAACAGTAACTTTTACATATTCTGAGTGTATGTTTGTAACCTTAGATACCCAGCATGAAATGCGCATGCGCCATATTGCCATCTGTCGTCTCTTTGGTTGTACAGTATTTTCCAACATTTTCTCGTCAACCGAACGATTTTGGAAAAAAACTTTACTAAACACAAAATGTGTGTTCTGATTTTCCCTACAACTTTTGTTAGAAATATTTCTCGTTATAGGAAGAACTGAGCGAGATATGATCAAAAATGTATATTGGACGACATGTAAAGTACCCGTTATTCTTGTTCGATTTTAATGCAACTTGAATTTTCTCGACAGATTTTCGAAAAATATTAAAATATAAAATTTTATGAAAATCCGTGCAGTGGGTGCCGAGGTGTTTCATGCAGACAGACGGACATGACGAAGCTGATAGTCGCTTCTTGCAATTTGGCGAACGCGACTAAAATCGAATTTGCCCGCATGCATAAGAACTTATGATCCCATGCATCACTATTAAAAAAAACATGAACACCTCTGTTTTAGTGTACAGTATTAGACATTTGAACATCGGCATTCGTGATCTATGTATAAAAGTTTGGTTCGTACCTCACATTGGGTACAGTCTGTCTCCAATAATACGACCAGTCGGTCAGTGCTGTTAAGGACAGAATCTGTCTTAATGGTAAGAACTGTACGCAACACAAACACACGCTGTGTTGCATAATACTCAGTTTCATATTGTTACAGCAGGTGGTACATATCCTGCATTGGGTTAAAGAACCATTCGGTTTCGGCAGCACTTCTATTATTATGACAGCCTTAACTGTTCATGGTTCATAAGTCGCCTACATTCCGTGTATGTAATTGCATTCTCAGACCAGACTTTTTTTCTGTCAAAGTTACATCTGTAACAGTTATGCTTTTTGTTCCCTTTCTGGTATCAACCAAATGTGTAAATGTTATTGGGATGAGAGTTCTTTTTAAGTGTTTAACAGAGCAGTTATGATTTCGTTCATCTTTCACATTTATATGCGTTTGTTATCTTAAAGAAATAATACATTTGGCCACGCCACTTTTTTTTTCTTTCTTTCTTTTTACGCCCTTAGCGTTGGAATGTATGTGTGTTACTGTGAGTTCGCACTCGGTTGGTTTCGATACACGCCACGGCTCCAGCATAGTGACACGGTCCACTTTGGATTGAGAACTGTACTAGATGCTTGATACAAAATGCTGCGGGCTAGAAGAACTAAACCAGCAACCACAACGATTATAATTCTGTTTTGTACAATCTTGTCTGCTGCATGAAAAATGTTTTATCCATATTTTAATTATAAGAATTTAATCCGTATATATATATATATAGTATACACAACTGATATCAATTACAGACCGTACTACAGGTTATGAAATTGTGAATATGACTTCATCATCTGTAGGTGGTTTTAACCTTGGCACTTGGTCCCCCTTAAGATGAAATATTTTTTTCCGAAACATGTCGGAGTGGTGTCTGTGCTGTGTGCGTGTGCATTTGGTTGGTTTCAATAAACGAACACATTGACCCGAAATGCACGGAACGGACAAGTGTGAAAAAAATGTATGTCGTGCTGATTAGGAACACACAGCAGCCCGATTTCTTTGCTGCGGATGGAAGAACATGCGATGATAAATGAGGATGGCTGCTGACAGTTGACTCCAGTTCGACACAGGGGACCGATATATGCCTCGTAGTCACGAAATTTTCTTTGTATCGGAGGTGGGGGTCCAAGTTAGAAGTACAAAAGCCTACAATGAGTACGGCCGTTGAGACCAGTGAGTCAATGCCCCTATATTACTCATACGTTCCATGTCCACGATACTATGTACATATGTCTGTCTCAGCGGATACTCTGTGATTTGTTCGCATATTTTGGTGGACGATTGATTGCCGGGTATTTCCACCGAGTACGATACTCTAAATTCGCCATGAAATTGAGTAGATGGTGCGATTTATAGAGAGCAGTTGAAGCCCACCGTGCAACGCACAGCTGCCTAATTGTGTCCTGTATGTATGATGTCGTGACTCGAAGTGAGGCAGAGTATGTCACGAATCTGGGTAGGTCAGTTCGGTGGAATACTGAGCGTGATACGTTTAGATGTACTATTGGATGACGTTACTGAGGGTCGGGGTTCATTGTACCGTCACTGAAATAAAAAAAATGCACAACATGTCTGATGTATTGGTTTTTTTAAAATGTGCACATGTGTGATTTGTTGGTTTTTTAAAAAAATGTGCACAACATTCTGATGTATTGGTGTTTTTTAAAATGTGCACATGTCTGATTTATTGGGGTTTTAAAAAAATGTGCACAACATGTCTGATGTATTGTTTTTTTTTAATATTTTCACATGTAACGAGGTGCTAATGATGGATATATACAGTGGAGCAGATTTTAGACATATGGTAATTAAAATTCAGTTTTAATTACTTACTGGTATCATATTGGGGTCATATATAATACAGTAGGTAGCAGTATTACCTTATCCATTCAGGTGTTAATGGGTCTGTTGTGGATCAGGTTTATATTGAAGTTGTCGTCTTCAATATGCATTATTGTACGCAGTATTTCGGTAATGTGGTATCGGCATTTGTAGCTAATTGTAGTTATATTTTTGTACATTATTGCTGGACTGTAGCTATTATCGTAATTTGGTATAAAGTTTGAATCTGCCTCTCGTATAAATAATGTAAAAATATGAAGTTCCTGTTAATTAAAAATGACTGCACACGTGTAGCCTGTGTGCTGCCTGTCCCTAAACGTAAGTTTCGGACAGGAAGTGATGTGACAAGGAATATTAATTTCCCGATGAACAAAGAAAGCGTGTATTCTAACCACGCAGCAGACAATTAGTGATATAATTAAATTAATGAAAGATATTGTGTACTCCTGACTTTACTTTATTAGCTCCATTGTGAATGTCTGACGCCTTTACGCTGGATATTGACTTGTTTTCCCGCAACAAGGCCAGTCAGATGATAACGTGGTGGCGTGGGTACTTGATCCCCTTTGCACATGCGACATGAATTTGATTATGTTTAGGCGCATTCGCAAAATTGCGAGAGCGACCGTTAGCTTCGTCATGTCTGTCTGTCCGCGTGGAACAACTCGGCTCCCACTGGACGGATTTTCGTGAAATTTGACATTTGATTATTTTTCGATAGTCTATCGAGAAAATTCAATTTCATTAAAATCTGACAAGAATAACAGTTACTTTACATGATGAACTGTATACATTTTTCATCATCTGTCTCCCATTTCGTCCCAGAATGAAAAATATTTTAGACAAAAGCGACCCTGGCGTGAGGTTAATTCAATCATATCTCGGGCCGAAGTTAAGAATGAGTGGAGCGAGACCTCCACATCCACATTTGCCTTCATGGCCTGCGTAGGGTTATCTTTCACCTTTCTAGGCCTGAATGAATATGAACCAGAGGTGTTGTGTGGTGGGAAGAAAAACTGAAAACAGTGGACCTGTGAAATCTGCTTCGCGAAACTGACACCCACCCATTGTTTATTACGAGGTTAAGACATAAAGAACTGGTATTAAAAAAAGTGTTTAAGCGTTTATGAGTATCATTTCGTTTTACGGCATCAGAAATATTATACATTCCTGAATGTGTGATGTCATTAACCGGCTATTCTAGGAAGACACGCAGTTTTGTCTGATGGTTGCTGACTGTTGGATTTTCAGGTACCTTCACTGCTGTTGCAAGTGGAATGGCAGTAAATATGTGTAACCGTTACCGTGTATAGAATAACATTCATCTGGTCAGGATTTTAAACGTAGGAAGTTCACAGAATGTATGCAGTAAATGTGTGTGACTTCATTTTGTGTCCATAAATTCCTGCGTCCGAGTTCCCTGTCAGAAGTAGTCTGTGTGAAGTAATCTGTGCAGGCAGAATAAAGCTGCCCTGTTAGGGACTTTATCGCGCTTCCGACATCAACGGCTGTGTTGCGTGTAAATTAGGATAGCTCACTTGTCTCGTATTTCGTATAAAATTGGAGTTTTATGTCTTCAGAATGGTGGAATTTTAGAAGTAATCAATATATCTTAGTCACGCTAAGAAAAAGTCTGCATCTTTGGAGTTTGTCTGTTTGTCTTCCATGTTCTCGGAACTTTCCATAAAATCTCAGAACGTTGCCCTGAGTTGTGTGTATCGTTATTTTATTGTCACGTCTATGTGTCTCAATACAAATGTGTTTCAATTTTTTTTTCTTGAAGTCATTTTTGGAAGCAGGCATGTTTGCTTTTCACGCATCGTGTGATTGCGAGTGTAGGAAACAGCCCCGCGGTGTGTAAGATAGCTGCGCATGTGCCGAAGAAGTAGCCGCGTACTGCTAATAGTCGGTGGTCCTCAGCTGGACGTTTCGGCAGGAGGCCAATATCCCTACGCCGTCAAGTGAACTAGCATGCGAAGGAATGTTGTACAGGACCTCGGACAAAATAGTCCGCAGATCTTTCACCCTTGGATACTCGAACTTCATCTAAATGTTTCTTTAAAATTTTCATGTCTGTACCGTGCATCTTGATATTATCAAAGTTACATTTATTCACCAGCTCAGTCTACTGCCGAACAGTGCAACATACATACACCAATAAGGACCTAATATATGCAGCCACACCACCACCGTATTAACCACACACCGATGTTTTTTAATGGACTGTTTTAACAACTGTAACTTCAGTAAGCATAAAATAATGCGCTCCCAGATGATGTTGTACCTGTAACACCGAAAGATGTCGGAGCTGTTTTCATGTAAATTTTAATATTGCTTTTAAGACAACTCACTATTGCATCAGTTGATGAATAAATAAAATGTTTCTTTAAAATGCTTCCACCTCAAGGAAAAGCATTCCATTTCATTACAAAATTAAGCAACTATTTTTATGTAAGGCGTAGAGGGGAAGAAGATATTAAAATGAATTTTGAAGAAATGGGCTGGGGGAGGGGGGATTACATGGTCTGCATTAATTTTGGTCAGGACAGGAGCAAGTGGTGGTCATTAGGGTTCTATACAGTGCTGGAAATTTCTACAGATTAAACCCCTTGTTGCTACGGTGGTAGCAGTTTCACCATGAAATACCTGTAGGTACTATTATAAATTTTATCTTTTGAAACAATTCATACTTGACTTTGAAGTTCATGACTAGCTGGGGAACTATAAGGTTCTCAAGGACTCTGCTCCATGCAGTTTGATATCCACCAACTCGGTTCGTAAAGTGGGAAAATTTTGATATATCACGGCATTGTGACTCTGCTGAGTATTTCGATTTATCACGGCATTGTGACTCTGCTGAATATTTTGATTTATCACAGCATTGTGACTCTGCTGAGTGTTTCGATTTATCACGGCATTGTGACTGCTGAGTATTTTTATTTATCACGGCATTG
>Ga0136643_10015621_pt1 | contig 11407 bp, 5 predicted proteins | sample TergutLab28metaG_FD_96883 | JGI IMG/M metagenome (GOLD analysis project Ga0136643, IMG submission 96883) | Labiotermes labralis P1 segment gut microbial communities from Petit-Saut dam, French Guiana - Lab288 P1 (version 3) (version 3) | ecosystem: Host-associated > Arthropoda: Insects >...
AGTCAGAACAAAATGGAGACCTTTCATTCATCCATCAATATAAAAGAAAGTAATGCTAGAAAATGAAGAAGAAGATACCAAGATGGATATTCTGACACTGATAATGAAATATTTGCTTAACAGTGAACTGGGAGAAGCGTTTTTATCAAAAATCTGGATTGCTTGTAACACCATCCAACCAACCAACCAACCAGCCACCCAAGCAATCGAAAGCGGTGACAGCGGCCTGCTAATTGCTGTGATTATTTTGGCAGTAATAATTTTGCTGCTGTTTTGTGGTGCTGGTGTTGCCTACGTGCGTTATGTCAGGTCTGTATTTTGAGCACATATGTACCTTTCTTATCACTGGCCAAGTGACAGCTAGTTCTTGCAGTTAATCCTTTGTTTAGTAAAATTCCTTGTTGTCAGTCTGGCCCTATGACACGAGTTTTCCAACCCACATCTTATAGTATTTATAGTGCAATAAATGTTCTTAAATTCAGTCTGGTGTGTCTCAGAGGTTTTAGAGCTGAGCTTCCAGTGTTTGTTGTATACTGCAGATATGAACAAACAACATTTTTAAATTTATATGTAACATAATATTTTGTTGAATAGTCTTCTGACTTATGACACCATGCAGTCTTGAATGTGGTTAAGAGTGCCATGGAGGAATCTATATCCTGTGTGTGAGGTTGGAAGATGGAGGCAGAGTTTTTGCCTTCAAAGTTGTATAATTTTTTTAATTTCTTTAGTAAATGTGTAAGTAAATTTTACATTAGTGAAATGGTGCTTGAAAGTCTGAAACAAATAATTTAGCAGATTATTATTTTTTTTAATTTTCATTGTTGTCACTTGCACTGTTGGCAATCATTTCATCAGCTATTGTTAAAAAATAGGAATTAAACAAGTTTACAATAATGTGATTATTACCATTTCTTAAGTTTCCATCAGTATTTTAAAAAAGTCTCCATTATTACTCAATTTTCTGACTGTTTCAGCCTTCATAATATTTCACCGTCATTTATTGCTGGAATTTAAAATCTTGATATTGGAGTGAAGTCTTTTTGCTGCCCTGATTACATTTGACAAAATCCTGAAGTAGGATTTATAACAACTTTTTAATTTTGGGTTGGTGCTAATCTACCTGATCAAAAAAAGTTTTCTTTTGTGAAAACATGATGTGTGTATATCAGTTATCCAATCGTTACTAGGTTTAGACTGTAATTTTTTAAAGGAAAACTAAAATAAGAAGTCCTTAAGCAAGTATTTTGTTAAATATTTATCAATATTGTCATCAAGGAAAATGTTCCCCGCAATTCATAATTTAATTTACTCAGAAATTCTGCAATATAGTATTTATTAATTTTTCTGATAGTTCAGGTTTAATTTAGTTGATTTTGTATATTAATGTTATTAGTGTTAAAATTTGGACAGTGTGATCTGTTAGCTCATAAACAAAGGGTCAAATATATAATTTTCATTTTCAAATTTCTCAGTAAGAATACTGTCAGTTGCTGATGTTGTGTTATACTGGACTCAGTTTGGAAAATATGCTGTGCAGTAGGGATTTTAAGAGATTAACGTTGTATCTAATTGTTGTTTTTTAAAAGTTATTGTTAAAATAATTTATATTTACGTCACTGCCACTAATAAATTCTGCAATATCAGTATTTAATAAGTTGAGAATAGATTCCAAGACATTTTAAAAATATATGAAGTTCCCATTTGGAGATCTGTAACTAGATAATGTAGAAAAATTTGTAAATGAGACATGTAGTTCAACTGCGCATACTTCTCTATCTTGTTCTTTATAAAATGAATTTAAATTAATATGTTTATACAAAAGAGTTTCATGAATAAAAATAATTATTCTTCTGCTCTGAAGGGACTACTGACAGAATTCTGTAATGAGATTATAATACTTCAAAAATATACAGTCTAATTCAGGATCCTTTAGATGATGTCCATTTAAGCAATGTATATGAGGAGATTTGGGAGACAAAGAGCACATTAACTCATCTGTTTTGTTTTGTAGGCCCTTTATATTTTGGTGATATAACCTCAGGCAATTGTTAATGAGACAATGTAATGAGGAACGATTCCCTAATTGTGACTGAGAATTTCAGCATAAAAGATCTTGGTTATTATTGTCATAATGAATATTCTGAAATTAAATTAAATTTTTCCTATATTTTGTTCATTTTTCCAGCCTAGACTTATAGGAAGTGTCACTGGTTTTTCCAATATTGTATAAATATAGGAAGTAATTTGTTTATCAAGCATTTCCTTCCCTTGTCCATTTAAGTGCCAAACTTGAGATGCAAAAATTCTCCTATTGTGATTTATTTCTAGTATTGTAGTGTGTTCAAAAGTTTTTCTCAAGTTTCATTAACTTCCTATTAAGTCATCTGATTTTATTATTCTCACATGAGGAATCCATCAAATCATGTTGGTGAGGGACACTCAGTATTAAATACTAGTATGATTATTCATTTTATGAAATCTGTGATCTGTCTTAGGGCCATCTTAGAGTTATTCATTCCTAGGAACACCACCACAGAATATTATTACATTATTTTTAGTTAATGTCATAATATTATTTTTTGCAGCTCTAACTAATATACTAGTAGCAGATCCTGGTTTCACCAGACCATTAATTTCAGATTTATCACTGAGATGAATTATCATATTCCAAGCACAGAGTCTTGTGTGGCTGTCACTTATAATGAGTATTTTGTGTTCTTTTCTTTGGATATTTTTATTACTACACAGTACTACTACTAGTAGTAGTAGTAGTAGTGGTACTAGTAGTAGTAGTAGTAGTAGTAGTAGTAGTAGTAGAAGCAGCAGTAGCAGCAACACTCTGGATTCTGTGGCTTGTTTGCAGCCTTTGCATCCCAACTGCCACCTCTGCTGCTCACTTACATCAGTGTTCTAATTGTCTTCTAGTCATGGCATGTAGAACCCATTTTCAAAATTTTTTTTTCTGCTCAAACATGGAAATAGAGTCCAGTGACATGCAATTTTTTGTCCATCTCTCTTCTTTCTTTTGCATTAATTGCCCAAAACTTATCAGTTTCAGTTCATGTCCTCTATCTTCATACATCCTTGTTATTTTAATGCAGATGCATTTCTGAGGTTATAGTTGTGTGTAATGCCAATTCAAAATCAGTGTCTGTTTTATAAAACCCAAATGTTGCAGTATCCCCAAAGATACATGACAGTAACACCTCAGATATGTGTTTAGCAGGTTAACTTATTTTTGACACATTATCAAACATCATATATTACAGACATTTACAGTAGAACCTCTATCCACCTTACAGAAATATCTTCTGCATCCAAGAATTCAGTTACTGACTTTCACTTTACCGAAACACAGAACTCTTCTGCCAGTTCTCATTTTATGACAGATGTGAGTTAACCAAAATTTCAGCACTGCATTTTCTTTAATCTCACATATATACATTAGCAAAAAAGGTACAACCGCCTGAACGACACAATTTGTTGATGTAATTGGTTGAAATTCATTACTTAGTAATAAACATTTTCTTTCTTTCTTTCTTTTATTTTAGATCAAGAAGGAATGACGACAATTATTATGAAAATATCTTAAGCAACAGTGGTAGATCTTCCTTGTCAGAAGTGTAAGTACATCTATAATATCTGCAGAAAAGGCACATTGCCATAACCCAGAAAACAGCTTATTTTTTTTTTTTTGTTGGTACACTCTTTACTATATTGTCATATTAATGATATGAATGTTTAGTGTAGTTTCAGTGAAACAATGACTTTCATACTGCATTTGAAGGGCCATATTAAACTTATGTTCCCAGACCACAGGAGGAATCTGAATGGAAAGAGACATATATACACTTTTTTTAAGGTCATTAATTATTAAGTTATGTTTGTGAAAACAAATTACTGAGGAGAATATTTAGACATTATAGAGAGGAAGGAACAAGAGGATAAAGAAAATTACATAATGAAAACTTCATGTCTCGTACTTTTAACAGATCATGTTACACTGACAGAATCAAGATGGGAGGGGCATGTCCATGCATCGTATTGTACTTATGTTATTAGGTACCAACTACCTGCACATGTACAGCATATATATGTATATTTGATATTTCCTCCCACATGTTTCAGCAGTCAACTGCCATTATGAGGGAGTAATGTCATAGTTGAAAACCTAATGAAACAACTGTTTGTGTAAGTATAAAAGTTAGAATGATGGAATATAACTATTGCATGTTCTAGAACAAAGTGAAATGATATGTATCAAAATGATAATATGTTGAATTTAAAATTTGTTAGATGTTTTTCAGACCCCCTATATGTATAGTACATATATAGTAAATATATAGCACATGAAGGTTATAATAAAACTTATGCACCATACATTTAGGGGGTCTGAGAAACTTGTGATGAATTTTAAATAAAATACGTTATCATTTTGATACAGTTTATTTTATTTTTTTACAACAAGCCATAATTATGTTGTATCATTTTAATTTATATACTTATATAAATAATCGCTTTATTAGGAGTTAAACTATGTACATACCTACATACATACATACATACACACACACACACACACACACACACAAACACACACACACACACACACACACACACATTTCATTGATCCAATCCTTGTCCATCAACAGATGTGTATGTAACATGTCAGAAAATATAGGTTGCTCAAAATAACTTAGTCAAAAAGCATTTTAAATAAGGGTATATATACACAATATATTTGGAGAGGTAATATAGTAAATGCAGGGTCTCACATTACCCAAATATATGTTGGAGAGAAAATAAAGTAAATAAAGTAAGTGTGAGGTTTTACCCCGATGATGGCAGTCGACTTCTGAAACAGTCTTACTAACTTACTTACTCCATGGAGCAGAGTCCTTCTTGAGAAGCTAACCGGTTCTCAGCTAGTCAAGAAATTCCCTAAATTTAATGGAACCTGGAGGTTTATTACAGCATTCACAAGTGCCCGCAACCTTTGCCTTTCCTGAGCCAGTATGATTCAGTCCATGCTCTCACATCCCACTTCCAGAAAATCAATCTGAATATTATCCTCCCATCCAAGTTGCCTCTTTCCCTCAGGTTTCCCCACCAAACCCCTGCATACACCTCTCCTCTCCCTCATATGTTCAACACATCCCACCCATCTCATACTTCTCGGTTTGATCACCCAAACAATATTGGGTGGGAAGGACAGATCATTAAGCTCCCCATTATGTAATTTTCTCCACTCTCCTGTTACCTTTTCCCTCTTAAACACAAGTATTCTCCTCAGTATCCTATACTGCAACACCCTTAGCCTACATTCATCCCCTGATTTGAATGACCAATTTACATACCTATACAAAACAACAGGCAAAATTATAATTATTAAATATGCTACACATTAAATATTATTTGCAGAAATGAAAAAGCACTGTCACATACCATAGAAGGGAAGAGTGATGATGCAACTGAGCAGCTCAGCAGCAAAACGTAAGTAGTACAGTTTAGATATATCTATGCTACATGCAAAATTAGGGCAAACCACAGGTTAAAATCTCAGGATGGGTAATGGCTATCTTAACTGGAAATTTTATGGTTTTCTTCAGTCATTTCGGGGAAATTCCTGGTAATAATTTCAATTTGGTCAAGGCCACCAAATTCACAATACACAAATCATCCCATCATTCAACATTATACTTGTATAATTACATTAATTACATACAATATGTATGTGCTATTGAAAGTATTTTTTGTTCTGGGAAAATGACACTGGACCCTCATTCACAGAAGACTGTAAATTTGATCTTCAGTAAGAACTGTTTACAGATCTTTCTGCTCACAGATTAAGCCTGCTACTCTGTAAAACTCCGAAATGTGAAGAATGTCCCCACTCATTGAACATCATTTTTATTAGCACCCTGTCATTCAGTATAACAGAATTTGCTTTGTGGGTGCCCCTAAACACAAATACCATAACCAATGTGAGCAGAGACCAGACTTCTCAAAGAGACCTTACCTGGAGGCACTAGATTCCAACTGTCACCCACTCTCTGATCAATGTTTGTATATTGCTATTGCATATTAATGTTTCCTGAATAACATATGATAAAATTACATCAAACAATTCAGAGGCCTGAAAATTTGATAAAAAGCATTTTAGTCTAGAACAGGATCCTTCAAGAAGTCAGTAGGCATGGAGGATCTTATATTTTCTGAATCAAGAATTCCTATGCTATGCTGGCAAGGAATACTTGAAGAAATGTGCGTCAGAGAATGGATGGGATTTAAAGATTCACAAGCTGTGAAAGAGTTCTTTCTTGACATAATATTTCTTAGAGAATTTTCTTTGTATTTCATTTCTTGATTCGGTTCAATAATTATAACGAACATCCAAAAATTTTTGAAGTCTGTGCACCATTCTCCAACACACTGCACTCTCATTATGCTGTTGTCATACACCTGAATCAATTGGTGATGAATTTTGATGGGAGAACGTTACACAAATACAAACCACATAAAACTACATCTCCATGGGACCAACCTTCCAATGTCATTGTCATCGTACCTCAAAAGTTCCCACGAATAGCATCTAATTGCCTGACTCTTGTGCCACCATTACCATTTTACCCCAGCTTCAAGTATTACCTCCCATGGAAAAACAAAATCTTTGATTAACACAAAAGTTACATTCTAGAGAACTGTACATACTGAAAATGCTGAATAAGTGTTTATGAGTAGTAGAAATTAAGGTAACTTGTGTTTTATTTTCTTCCTAGGGAAGTGATTGAACCATCTGCACCACAATCACCCCATCTGTCAACCCCAAAACCAGAGCAAGAACTTGTTACCATGACTGAGCCAAATGAGTTTAATGAGGAAACAACTGATGCCAAAAATACAGCAAATAATGGAGATGGTGGTGAACATCAAGATGATGATAACTCTGAAAATATTGGAAAGAGAAGAAAATCAATTGTGACTTTCAATGAGAATGTTGAACGAATAGATATAGAAGAAGTGTGAGCAGAAAAGAAGGAGTAAAATTACACCAGAAACACAATCAAAGGTGCGAACATCAATTTAAGTAGCTGCAGTATCCATCTTCCAGCCAGTAGTATTGTGTGGGTGTGTAGTAGAACTATGGTGCTGTCATAAGAGAATGAATTATATTTAGTATTTTACAACCACAGAAGCCAAACACTTGCCATCAAAACTGATGGATTTGTACGTACATAGTTTATATATATATATATATGGTATGAAATGTAGTGCCTCTTTACATGGCATATGTGTAATTAAACATGTACAAACAATTAATTTAATTTCTTTTGTGTTTCTTTCTTAAAGTAAAAAGAGAGGTACTTAAATGTAATATTAATAACTTCATTGAGTTTTTAAACTTGAAAAATATAATTTTGACTCATATTCTTTAATGTGAAAACCATTGTACCAGCAGAGCCCAAACTTACATTAAAGAAAATGTGCTAAATAAGCGTACATTTATAAGATTATATTTTTGTTGTTTATAGTATAATAATAATTTTAGGACATGCCAACTATTCAAATCAGCCTTGGAAAATTTTTATTTTAGAAGTATGTTGTTTTACATTTACAAGACCAAAAGCTGTATCAGACACATTTTATATAATTCATGTAGATACACTCCGATATTGTACATACTTCTTGAACATGAAAAGTGTTTACTTGAGAAGTTCCTATCAATAAACCAAGAAGAAGATTTTTCAGACTTCCGTAGCAATACATGATATGGACTACACATTATTTGTGGTTTTCAAAGACAGTAAGATTTGTAAGGTTTAGTGAACAAAAATTAAGGCAAAATTGAAATTTCATGTGAAGTTTAAAGCTACATTTCAGCAAAGCCATGTTTTCACTTCATCAATTTTTCCCATTTTTTAAAATTTGCATTACATATTAATTGTCAGGAACTCTAACACACACACACACACACATATACACATGTGGGCACTCCTGTGTGAGTGTGTGTGTGTGTGTATGTATGTATGTACATGTGTGTATATAAATATGTATGTATATAAATAAATATTTAACATAAGGAAAAAAATAAAAACTCAGTTATTTTTTTTTAATGTTTTCCATCCCGAAATGTTATAACACATAAATATAAACGTGTCATTCAGTAACACAACAATTTATTTTATATACAATAACAATAGTATATTGTCAGGGCGACATGTTTCGACCTTCACTGGTTCATCTTCAGGCCCTCTGAGAAACATGTCCAAGAGCTATTTATATTTCAATGCATTGTGGGATCCCAAATGCTTACAAATTATATTATAGGAATGTAAAATACATGAGTTTGTATCTATTAGGATCTAAGTAATAGACTTAGCTTTTAACTTTTTAAAGCTAAGATTGTTACTTAGATCCTAATATATACAAACTCATGTATTTTACATTCCTATAATATAATCTGTAAGCATTTGGGATCCCACAATACATTGAAACTTAGATAGCTCTTGGATCTGTTTCTCAGAGGGCCTGAAGATGACCCAGTGAAGGTCGAAGCATGTCGCCCTGACAATACACTATTTTTATTGTATATAAAATAAATTGTTGTATTATTGACTGACACATTTGTATTTATGTGTTATGTTCATTGCTGCACAATATTTTGTGTTCTTCATATAACAGCTAAACAGATAAGATCCTGTAGACCTGAGTAATATTATACTAAAACTCCGTGGCCTTAGTCCGCACGCGAACTATACCGGTCGGCGAAGTTAGTGCCAACTTTTGTGGATAGAGGGGTGTCACGTGGTCAGCGCAACGGGTCCGCACAGCCGTTAATCTCTGTTTTCTAGATGTGGAGCCGCTACTTTTTTCATTCAAGTAGCTCCTCAATTGACCTCACGAGGCTGAGTGGATCCCGTTCCAGACCCACTACTCCTCAGAAAATCTGATAGCGCCGGGGATCGAACCCGGGACCTCTGTATCTGTAGCCAGAAACTCTGACCACTAGACCACAAAGGCGGTCTAATATTATACTATTTTACAAAATTTTTTAGGCAATTTAAAACAAATAGTATTTTTCAGAATTATCAGACTTAAGTGGCACCTAAGTGTTAAAAGTAATTTGTCTTATTGGTTTTGATAAATGTCCAGTCAGCGCCTCATATTCAATTTGCGAGTGTAATCAAACTCCCTTATAATTGTCGTTGTTAGGTTATGTCATCCTGAACAGAATATCATATCATATATATATATATATCACATCATATCTCATTTATTTTCCTTCTGTAAATTCTTACAGGGTTACATAATCCATACAGATATGGAAATCATCGTATTTGTTGGGATTAAGGGGTGACATCAACACAAGTGTGTACAACAATCGCATGGTTATTTAGTATGATAAATATACTAAAATAGGACAATATGAAATGTTTAGTGTAATAAAATGTAATAAGGATAAAAATAAAAATTAATAGTAAAAGTAAAAATAAAAGTAGTGGGGTAAGTCAGAAGCAATTAGTGGTACTCTTTAAGCAGGAAATTTTCCTTCGTTACAGATAGTGGTTGGATATATACTGACATATTTATAATACAGACTTGTAAGTAACGAGAAGGAACATGTGTCCCAAAGCCCTCATGTGTCAATTCAGATCATATGTCAAAATTTAACTTTCAAAATATTCATCCAGGGAACACAAGGAATTTTCACGTAAGTATTTTTGTAACAATGCTTTAAATTTTTTTGGATTATCGGACTCTGCTTATATGTAAAAGGGAAGCATGTTAAACACCTTAACACCTATACAGTGTACTGCCTTCTGGTATTTTGTCGCATATACAGAGGGTTGGTGTAAGTTTCCATACTGTCTAGTGTTAATTTGATGTATCTTGGAGTTTACCTGGAACTGGTTCTTGTTTCTTATCATGAACAATAGAAGGGAAAGAATATATTGAGAAGGGAAGGGTAAGATTTCCAAGTTAAGAAACAATTTTCTGCATGAGTCTCTAATTCTGCAGCCCATCATGTATTCTGATAATCTTCTTTTACAATATTAGACCATAAGTCATTATAGTGAAAGTAGGAATAGTAAATCATTTTCAAAGTAAGAATCAATTAGAGAAAGGGCTGTGACCCTGTCTGTGCATCCTGTCACAATATGTTATATGGCACCATCCTATCCTAAAATGGTCCAGACCGGTCCTGTCAAACTCATTCTTGTGTCTGTTGTTGGTTGTATGTACCATTAGATTGTTACTTGTGTATTTTAGAAATTTGTGTAAGAGGTAAGGGAGGTATATTGGAGATCTGGGAGCATACCCTGGAGATTTACTTATTATATAAAATGTTGTTTTTATGATTTTGATTTATGTACACAACAATTATGCTTTGAAATTTTCATTAAACTCACACATGCCTAACAACATTATGTGCCAGTCTCGTATACCATATTTCACCCAAAAAAGAATAGAAGTGGAAAGTATGGCTTTTATGCCCTAGAGTAAACTATGGCCCTCAGTTTGATGATTCTTATTCATCCATTCATTCATTCATTGATTCATTCATTTATTATGCATTCTGTCAATCCATTTACAAGGTCAAACAAACTCTAGGATATAGAGTTTGTCATATTGATAGTGTTATATGTACATAAGGTCATTACATAATAAGGTATGTATTACAGTAAATTCTAAAAGCACAAGAAATAAAAACACAAGATATTTAGGTTCCAAAAACATGAGAAGTAAAGACACAGAAGCTTAAGGACCCTGCTCCATTTCCCTCATATGATTATACTATATCATCTGTTTGACTGCATGCACAAAAGATATGATACCCTTAAATCTTAAATCTTCTCTGGACAATAGAGTTGTCACAATTTAATAGTAACATATTCTGTTAGAGTTTGCTTATTATCCATCAAAACAACTCAATTCATTGATCCGCCTTAGGGGACCATTGTTAATAGTATAACTATTTACAACATATGTGACTTGCATGTAAAAGCTTAAGTGTTTTGAGTTATACAATAATTTAGCAGCAGTGCAATGGTGTATGGTATTGCCAGGATGTAATGGTAAGAAAACAAGATCTCTATTTCCAGCTATAATACTTCTCCAATGTATAAAAAGAGTTTTTATTGAGAAATCTTTTCATGGTCGCTTTAAATTTAGAAATATCATATGATAGTTGTTTAATGGTAGGAGGAAGATAGTTATAGATTTTGGTACCAGAATACCACACTTCGTTTTGGAATACTGTCAAGTTTGCTGCAGGAATATGTAAATCATAATGAGATCTTGTATTAAAACTATGAACATCTCAGTTGGTTTTGAATTAGTTTTTATTCTCAACAACAAACATGAGAAGAGAAAATATGTATTGGGACTGGAGAGGGAGAAT
>Ga0136643_10015622_pt1 | contig 11407 bp, 6 predicted proteins | sample TergutLab28metaG_FD_96883 | JGI IMG/M metagenome (GOLD analysis project Ga0136643, IMG submission 96883) | Labiotermes labralis P1 segment gut microbial communities from Petit-Saut dam, French Guiana - Lab288 P1 (version 3) (version 3) | ecosystem: Host-associated > Arthropoda: Insects >...
CAAGTTCGGAAGCATGTCAGGGACGCGCGCGATTTCAACAACATCGAGACGCGAGATATCATCAAGTCCCCCCCCCCCTGCAAGGCAAGGCGCCGAAGGAAATTCCCGCCATTCTGACATAAACATTAGGGTGTTTCCTTCCCGGTCGGACTAAGGACTTATCGGCACCCCTGTACAATCTCAGATATACGGGTAAAGTAAAAACGTAATTTTAAACTCATAAGCAATTACCTAAGCTGCAGAGATATGTGTTAACAAACATTTCACGTGATATTTATAATCAATGTAGTAATATACATAAAATTTATACACCAACAGATGCACTCTTTATTAAAATTGAAAAAAATTTTAAAATTTACATTAAAAATTACTTCGACTTGCTTCTACATGTTTCGGTCTTTAAGCACAACCATCATCAGGGAGCCTAAATCAGAGCATAGCTATAGTTATATTAGATTAAAATTCGGTGGAAAAAAACTACGTCGGTATATGTTATGGGGTGGTGTGGCAACATGTCAAGGTATGGTGTGCGTACTGTTCGCTGTGTTGAGTGCTCACTCGCACAACGAACAGTACACACACCACACATGCTGCCACAGCACCGCATAACATAGAGCGACGTAGTTTTTTTTTATTATCGAATTTTAATCTAATATAACTTCAGCTAGGCTCTGTTGAAAGCTCCCTGACGATGGTTGTGCTTAAAGACCGAAACACGTAGGAGCAAGTCGAAGTGATTTTTAATGTAAAAATTTTAGAACCTTATCCAGTTTAATAAAGAGTGCATTTGTTGGTGTGTGAACTTTATAGATATCAAAATGCACTTTACAACGATAAAAATAATCAATGTAAAAACTTCATTTTTATATAAAGATAATTTAATGAACACTTCGATTTCCTGTTTCTCATTTCCAGCGATATTAATCTTCAATTGTGAATGTGCCGTGAAAATTAATTTTGAAATATGGCGTCATGTACAAGACTATATTTTATGAAGTAAATAAATAACCACTCTGAGTACAGACGGCTCATACATAAAAAAAATTAAGACGGTTACGCCCTGTCCTGTTTTAATGAAAACATTATTTGCAAAAAAGTACCGCTAATATCAATGCACTTTTCACATTCTCGTCCAAGTCACTGTGCATACGTGACACTCTATAGTGCATAGCATATTCATGCGGTGTCGGACTTGAAACATTTGAAACAATTTCTCCTGCAAAGCCGCAGATGAATCTTATCGCCTGAAGGCCGTCTCTTTCGCATGAAAAACTCCAGTTAAAGGAGGTAAGTCAGGTTTAAATTTTTTTAAACTCTGTGTGTTCATGCTTGCTTTAACATATATACATAGGTTTAAGATCGGAGATTAATTCATGGCGAGTAGTCTAACGAGAAAGTTAAACTACTTCATCTTCTGCCCGTTTATTCTGTCCCAGTTCATACGGGTTAAGCACAATGAGACGCGTTTAGCCTTTATGCACAGATATGACAAAGTTATAAATTTTAGTTTAGCATTTTATGGCATAGACCCAAAAGATAGAAATGATACCAAGTCAAAATAATCTGTAATCTGTGATAAACTTAATGAGCGATTACTTATTATGATTAATAACCGTAAGATAGAGAGCTGTGCTTGAGAAAACAAGAGTCGCTCAACTTTTAAATGTACTTCCTGTCTTTTATGAACCCAAATATTCAGTACGTCACAAATTTCATTTTTCCAAAGTGGTATGAATTTGAATTTGCCTTGTTTGTACCCAGAGGATATAGGCAGCAGGTACAGTTGAGACGGTGGCAATTGCTTGTGAAACTACACAGTGTCACAACCGAACAACCATATTCCAAAATTGTTATAGTGTGCACAAGAAGCCACCACTGAGCGCTGTCACACTATTCCGATTAAACCAAATCATACCTCCAAACGCTATTCCGATTAATCCAAAAATACCCCCAAACACTATATCGATTAATCCAAATCATACCTTCAAACACTATTCCGATTAATCCAAATAATACCTCCAAACACTATTCCGATTAATCTAAATCATACCTCCAAACATTATTCCGATTAATACAAATCATACCTCCAAACACTATACCGATTAATTAAAATCATACCTCCAAACACTATTCCGATTAAACCAAATAATACCTCCAAACACTATACCGATTAATCTAAATCATACCTCCAACCTCCAAACACTATTCCGATTAATCCAAATCATACCTCCAAACACTATACCGATTAATCCAAATCATACCTCCAAACATTATTCCGATTAATCCAAATAATACCTCCAAACACTATACCGATTAATCTAAATCATACCTCCAAACACTACTCCGATTAATACAAATCATACCTTCACACACTATTCCGATTATTCCAAACCATACCTACACACTATTCTGATTAATCCTAATCATACCTTCACACACTATTCCGATTAATCTAAGCCACACATTCACATGTTATTTCTTTCCCCTGTCACTTTTTCATTGTTCAGATCCTCTCAGTGTGTCCGTCCAGTTCCGAGGTTCTGGTGACGTTTTGTAGCTAACTACGTTTTGCGGTGAGAAGCCGTTAGTCTGCCTCGCAACGCCCAAACTGAAGAACCACCCCTTGTCGTCTGTTCCAGACTACCCGTTCAATATATTTTCAGCAGCCCTCCATATTCTGAGGCCCTCGCCTCAGCCCGCAAATTACGGTCGATTGACGTCGCGGTGCCAAAGGACCGGATATTTTCACGGTTTAAATACGACAACGAAATACCACTTAGCCATGCATTTACTCTACATAAATAATTATGTTATGCCAGGACTCGGAAAATTAAAAACCATCTCAGTTATTCCAATGCAAACGTATTTTCCTACACGCCCTAATATCAAATGCCCAACTTGTCTCTTTCCTTTTTTTTAGTGGAATGTTTCGATGGGATATTCTAATCATAATTTTGTGTGTGTGTGCGTGGGTGCGTGCTTGCGTTCGCTTCCCCGCCCGTGCGTACAAGCATGTGAATGATATTCCTTGACTCATTTGCAACCCACCAGCTACAAAATTTGACCACCCTACCAAAGAAACTGTAGATACACAAATAATTTGTACCTGAATGACGGACAGCTACTAAAATTGTTCAAGAACTGCACTGTGGCTGCAGTACACTGAGGTTCATCGTTACCATTACCGTAGAAGCCAGTTATTGAAGCCTCTCCAAGAAACTCTGTCCGAGGCACGATCCCAATAAATTACGTCCGTACGTTGTCTATGAGTAAAGAACATAGACTGAGAAAGTCACACAAAAATTTTCAGACTACATACAAGAACGTTTGGTGTAACACCGCTTTGTTTTTCTGAACTAACCCCATGAAGCGGGTGACCGCGGTGGCACAGTGGTTAAGGTGCTGTGCTACAAATCGGAAGGTCGCTGGTTCGATCCCAGCTAGTGTCATTGGATTTTTCATTGACATAAAATCCTTCCGATAGCACTATGGCCCTGGGGTCGACTCAGCCTCTAACAGAAATGAGTACCAGGAGCATTTCCTGGGGGGTAAAGGCGGCCAGTGCGTAAGGCTGATAACCTACCACCATCCTGTGCCGTTGTCACGAAATCTGGGAACGTTAACTTCGTGGAACCCTCTGGGCCACTCCAAGTCTGTAACAGGACTGCTTTACCTTTTTAACCCCATTTTATAGAACCCGGAGGTTCAGTACCACGTTCACAAGGGCCCGCCACCCATCCCTACCCTGAGCCAGAACAATCTAGTCGATGACCCTCATCCCACTTCTTGAACATTCGCTTTAGTATTATTCTCACATCTACGCCTAGGTCTTCCAAGTGGTCTCGTTCCATCAGGTTTCACCACTAACATTCTGTATGCATATCTACTATACGTGCTACACGCCCTCCCATCTCATTCTACTTTTGTTTTTCTGAATACCTTCAACAACGCAAATCGGAACTAAAATAAAATACCGGTATTCAATTATAAAATTTCAAGCACGTATAAACGCATTATTTACAAAATACAGGATTTTATTATTCTAAAATCAAGCCGTAATCTGAATTCATAACCGCGAGGAGCTCAAATATTATGGTCTTCATTTGTTTAAACACGCTTATTGTAATGTTCTGATTTCTATAAGCAGTAGGCTTAAGCTGCCTAGAGTCTGCAAGATAACAAAAGCGACGCTGACACAACATTAAAAACCTATTCAGAGCAGAATAATCCTTTTATAAGAGTTATATCGTTTACAGTAGGGAAATGGTAAATGTTGCATGTCATTACATAAAGAATGGAAAAAAAAACATAAGAAAACATAAGAAAACTTTTGTACTGGCGTCAGTGGGAAGAAACCGAATCGCCTTGAGGTTTCTGCAAATAAAAGTCTGTTTTTGAATGGGTGGCCACAAGCTGCTATTATAGGAGAAGCTCCTCTGCCTGCTTAAACCACTTATTTACCCGTACTGCTACGATTGTACGTTCTCCTGTCTCCTTTTATTACGTGGAGATCACGTATTGGTTCAATAATGATACCTGCCGAGGAAGAGGTCAAGTGTGTTTTTATTACCATTCCGTCCTGTCCATTTTTATTATGAGGCTTGTTTCGATTGTATTTTTCTGTAATCATTTGATCGTACGTGCCCCGCACTGTACTGACTACTCGCATTTCATTTGGGATATGTTCCGTGCAAAGTAATAAGCCATCATGCCACATATACTTAGCCGGTACAGCCGTTTCTTGATAAAATTGGCACAAAAGTCTTGTGCATCCAACATGTTTTCCAGCCGACTCTACTCCTTTCCTGTTTTCCTTCCTTACTGTCTCCTTTATCCTTCATTGTGCTGTACATATCTCCCTCGCAGCCCCTCATTCAATTTCTTTATTTCGTCAAAATTCCCCTTTTCTCTTCACATTTTATGCCTTCCTTTTTCTATCGTGTATTCTTTTTTACTACATCACACACCGGTGGGATAGGAAAGAAAGCATAATCAAGGATCGCACGTCAATCTTGAGGCGCGTCATTCCCGTTGTGTTGGTTCAATAACAAAGAATTTTGTGTATTACACGTACAGTCGAACACAACTATATTTTTACCTAGTAGTACAGTAAGAATACAACTATATGTTTCGGCCCTATATGTGGGGGACGAGATCTCGTCCCCCACCCCACCTAACCCCCAAACAAACACCCCACACATCTTTTATAGCTGATCTGTAAGTTGAATCTCAACCTGAAGATGGCCCACATATACGGCCGAAACATACAGTTGTATTCTTACTGTACTACTAGGTAAAAATATAGTTGTGTTCGACTGTACGTGTAATACACAAAATTCTTTGTTATCGCACATCAGTGTTAATAAGTGCAAAGTTGGGTTCAATTTATCATTTCTAGACAGGAAAACAAACGTCAAATTTAAGGACTAAACACATGTATAAACAATAGTTCAAACTGAATTTTGATATAGCAAGGCTAGTAAAAGCTTTTCCACAGGTACCGAAATTTTCAGTGTTCCATGATACCAATTTGTTGTCACAAACCGACATCACACGTCGAATCCTCTGTACAAAAGGTTTATCACAGGTTTATATCTATGACAGCAAAGGGCAAGAATGGTACCCAATCCCTAGTTAAGCTTAGTACGATTAGTCCTTAAGGTCTATTTAGAAACCTCATTAATAACAAAAGTATTTATAACTTACTACAAATAACACATTTTGTATCTTCCTGGTGCAAAATTACAGCAGCGCTTTAAAGCGCATGCAGTAGTGACGTTTAACATGAATCAGGAATGAAAATTTTACTTACAATCATTCAGGGTGTCTAAAGTTTGAAAATTCTGACACCATTCACAAATAATCGTACTTGTATATAAAATCAAACCACAACCGCTGAGAGTACCAATTTAATAATCCGATCCGCTGGTCCTTCAAACACATAGATGTACATAGTGCACGGCATTTAGGTCGTTCACACTAATTTGCCTCTAGGCATAGAGTGGCTATAAAACCTTGAGGTCACAAAGGTCAGAAATCTAAGAATTATGAAGTCGTGGGCACCTATTGATGTCCCTTAGCGACATGAGCCCTGTTATTTGGCCTTGGAATAATTCATTCTGTAATAGGTTATATTTTTTTATTTGATGCAACAGCCCCCCGTGGGACAGGGCCTCCTCATTCACGAGGTTTCCAGATCACACAGAACGACGCAACACACTCGATAGGACTACTCTGGACGAATGATCAGCCCGACGCAGAGACTTCTACCTGACATCAAACAACACTCACAACAGACAGACATCCATGCCCTCGATGGGATTCGAACCCACAATCTCAGCAGGCGAGCGGCCGCAGACCTACGCCTTCGACAGCGCTTCCACTGGGACCGGCTAATAGGTTATTACAGAATATATATTGGTAAGATATTGCGGCAACATAACACACGACGCACACCCATAGGCAGGTGCATTCTCAACACAGTACGACATGCTGCCCCAGCACCCTGTTAATATAAGGAAATTAACTGCGAGTGGTTTTAATATGTGACTTTAGCAAGGAACAATATGGCTCCCTGAAGATTATCTTAGGATCGAAACATGTTGGAGCAATTTTAAGTGTTTTAGTGTGAAAAATTTGTATATAAGTGCATTAGTTGGTATAATTAAAGTGACTCTATGAAGTGCACTGTGCAACAATAAAGAAAGTACTCGCAAGTTTTAGCACAGCCTCTGTACCCGCGTATGGAGGCAACACATCAACATTATAGCTTGAATAAAATTTTAAACTTGTTAGGTTTAGGAATAGCTGCTTTCAGTTCAGAACGTTATAGGGAAAAAAAGCACCACTACTAATTTACTGGAGTATAAATGACACTTTGAAAATTATAAGCAGCAAGAAAGAAGGCAGGAAGACAGATTGTTGGGTTAAGTAAGACTAACCATGGACAGATAGAAGAAGATACTAGAGACAGGAATATGTGGACAAAGTTCTGGGTAAGGGAAAACCATCACACCGTGGACAATCATTGGATTTAAATTTGTTTTAGATGGATGTCAAGTGGAATTAACATCTGAAGGATACAGACTGAGCATGTTAGAATAAAAGGCGCTGAGGAGAATAGGTGGAACTAAACAGAGAAGGAGAAGAATAAATAAGATTTCATAATCAGACACATTCTTATATTTTGCATGATATTATTACAATAACTAAATCAAGGATAGTAAGACAGCTGTGATATATAGCCCACGCGCTAAAAATAATAAATGCACGCCAAGTTTGATCAGCAATCCAACAGGCAGAAGCCACTCGGGAGACCTAAATTAAATGGATCGACAATATTAAAATGTATCCGAAGTCGCACTGTTTTGATCATGGATTACATAAAGGCGGTAAATTCATGACTATTACGTGACTGTCAAACGTTCAAAGAAAAACGCCATTATGTAGTAAGACGCCAATGGACTGTCGTTGGCCATTTTAACCGTGCAACGAGTGTAGTCTGTAACAAAGTGCAAGCAACAGGCTGTAAGTATATGAGATCCACATATAGTTGAAATAGACCTGTAATCAGCGAAGCTGGATCCATAGCAATCACATCTCCAGAAACATAGACAGAAAGAAATAATACACCCCTTTCTCTTGTACCTGCTGCCTCCCCTACCGTTTATTGGTAGCTTAGCTTTAGATAATGCGATCTATGGGCAGAATGGAAAGGCATTTCATCTATTCCAGTTTTCCGTTTCTAAGGATACAAAATTTCAGTTACATATACTATAGTTACGTAGGGTAGGGTAGGGTATATACTCGAGAGCACGTCTAGACGGGGCATAAGATGTTATTAATAAAACCTAACGTTTATATCGCAATATGTATTTTTGCTATAATTTTAAAGTAACACGCATGCGTACATCTCTCGAGAGTTTTTTATTTTAGAATCTCACCGCACCACACTGAACCCAAAACCTATGGAATATGTTTTACATAATAAGTTCCAAGAAGAACAAATGGTCAGTGCGTTCAGGGGCAGGTCATTTCGAGAAGCTATTATTAGTTTGGTCATCTCAGTCACTCCTCACGGAACAACATGGCTCCTTCTGGACGACTTTCCGTGAAACTTATATTGAAATTTTTCTCTAAACCCTAATAAACGAAATCAAATTTGGAGAAAATCGAATAACAACAGGCACTTTACATAAAGATCTACGTACATTTACATAAATACCTCGTCTCTTATAAGATAGGCACAGAAAGATATGGTACAGCTGGAGAGGCCGAAGAAAAAGTTACAAATCTAAACACAGAAAAAGTCTACAAACATGCAGTATTCATTCCAGGTATTGGGGTCAAAAATCACAAGGTGTTTCAATTTTTAAGGCTAATCCACACATAGGGGACCGTGCTTCTAACGAGATTTGACCGCGCGCCGACCATGTCGTGTTGCTTAATATCTGGACTGTGACATATCTATTTGAAATACCGCATCATACCAAGGATTAAGGAAGAGTAGTTCGATTCCCGGCAGGAGGTAAGAGACTTTTCTCTTCTTCCAAGCGTTCATGTCGGATCTGCGGCCCACTCAGTCTCATATTCAACAGGTGCCGGGGGTTTCTCCAGCGGTAAAGTGGCCACGGTGTGAGGCAGACCATTCACTGCCATCTAGTAGCCAATGTTAAGAACGAGTGGTGCTGCATCCCAATATTTCCAACATGTCTTCATAGCGTGCGCATTGACTACTTTTATGTGCAGGAATTTAAGGGTACATAACGAACGTAAGTTAAGAACTTCCAACGCTCAACAAAGGTACGAAGTCCAAAATGTTACTTTTTTTGACATTTTTTAAATTAAATTAAATTCATAACGTAGTGTACACAAACAACAGTCCGGATATATTGTTACAATATAAGGTCTACGTCACATAATATTTTTATCGTGAGTTATTTTTATAACATTTGATATATACGATATATTTGTTAACTGAAATTCGGTTGACACCCCGTGGCAGTAACGACACCCGCCTCGTGTAAAATATGTGTTATTCCGAAGTTATTAAAAACAAATCCACACAATGGATTTTACTCCAGATTTTCGGTTTCAAATTTCATGGAAATTCAAGTTGTTTTGGAGGTAAAACAAAGAGTGGCACTGAAAAAAAAAATCCCCTTATTGTGTGCTCATTTGATACGTCTCCTACAAGGAGCGGATAAAGAGTAAAGCTCATGTTCAGTCTCTCTCCATAAACGGTCGAGGTTAAATGTCCTGAAATTAACTGTAGCACCGATTTCATGTTTCGCTAAAAATAAGCATTAACTGTGTTTATGAGACTGCAATAGACAAAGGAATAAATTAAATTACCGTTTATTCTCGAATCTAATTCGCACACTTTTTACAGTTTCAGAGGGCTAAAAATTCAGACGCGGATTACAATCACGTGCGGATTAGATTCGCGGTCGTGAGCTGGATTTTGGAAACATGATAGAGCCGCTGTACGTGACGTAAAAACAATACAATACAATACAATAATTTATTATTTATAATATATATTATATTATATATAATACATTATATAATATTTAAAATTTATTATTCATCAGACTCGCCGTCATCACTCATAACTGAATTGTTATCCGTCACCCAGTCCTATCATCAGCTGTGGTGCGTTTGTACCTCTGGCAGTTAAATGGCCACTTCACACACGACGCGTTGGTCGGATAACGGTTAAAGCATTGGTAGAGTGCGTCTGAAATATGATGGCACACGCGCAGAAACAAGACTTCGTCTTTCGGCGAAACGGACGAGTCCATTTAAATCGGCAGGGGCGTCAGTTCAGTCGACTACTGGCAGCCAATGTGTGCGCATCAGCGGTAGTAATGCTGGATACACCATGTTCCGAGGTAGTGTGAAGGGTACTGGCTACCCATTCCATTCGCCAGTTTCCCTTTCACGTCCCCTCCCGTGCGTCACCGTGTGCCATAACGTTTCAACTGGACTCTAACATCCAATATTATTCAATCAGTCTGCCTTGTAGGCAAGGGGCGGTTGAAGGAAAGGTGCGGATTAGAACCGCGAACTAACTTTTTTTCGTTTAATAAATCGGCAAAAGCCAGTGCGGATTAGATTCAAGAATATACGGTATATCTGTAGTAAAGTCATAAAACAAATGTCGTATAAATCCACGTCTCACTTCGTAGCGTACTGTAAAACGGACAGCATGCACTTGTAAACTGAAGTTAGTGTAACTTCTGAAAACATGAGATTTGTGTTTGCAACGAGTGTCCGATATGTCCTAGCTGATTAACTTCACTGATTTATGTAACATCTATTGCAAGAAAACTGTCTGTACTTTTGTACGTAACAGACTGAACAATGGGTAATTAAAATGCAATGTACACGTCGCTAAACCAGTTAACTTAAAATTTACGGCTGACTAAATGAAATTATGAGTACGAAACGTTATCTTAAATTACAAATTATCTTGCAGGCGGATCCTTTTACTGGAGCAGGGTTGGACAACTACTTTAACTGGGACGTCCGATGGTGTTCCTTCGAAGTGAAAACAAGCCCGACCACTGACAGCACAAATGCACTGACAGACTTTTACTGCGTAGATATACATAAAGAACAGAAGCAACAACATTAATTAATAGTCTGTAGAGCGAATCGCTACGGGCTGGACGGTCCGGGGATCGAACCCCGGGTTGTGGCGGGATTTTCCACACACGTCCAGACGGGCCTCTGTGGCCCACCCAGCCTCCTGTACACGGATAGCGGGTCTCTTTCCCGGGGGCAAAGCGGCCGGGGCGTGGGGTTGACCACCCACCCTCATCTAACCCTGAGGTAAAAGAAAGAGTAGAATTATACTTCTACTCCCCCTCTGGGCCTTCATGGCCTGTTCTAAGTGAAATCTTAACTTGTATCTTGTACATAGGGTAAGGTAATCTCAGACCGAACGTAGCTTCCGTGTTCTAAAACACACATATTTTAACTTCACGCCGTCCCTTAACAGAGTTAAAATCGATCATAATCGAGATATCGTAAACGGAAAGAGATCGTGTTTCTCGCACCAATCTCGTAAGCCGCGTTACTGTTAACAAAATTGGCAGCGCTTTATACATCACGAAGTTCTACACTGTGTAACATTAATACAAAGCACCGTAGTTGTAAATTAAACACAGGTTTATAACAAACCAGCTTACTTACTTACTTACTTACTTATTTACTTACTCACTCCATGGCGCAGTCCTTCTTCAGAAGCTAACTGGTTTGCAGCTAGTCAAGACATTCTCCGCATTTCACGGAACCCGAAGGTTCATTACTGCACTCACAAGCGTCCGCCACCTGTCTCTATCCTGGGCCAGCCCAATCCAGTCCATATACCCACATCCCACCTCCTGGAGATCCGTCCTAA
>Ga0136643_10015624_pt1 | contig 11407 bp, 9 predicted proteins | sample TergutLab28metaG_FD_96883 | JGI IMG/M metagenome (GOLD analysis project Ga0136643, IMG submission 96883) | Labiotermes labralis P1 segment gut microbial communities from Petit-Saut dam, French Guiana - Lab288 P1 (version 3) (version 3) | ecosystem: Host-associated > Arthropoda: Insects >...
AAACTCCGTGGCCTTAGTCCGCACGCGAACTATACCGACAGAGCGGCCGCCGCCGGTCGGCGAAGTTAGTGCCAACTTTTGCGGATAGAGGGGTGTCACGTGGACAGCGCAACGGGTCCCCACAGCCGTTAATCTCTGTATTCTAGACCTGGAGCCGCTACTTTTTTCATTCAAGTAGCTCCTCAATGGCACACTACTAGCAACAAAAGGTTAAGTCTGATGTATATATATCTACAGACGCAACACAACCTCCAGTGGAAGAGAAGTGGTTTATGAAACAGCACGATACATTATATTTCTTTATGCGATGTTTGCGAAAAGCAACTAAAATGAACACATAGTGTGGACATATATTTGTCCGCTTCAGGCTACAGCATTTGGACAGATATCGATTAAATTTCGTACAGAAGGTCAACATTAAAACTAACATAGCGAATGTAGTTTTAGGGATGTAAAGATCAATTATAACATCTAATTTACAAGCTACACAGCTTCAGCTTTACCACGTTTCTCAAAAGCGACCCGTTTTACAGAAATTAACAGCCATTCAGCACGTCGACACACAAATTTTTTGCAAATACATTTTTAAGTGATGAATATTAATACGAAACAAATACACAGAAAAATATTTCGACGGCATCACACTTACCAGACATTTTGGTTCAGTGGCAGCGCTGCAGATTTATACTTGCAAGGTACACAGCTCGAATCCCGACCGACACACCGGCTATTCTGCTGTTTCTATTGTGATCTTCTTCATTCCTCAAGGCAAATAACAAAAGACTCTTTCGATTACGTCACGACCGTTTTCTTCAAATCCTTTCTCATTCATCAGCCACTGTCGACAATATTATCCTTCTACGTTGACAGTGTCGTTAAATAATCCACAAAAAAAACGCAACAGGTCTGTACATATAACAGTAAAGAGCAAGGCAGCCTATGTAGTAGTACAATATGGTATTATATATCTTCCTGTGCTTCTAGTTTTTAGGAAAGGCATCCCACTTGTGTTCTGACCCAATAATTAAATAAAATAACAAAATATAGTCCAACACAACTTTATTTTCTTTTTTAAGAATTTACAGCAACATGTTTCGGCTCTTACTTTATAAAATTTTAAAGACTTAAGTATTCGTACAGTTTATTACATTTTCGCATTTTATTAACGTCTTACTGATAATTTAATAATTTAATGTAAACGACATCTCGTCCATTTTACGGCATTGTGTGTGTGTTTGTATATATATATATATACATACACACATACACTCTCTCTCTCTCTCTCTCTCTCTTTTATGTTCAGACTGAAGATAACTTCTAAGAGCCGAAATATGTCGCCGTAAAATCGTAAAAAGAAAATAAATTTGCGTTAGAAAATATTTCATTACTTATTTAATAACCTACTGTCCTTTATTACACGTTTCAACTAATCTGATAAATATACTGTACAGGTACGTATAGATACACTGTACTGAACTGCGTAGTGACACAGAGAGTATAGCTAGGTAAATCATCCATTGCATTACGGAAGCCATTTCTCTGGAAGGGTGTGGAGAAGGTAAGATTTACCAGAACAAGCTGCGAATACGAGAGGAACAAACTGCGACCTCTAGACCTCAGCAGCCATTGATTAAAAGTCTCACCAGGCAGCAGAAAGCGTCTTCGTGATATATGCGATCTTCTTGCCCTCGCATCAGTCTACAACGCGCCAGCCGGATTGTGAAACCGAGTTTCAATCAGTCACGAGAGCTCGTGTTTTTATGCCGCTAGTATCCAACAGTGGCATATCTGGGGAAAGTAAATCAATTTTGTTAGATTCTTAGACGCCCACAACATTTGCGTTCCAAGCATGTGAGGGACGTATCCTGCACATTGTCAGCAGCTTCATGTTATTCGACAGCCAAAGTCAGTACACTTCATGGCAGCATCACATTAACGAAGGATTTCAGGTAATACTTCGAAAACAGCAATGTCACCGATTTTACTCGGAAGCCGTCCACAAATGGTCCCACTTCTTCAAAATTACGATATACAGCTTAAATTAGCATAATTTGAAACGTTATGTTCATCATCTTACGTCATTGTCAGTAGCATCTGTATATAAAGATGCCCAGTTCTCAGCCCACGTTCTACCGACCTTCTCTAAATTACATTAAAAACTGTAATCAACCTATGATAGACATTGAAAGACATTTTGAACCTCACTGAATTACTTGTTGAGTTATTCCTTAAAACCATTTAACAGCAAGTGGCCAGCACAAATACCGGCCGATTTAAGACCAGCAACTCTGCATTATTTCCAGACTGTGTACTTGCTATTTCTGTATTACTGTCACAAGAAGCAGCGATTATTTACATACGCAGCATTCATCTATTCACCTTTATAAGAGGATGATACTGTGTTCTCTGAGAGACAGCTAATGAAGTTTTATATGCAACCAATGTAGTCTAATTTTAGTCGTCAAAAATAATCAATATATCTTCTATAATCTAGCTGCCTGCTTCATATCTGAAGCAGTCTACGTGTGTCAGTGGGTTGTAGAAGCTTTCAACCTCCAGTCCGGACATATAAAAGCAACAATTAAAACAACACATTGTTAGCAACAGGGTGCATATAATGCAGTAGCTGTAACTGCACATCAGCCGGTCGCAGTGGCCGCACGGCCTAAGGCGTAAGTCTGCGAAGGCTCGCCTGCAGAGATAAGCAGGTTCGAATAGCGCCGGGGGCATGGATGTTTGTCTGTTGTGAGTGGTGTGTGTTGTCAGATAGAGGTCTGCGCGACGAACTGATCACTCGTCCAGAGAAGTTCTACCGACTGCGTCGTGTTGTGTATGATCTAGAAAACTCAAGAATGAGGACACCATGCCCCGTACTGGGCCGCAGCCCCAAAGGGGAAAAAAGTGTACACCACGAGACAGTTGAGATTGTGGATTCGTAACAGACACAGCACACTCCTACAGATATTACGTGCTACACAGAATTAATTAGTAGCGACAACCATTAAATAAACTAGCACAGCCACCAGATACATTTACTAAGAAAGTACAAAACACAACTACCCAACATAAATTGCCATGCCAAGTATCTCAGATCAGCCACAGTACGACCAGCAGGCTACAAAACACGATACGCTCCACCATCCTAAAAACCAAACGTCGTCTCTTATTCCAACTCAACAAAGCTACAATTCCACAAACGACTGTGTCAACAATCGATCTGATATCCCACACGCTGATAGTCAACTTAAACGCTACACCTAGAATAAACCCTTCACCTAGCCTACAAATGCAGAGAGCAGCAACATGTAACTTCACATGAATAATCTTCGAAGAGCAAGACTGACGTAAGAATGAGTGGGTGATAAACTGTATAATTTACACTCTCCAGGCATTATATGCATATATATATATATATATACATACATACATAGATATATATATATATACATACATACATACACACACACGTACATACATACATATATACATACATACACACATACATACATACGTACATACATACATACATAAATACATACTGCCGCAAGGAAATCAGAAAATATTTAACGATACAATAAACAATGATGCTCGAAATGAAAAATTTTCTATTTTAAACGCTTTAAATGTACCTTCCTAATTTATATACTCTTCAGTGTATAAAAGATTGTTATCTGTGACAGTTACCGTTATTTTTAAACAAGGGTAGTATATATATATATATATATATATATGTGTGTGTGTGTGTGTGTGTGTGTAACACTACGTATCAATAAACCACTCAACCTCCTACAGTAACAGGTTTGGGCAAATTCTTATATTAATGATAACTGTAAACAAAATAATAAAGATAAATGCAGTCAACACCACCATCTTTTATTTACACGTACCATTCCATACGGGGAAAGTTTTTTTTTTTTAATAAAAGATATTTGTGTGCCGACACAACTGTCTTTATTATTGAGCTGGAATTGCGGCGACTGTAACTAGGTCAAAATCATGTTCAATGTTACGTTTTATTATTAGCGGTGCTGAATGTTCAGGTTTTGACAGCACAGTGCCACCTTGTTAATTATCAGTGGTTGTTATAATGTTAATATCTTTATAGTAAGAAGGCAACAAAGGAGTGGGAACAACCATAATACTCTTTCTGGTCTTCAAAATGTGGTTCCATTCCGTATCATTTAGAAAACCCGATTCCATATGCGAGTAGAATGAATATTATCTCAACGCACTCTTAAAATTGTCTAGTTTCTAAGCACTAAGAGTGACAAGCTTTGCATCTGGTTAGGGGCAAGCCAATTTACCGTATCAATTTCATCAGCACTTCCACCCTTTCATGACTATCCTCGGCCATTTGCAGCAGGGAAAAACGAGTGGAGAGTGGCACAATTAGAGGACAAAGGGAGAGACCAGAGACACTGCTGTTTCGGTGGTCTCATACCAAATACGCAACAGCTGCGAGGTTCATTGTGGATAATGAAATAATTCACGGACGTGAACGAGAATGATAAATTACCAGCCACACAGGCGTCGTTTATACACCTACAACGACATCGGTCGTGTGAAAGCCCAAATACAAGTCTGAGGATTATACATTAATTTTCCGCGCCAAGAGATCTTGCTGCAAATCTAACAAAATAAACCCTTCAAACCAGAGTATTATATTCCATGTTGTATTTATGGCGGACCAAGTGGCACTAAGGCGGGCTTACCCTCAAAGTACGTAGGTTATTCGGAAAGTACGTACCGTCTGCGCATATCTCTCGCGCATCCTCGACACTGTCACTTTGCGCATGTGCAGTGACTTTCTCTATCAAGTGAGAAGACACAGACGCCATTTCGTGAAATTCGTTTTATGTTTATGTTTGTTCCTGTGCGTTAAACATGTTTAAGACAATTGAAGGGGCCGCCGACTGTGAAATACGGTGTGTAATTCGTTTTTTGAACGCTACAAATGTGCTACCAAGTGAGATTCATCACCATATCTGTCAAGTGTATGGTGACAATTCGATGAGTGATGGCGGGTTAGGAAATGGGTTCGGATGTTCAATGAAGGAAGAATGAACGTGCACGATGAGGCGCGAAGTGGGCGTCCATCTTTGGTGAATGATGATTTGGTGCGCAAGGTCAACGAAAGAGTGCGTGACGACAGACGCTTCACAATTTCTGATCTGTTCCTGCACTTTCCTCAGATTTCAAGGACTCTAGTCTATGACATTGTCAGTAGTGGCTAACATCGCAGGCGGCCGCATTCTATGAGGAGGGTATACAAAAACTTGTGCCCCGCAACGATAAGTGCCTCTATAATGGCGGCGAATATGTGGAAAAATAGTTTGAAGAATGTAGAATCTGATAACAATAAACTTTTATATGAAACCTTAGTCGGTTTGTTTTACAGCGAAACGGTACTTACTTTTTGAACAAGCCTCGTATTTCGGCTCCCTCTTTTACCATCACTTCGCCAGTAATGCGTTAAACTTAGTAAAAAAAATCGTCGTTGAATAAAACCCTCCAAAAAAAACACCGTTATCAACATATTAACTGCGGAACCAATAAAACAAAAATCCCTCCAATAACATAATTTGTGTAAGGTGCGCGACGGTAAACATCTTATGCAGTCTTCCGGGGTTCCTCCTTCCTTTAACTCTCTACCGTCTCGCTCAAAAGCGCCAGTGTTTCTGGACAGAATCTGTTTTGGTCTTACAGCAAACAAGTGAGTTCGTAAATTTCGACAATGGGAATTAGACAAAATTTTCAAAATACAGGCCCAACAACAAAAAAAAACCTATACATCATAATGATGATAAGATGGTTTAAGCGAACAACAAGGTGCACAGGTAAAGCAGTGAACGTGTACTACAAAAACTAAGAGGTCGTATTTCGGCCGCGTTACCGGATACACTAAATCTGATTCCTTGTGGTCTTCCTCAGACATTCAACGAAGATTTCGGAATCGTAATTTTTAGAATATATACTGCCATGAACATTTCAAGAGTACTGTCGCCTGGTATATGATGCCATAAATTCTGAGACAAATTCTCCACCTTTTAGGAAGAAACTGCTGCTTCTTTCTTCAGGGCAGAGAATTATATATATTGTATCACTGTACTGATATATTGTTGTGTACTAACGGTATATAATAAATTATACAAATTTGTTAATACACAACGAGATGGCTTCTGTCAAAAGTAAATAAATAAATAAGTTACAGAAATTATATTTGTACAACAAATGGCAAGTTAATAACTGGCGTGTCTTGAAGCACTGGACTACATGATTCAAAAATATTTGTTTTATCACCGTCGCAAGTGTACGCTGGCACAGTGTTTTGTTGGTTTGTCACAAACTGAAAAACGAAATGCGGGAACAGCTTTCGGCAAACAGTTTGATGAACGCAGCCTTCGGTGGAGGCAGGCGACTGTTGTTATGACATTCAAAGACTCTTCTAGCTGGACACAGCAGAAAACACTAAATAAATCTCCAATGGAAGAGTCAAGGGTCACGGACAGCCAAAACAGGGCTAACGCAAACATCACAGGTGAAGATAGGTAGCTTGTATTTAAGGATTTTTACACTAGGAACCTGTTCATTCGAAATGGTCAGCGAACGGCAAAATTCGTCAACAGGAGCCAAATAGTAGGCTGAACAAGTAGATTTTGCATCATAAACAGAAACCAAATATAGGGTCAAATAAGTGAGCTTTGCATTACAAACAAAACGAAATACTGGGCCAAAGAAGTGGCTTTTTTCCATTCTAACATATCGTCTTCACAGAAAGCACTTTCAGTAACCAATTACTGTACATGGAAAATATGAATGTTAGAATATGCCGTCTATCAGTTGGACATGACTCCCCCTTAACATCGCAATGTTTCGAAAAACATAAATTCCCACAGACGAAACCCACAGTAGTGTAATACATTCACTCCGAACAATGTGACAACAGCGTACTGAAAGCAACTGCGAAAGATCACGTCAAATAATAATCACAAGCACGCCACGTAAGCAAAAATCCGTACACGAAGCCAAAAACCAGTTCTTTAAAAGCGACAACATATTTTGTTTTACGGATTTAGACTCTTTCTCAAATCCAGGATGACAAAGAAGGGGGTGTGGAAGTGCTTTGATAGTAAGGTTCAGCATCGTATCAATTAGGCGGTACGCTCCTGAGTAGTTCGTAACTTAAAAATTAAAACTATCCTTTAGCACTACGATTCGATGCTACACTCGTGTCAATAAACAAATCATTAATGTTCGCCACATTATTCACACATTTGAAGTAAACGACGATCTATATGATATTGACACTGTTCAGAGGGCATTAAGCAATACTGTATAGACACAGGTCAATGCAAACAGTACAAGGTTAAACTACACAAAATGGGTAGGCGTATGTTTGTACGGCACCACATAGGATTCTAACTCACAAGCTTTGCACTACACAGCCTCCTTTCTAAACGCCGAGTGGTTCTGCACCTATACATACAGTGTGCGTACAAACTGAAACAGCACCGATTAACAGAACAAAATATAGCAGCTATGTAGCCTGAAGTGCAATAAAATCATATTCAGCCTACGTTTCACTGCTGATTACAGCAACTGTGGCATTTGCACCGTACATTATATTTCGTACACCACTGTCCATGCTCTTCCAAATACTGCCTCCTTGAACGTCACGGTTGAGAAGTCAACACTCCTGCCTCATTTTCCTTCGGACCCTAGTTCATATCTCAGTTCAGATATCGGCTAACCTGACCAAGGTTTCTCGCGTTCTTCCTGAGCTCTCCTAGGAAATGCCGTGATAGTTCCTAAAACCAGGCCACGGCCACATGTTTTGTACGCCCTTTCAGCTCATTATTTACAGTTCAATCCACACTTGGACGCAAAATGATCTGAGCCACTAACAGCACCGTCACATAAATAAATAAATAACGAATGAATGCGCGGATGGACGAACGTTCTTTTCCTTAAACTTTCTCAGTGGTCACAAAGTGTTACACACATCACAGATGTAAAACTGTTAAAAATGGTTGTCTCTCCTGAGGGCAAGGCGCAGAAAACCACGCCCTAGAGTGAGCAGCATGCACGTCTACAAAAAGTGAAAATTAAATCTCGTTAATTTTTATTTTATTTGGTGAAAACTATGTTTGTTTTAATTGTTTAAGGTAAACAGTAGCCTATTCCCTGTGCCTCAACACCACAACATGACGTATACGAAGAGTGATCGTATACTCTACATATTTCACCTGCTGTACTAGGTAGACAAGAGTAGTTTGCCGATCTTCAAACTCCGATCGTTTCTACCCCGCTCGAGGGACCTCAACAGCAATGCGAACGTGCATATAAAGAAAAATGCCCTCCCTGCCCGGAAACAAACTAGTTGTTCAGCTCTTGCAGTATTAGCAATCCCGGGATATAATTTACCTTAAGCTTCGAAGAGCAGTGTAAAATTTCTGACATGAAGAAGATGAACGATCAACCTAAACGACCCTGGCAACGTTCAACAGATTCCTTGCTGTCTATTTAAAGCAGCATTTCCCAAACTTTGAGATACACGGCCAGCTAAGGATCCCCCCTTTTCCTGCAGACCGTCTTCTTTAATAAACTTACCCACTAACATTATCTGCCTTTTAAAATGGTAGTGCACATTCGTATGGTACCCAAGAAGCACTTATCTTGCTACTGGAAAAGTAAGGTCACTTTTCAAAAATGGAATGCAATACTGTGGACCCGCATTAATAAATCAAAGGCACTTCACACTGCCATTCACAGACAACTTCCATAAAGACAGTCACGCTCAGAATTGTACAGCTCTTGAAAAAAAAGCACATAAAACACTTAAATAGACCATGTCATTTTATCACTTCAATTTCCAATCGATTTCCAGTAATTTCTTATAAAAAAGTGGGAAGCGATTCAGAGAATCAGACTGTAGGAGAGATAGCTGCTATTAAGCCTTCATTTGTAGAGAGAAGCCAGAAACGAAAGGTAGTCATCTGCTAAGAGAAACAAAATAAAGACACAGTTAACGAGTACGAGAGAGAATTGCCAGCTTCAATAGCGTCAGCAGTAATTCAGATGTACCAGGGAAGAACAACAAGGATCTAGGGCAAAGTTCGTCAGCCGTTTTCGGTGTACACATTCATAACCCAGAAAGATAACTGGGTTTTATGCGACAACTTTAAAATAGTTACAATAACTTCTTTCTTTTTCACCAAGGTTTTCAACTCTACAAGTCGAATCTCTGTCCACAGCCGAGGAGTTCAAAAAGTATTTCACGCAAATTAAAAAGGTTTGATTTAAACAACTGTGACATTTTCAGCGAAATGGCCCATTACTCATGGTACTTGTATGTGGGTTTCAAAACACTTCTGGCAAAATTTCCTATTGTGAGAACACGAGGTGCAAAGGTATTCGGAATTCAACTATTTCCATTCGCCTCTTCATCCACCTGCTATAAATTATAAGTCTCTCTCTCTCTCTCCTAGTGGCCTGTCAACAAGCAAAGCTTGATGACACCTTAGCCACTGGAACAAAAATAAGAAACTAATCTCGGGATCACGCAGCTGTTATGTATGGTAACAATAACGTTTCAGACCACCAAGTTTTACGGTGAAAACTATACTGTTAATTGCACCCGATCTGGACCACAAACCGGACACAGAGCTTTTGTCCAAACGTTTTTTGTTAGGTAAATCATACACACTTTTGACAACGATTTAGTGACGATTCTGTCGCATATCTATTGGCACTTTATCAATGTCACATAACATAACGCAATGTTTCGACAACTGTTTCCTTCCTCAAGGCAATTAAACGAGACGCGCAACGTACGTAAAAAGTAACAATGAGGCGCGTTCCCGTACCCATTGTTGCCGTGGAAAAGCAATAAGTATTACATATCATGAGCGGCATGCAAAGCGCATGCACCGTATTATATTGCCATCTGTGACCTCTCTGGCTCTACCACCTTTTTCCACATTATCTCACAAATGCCACGACTGCCAGAAAAAAAAATCATGACCACAAAAGGTGTGTTTTGATTTCTTGTACAATTTTTGATTGAAACATCTCATTCTGAGGAGAATTCAGTCATATATTACCACATATTTAGATCGGTCCATGCAAAGTATCCGTTATTCTTGTGAGATTTGTATGAAACTTGAATATCAGTGACTGATGGTGAGATAAATATCTGTCAAGGAAACACAACTATGGTAGTATGATTTATGATGGTGTTTAATAGCAAAAAATAACTACATGTTTCGGCCAATAGCGGCCATCTTCAGGTAATTACAATTTTGCTCAAAGAGTATCATATATATATATGCCTATATTGCGAGATGATGCTGAGATCTCATCATCGCTACGCGTTACAATCAGTTTATTTAGTGGGAAGTCGAATGGTCAATGACTGGTAGGATGGAAGTAGGTATTAGGGAGGGGGGGGATAGTTTGGGGCCGTGATAATAGGTTGTGTTGTCTATGGTATTCAATTGGGTTGGGGGTGCGTGGTTTGTGGGTTAGTATGTTCGACGTCTTCCGGGTTCTCTTCGGGGTTGTTGTTCTCATAGTTATTTTTTGCTATTAAACACCATCACAAATCCATACTACCATAGTTGTGTTTTCATAACTGATATTTACCTCACCATTAGTCTTTCTACACACAACGGGATGACACACTTCAGAATCAGTGACTGAGTTTCGAAAAAATCCTCAAATAACTTCATGAAAATCCGTCCGGTGGGAGCCGAGGTATTCCATTCGGACGGACAGACACGACGAAGCTAATAGTCGTTTTTCGCAACTTTGTGAATGCGCCAAAAATTCTACAGGGTACTCACACTGCCTTTCTTGTACAGATCTCAGAACAGCAACTTTTGCTTTATATACCAATAACAGATTGGTTTGTACATAAATTTCAGGCACTCCTCCCGAACTCTTATGCTTGTCCTCACCCAGGGTCCTAACACATCATACACTACCAGCAATACTACCACCATCATCTTCACGATGGATCTGAAACAGATCACATTGGCATACAACTTTTATTAAATTTAAACATTTAATATTCCATACGCGCTAAAATTAATACTTCAAATACACATTGTTCATATACGTACTTATTGGTACGGCCTACCTATATATAGTTATATGGCTGGACGGTCTGGAATCGAATCCCGGTGGGCACGAGATTTTCCGCCCGTCCAGACCGGCCTTGCGGTCCACCCAACCGCCTGTAAAATGGGTACCAGGTCTTTCCCGGGGGTAAAGTGCGGCCGGAGCGTGCTGCTGACCACTCACTCCCTTCTAGTGCCGGGGTCATGGAAGAGTAGAGCTATACCTCTACCCACCCTCTGGGCCACACCGGGCCTGTAACGGGATCACTTTACCTTTTTTATGTATA
>Ga0136643_10015625_pt1 | contig 11407 bp, 6 predicted proteins | sample TergutLab28metaG_FD_96883 | JGI IMG/M metagenome (GOLD analysis project Ga0136643, IMG submission 96883) | Labiotermes labralis P1 segment gut microbial communities from Petit-Saut dam, French Guiana - Lab288 P1 (version 3) (version 3) | ecosystem: Host-associated > Arthropoda: Insects >...
ATGTTCGTCGACTCTTTCGCTCCCCCAACCTCCTCCGCACTTGGTACGGAGTCTGTCGCGGGGGGAAAGAGCGTCGGGGGCGGGGGGCTGACCACCCGCCACCTTCTAGTGCCGCGGTCATGGAAGAGTAGAGCTATATCTCTACCCACCCCCTGGGCCACACCGGCCTGTAACGGGATCACTTTACCTTTACTTTTTTATTATACATAGCTAAACCATCGCTTTAAAAAAGAATAAATAAGTGAGATTTTAGATTCCTTCTGCAGTGGCTATAAACAGAAATATGTTCTAGTGTTTGACTCTGCCTCTTTAAATTTACAGACTTTATTTACTTTCCATAATGCAAATTCTTGTTGAAACTTACAAATAACCAAACGGAATAATGAATCATTTAACGAACTAACTCAACAGAACATGTACATCTGGATAAACTGATAGTTGCCCTGTTTTCCAAAGAAGCCCTGCATTTTATGGAAACCAAATTTTCTGTGATAACTAGATTACACATTATTCATTGGCACTACAAACGCTGTTACATAATATGAAAATATTTGTTAGCGTATCCCAGTAATGTTTTAATCTGAATTCCGATATTATAATACAATTCAAATTTCCTTTAATCGATTTAGGATCGAAAACTTGAAGCGTGGCAGCCTTCTTCACCAAACGGTACTTCAATATGTGTATACTGTCATTATGGACGATGAGAAGTTGAATTAAGTTGACGTACACTTTTGGTAGAGACTTTCAGCATTTTGGAATTCAAACCCCTTCTCGTGTTCTTGCTTATTATCAACTTTCATGGAGAGAATACGTAACTAATAAACTTGTATTGTGTAAATGTTTTGTAAAAGAAACGTATGACATGGAGAATTTTAATTTTAAGTTCGATGTGTAATATTTCAGACTAAAATGTGTCAAATTCGTAGCTAAAATTGTCACTTTAGAATAAGTACATATTCTATTACTATATGTGTAAAAAGTATAAGAATTTTAAAACAAGTTCCGAAATAGTAATTTTTTTTTCATCTGCGATTAAGTCGGTTATGCCTTCGTAATTTAAAAACTTATTTTACAGAATAATGTAGTCTAATGCTGGACCTTCCAAATTCTTGTTTGATAGCATGTTTCAAATACACTGAAAAGTATGTAGAAAAATGTTCGTTCAGTTTTATTAAGTAGACCAAAAGTAATGTCTGTTTACTAGCATAAAATGTTGTTCATTAACTATTGTACCAATTGAATGTAATTAGAGAAAATTCTTGTTAAAAGAATTTGCTGAGTGATGTATTTTAAAAATGGATCCTTTATATCTGAACCGCTTTGTAGGTGGCCACACAGTTATGAAAATGATAATATTTCTTGCAGGCCGGAAGTTTATTGTAAATGAAAAAGTTCTGAAAAAAAATTATTTTTTCCCACAATTTTTTTCCTCTCTTCATATTAAATTTCTGAATCTTTGAAAAAATCTATAACTTAACCCGTGTTTTGGGTATTCTACATCCTCATGGATTGTTTTATGTTACAGCATTTGGAAAACTGGGTCTGTTTTCTTTTGGTGGCATGGAAGAGGTATGTCTTGATATGTTATGCCGTTTGAAAGAACTAATCTCTATCATCAGATCGAGAGTGACATACGGCCAGCTCTTTTCAACGAGCCTAACATAGTAAAAGTTTCAAATTTCAACTTAAAAGTTTCAAGAGACCCAGTTTTAAGAACTATGTGTTACAGAACATCCCAAGACAGGGAACAGTGTTCGCATCACAAGACAAGCTTATTGCAGTGTGGCTCGCCTTCGTCAGAATCTTTAGAAACTGACTGAGATATATTTATTAGATAATTCCATGAAATATTTTGTACTGAATTTTAGGTAGAATGCAGATGGATAATCTTACCGAGCAGGCAGCAGACAAGAGCCTTCCACATGTTGTCGGCGATGTGGTGACCACTGCTGTGACTGACCGCAGGGCAGGGATGTGTTTTATAAGGAACCAACCTCTGTTGAGCTCCACAGAAAACATACAAACCCCTGACGATGCTGGGTCAGAGGGTCAATTTGTCCTCAGCACAATCCCTGGACTCGAAGGTTTGATATAATGAGGGTCGCACGCGGTTACGTTATCGCGACAAGATGCTGTGTTCTGCAGTTATATATGCGCACGGCTTGCTTTAATGCCACTAAATTATCACGTTTATTAGTAACAGCGCACGCGAATTATTTAATTATTTAATTATGACACTTCATATCTATTTACAAGAAACAGTCACCTTTACAATTTAAGAAACCTGGCATAATAGTTGCTCTGGAAAAACCTGACGTGCCTTAATTAACAAAACAATTGTCAAGGTCATAACACATTTTGAGCATTAATAAAAATATCTTCTCAATGGTATCTAATAATATATTTCGTCAATAGATGATAATAATAGACGTCGTGGTAATGATGATGATGATGACGATGATAATGATTATGGCTGTGATGATTAGGCTTAGGATATATGGATTTTGGATTTTTCAAGTGTAAAATATGACTGAAACTGTATTTAAACTTAAACTTAGGACCAATTCCATAAATAATGAAATACGCACACCATTATCTATAGGATTGGTCTTAAGCAAAAGTTTAAATGCACTGTTATGTTACATATGCAGTGTGTAAAATGCTTACAATCCTAAGCCTAATGATGATTACAAAATTGAGCTGGACGACAGGGCTATCGTGCTTCGATTGCCATCAAGGTCAGTTTTTTCTTTTCTACAAAGTATTCACACCTGATGTCGGTCCCACCTAGCCTTCCGTTGTTGCGTACTTGGGACTTGTACCTCGGGCTAAAGCGGCCGGAGTTTGAAACTGACTCCTCACCACCATCTAATGCCGCGATTAAGAATACATGTAGCTAAACTGCCACTTCCCATATGCCTTCATATCCTCTACGTTACTTCTAATATTAATATTAATACTGCAGGCCGTCTTGTGCACTGGAATAATACGGGGAGGGGGTTGACCGATAATGCCGAATGTCCGACACTTCCGAATTATGCACATGTATAGCCTAAAAAGTCGCCAGAACAGCAATTCAGTGCAGTATAAATGACACTAATGCCTACACATAATACAAAAAAGTAATTAACCTTGTAGTGCATGTAAATAAATGATAATTCAGGAGAAGAACCTGTGTCGGCACTCGCACATATTTCACATACTTCCATTGCGGACCAAATTACGGAACTAACACAAATGTCTGCTATTTCTAAAATTCGTACGTAAGAGGGTGTACAGTAATCATATTATGGAAAGCACCCGGATGTATTTTCAAATCCTTTACAAACTATCTCTCAGATATCACCATCGACGCTGCAGACAGTATTCTGAAGTACAGAGAGCGTAGAAATTTGTTGTCTGAAATATGGGAAGGTGAAATCATTTAACAGTCACAATACATCTACACACACAAAAGGTCTGTGCATTTATTTCTGCGACTTGTCGCGACTGTAAAGTAGGCCATCTTCGTGTAATTTAAAAACATAGTTAGGAAGAAAGTATAAAATTTTCGACCAAATACTGATGTTTCAGATTTTAAAATAATGAATTATAGGAGTGTCAGTAGAAGAGCACGACAGCATAAAATACAGTAAAGCATGTGACCACATATACTACATTAATTGCATCAAGCTGAACGATATAATGTACTGTAGTTAGCTAAAAACTTTCGACAGAATTTGGCACTTTAATTTTGCATAATTACGTCCCATTTCATGTACAGTCCAAGTCCAAGGTTAATTTTCAGTGAAGACGGACAGGCATTGGCCCACACAAAGGGCGGAGTGGGGCTGATGATGATGAGATGCAACCCCCCTCCCCCCTTCCCAAAAAAAGCAAAATCCAAAGAACACACATTTTGTAGACACGGTAATATAAAGGTTTTACATGATGTATGCGTCATCCTAAATCAGCCACTGAAATCGGCCAATGACTAGTACATTGGAATATTGGTACACACAGTAGAACTTGCAAACTTACAAGTATGTACAATTTTCCTTCTTATATTTAACTTTCCTTGCATCCTGACTAGATGTCAGCTCTGAAATCTTGACGTGATTTTCATAACATAGTTTTTAAAGTCAAATATAAATTATATAAAGCCTCAGGTCCCCCCCCCCTCCGAAGAGTACCAGTACGGGTATGCGGCAGAAGTTACACATACGGGGGAATGTTATAAATCATCCGAGCTGAATGCTACTTAAAGGGAATGTAATCTGCGCACCAGATATAGTGTTTCTAGCTTCGTAATTTCGTAATTACACTAAGTTACGGGCCTTGGAGAACCCTTCGACTGGTAGTGGTGTCTGCCAACCTTGGGATGTATACAAAGTGGAATTCAATTATGTAAAATTAATATAGAAACCTTAGCCGAAAGTTTTACCTTACTATATTCCACTATATCTTTCTATTTGACATAATTAAATTTTTGGCGCCGGAATTATTTTCTTAGTTTTAGCACACCCTGTGTATTCAATGTAAATAATACAGAAACCAAATACTTTAGAATTATAAAACAAATTGCATTTTGAAGGAAAAAACGGAGCGTATATACCATGTTCAAAATATTCAGTACCTATTTTTGTTGAATAAATATATAAACTGCAACTTTAGAAGTTAGCGGTGCGTTACGACCACTATAGTTGACGTTAGGCGTCTAAAGGTTAATGTAGAACCTCTGGTCACATATTTCACTCTATTTTATTCTACCCTACCTTTCTATCGACACTCTCATAATTCATTCTTGTAAAATGCGAGAAAAAAATATTCATCCTTGTATTTTATGCTGTCTTTCTTAACAAATTTTTAATTTATATGAGCCTGAGGATGGCCTACTTGTAGGTCGAAACATGTCGCAGAACTAAACACACAGCACTTTTGTCTATGTTGATGTTGTGTTCTGACTGTTACCGATTTTACCTACCCATGGCCTCGAAAATTGAAACAAGACATGGATGACCATACCAACGGTTTCCTGGGGTGACGCGTACTTGGCTAAATCCTAGTTTCACGCCATAAATCATCGCCAGAATTAAATTATTTTTCACTATGCCATTTGGTAAAAATTAGTAATTAATTCCACGTATAGAAAAGTCATGCTTGAGAAAGTGATAAAACGACCCTACAGCTCGGCAAATCGGTAAGTTTATTACCTTGTGCGAAAGAAGAGTATTATTTCCCGTGTGGTTCAAAAGAATCCAGGCTCAAACGTCCAGCATTATTTCCTTAAAATGCATTGTATTGTCGTTAATGGGTTATTGAATTTTTCCTTCTTTGGGTATATATCTGCTGTGACCTATGTTCTTAACCTTTCATTGCTGTATTTTCTTTTAAGCAATAAATTATAAGTGCAAAGTGGTGTTTTCTTACTCAGTGCTTTTTTAAGTTGTCATTATCGCACTGAAGTTTGAGTTGCAATATTAAGCGATAAGTGTTAATGGGCTGTGAATACCAACAACATTCAGATTACAGATAATTATAGCATGTAGCATTCTACCACGCGTGTCACTGAATGTGTCAAATTACGTATTTCAAATCCAAGTCGCAATTAAACCTAAGCCTGAAATGTTAGTTCAGGAGAGATACACCAGCCCCTAAACAAATGTTTACCCTTTTTTTATGTATCATATTCCGTGTTCCGGTCACTACGATGTGTTAATGTTGGTGAGATCACAGGGGTCCCACGCGTGGCAGAAGGAGATGCAGACAATCCCATTCCGACCGAAGATGATCCTTTTGTACGAAATATTAGTGTGACTGACCTCAGATATTCCTGACACGAACTGCTGTCTCATGGCGCAGATTTCCGATACCCTACTCTTTTGGTTTCTAGTGACACATTTATGTACAAAAATGTAACAGTAAAATTCAGTTTTTGCGTGGGTCGTCACTTTGGGCTAGTGGGTGGATGTTCAGCGCCGAATCTTACGCACGTATTTTAAAATTAGATATTTGGTTCGCTCTTTGTAGTAGTAGTGGTAGTAGTAGTAATAGTAGGAGTAGTAGTAGTGGTGGTGGTGGTAGTAGTAATAGTAGTAGTAGTAGTGGTAGTAGTAGTAGTAGTATTAATAGTAGTAGTGGTGGTAGTAGTAGTAGTAGTGGTGGTAGTAGTAGTAGTAGTGGTGGTAGTAGTAGTGGTAGTAGTAGTAGTATGTCTTGTGAAATATTTCGTAATATGACAATTTTTACGATGGGGAATTGTCAGCAGTTCGCCAAACCCCCAAACTGAAGGACCACCCCTTGTTGGCTGTACACTAGCCGCAGTAGACTAGTAGTAGCAGCAGTAGTAGTTGTAATAATGATTGGGTAGTAATGGAGATGTTGATGGCAGTAGTGTTGGCTTTGATAATAATGGTGGTAATATTAAAAGGAAATGACAGTAGTGGTTTTAGGGATGTTGGTAGTTGAAGTAACAGCGCTAATAACAGCACTTTCTTTGACAAAAAAAATCCTTAAAAAATTCCTTCTACATTAGATGTTTTGAACTAAACATTAGATTTACGCGTAGTTGCCATGTTTGCAATTTCTAGCTTCTGAAGAGTATTATGCAAATTAATTGTAGCGATGTTTATATTTTATGCAATGTAAACCAACAAAACGCACACTTTTTGAAAATTAATGTTTTAATTCAATTCTTTGTGTCTTCTATATGTTTAGAACTTCTTATGTTCAACATCTGGAAGACCATTTGTGCGTGCAGTTTTTATGGTATGTTTTTCGTGCTGAAATTACCATAAAAGGCTATATAAGATATCTAAGTATAAAAACATAAAATTCTTAAAATAACGTTGGAAACATAAAATATGGTAGGTTTTGATCTGTGATAAAAAGATTTAAAACATGAAAATATAGAATTCTAAAATGTTACATTAAAATTTGTTTCACAAAATGCAATATCGTATCTCATAAAACTGTTCAGAATACTGTACGTGCCGTTTATGTAAACAGTCTAGCACTTGGAAGGATGTGCTCGATACTAAGTCTAGGAAACTGTAGTGTCACATTATTGATCGGTGTGTATTGTAGATTGTGACGTAATATGGGGGTATATAATTTACGTTTTTACAAAATGTTATTTTTCTTGCTTCGATTATCCAAGAGTTATCATTGTCAAATAGAGGACATAACGAAAATGTTTGCATTTTATTCTACAGCAAGAAAGGCAATGTACGTATAACGTAGTCTTGTGTCACGTTCGCATAATGTTTGTACCTCCTCAACTATCCCAACAGCCTGATAACATTTCGATCGAAGAAAGCGCTTTTATGGTGATTTAATGTCACCGGCTACAATAAAACCACACATACATACATGCATACATACAATCATACATACATGCATACAAGCATACATACATACATACATATTCGTGTAAGTTGTCCGATATTTTTACCCGATTTGAAACAAATTTGGTATTACTCGCCAGTTTTTCACAGAAGTTTCCAGTATCATATTTCCTGTGCATCCGTCCAGTGGGAGACGCGCTGTACATGAGGGCAGACGGACAGACAGAAGTACAGAAGGGCATGGCCAAGGCAATAGGCACTTTTCGCAGTAATGCGAAGAGCGCCTAAAAGTTTACTCCAGAAAGGTTTTGTACTCGATACAAGCTTTAAGGCTTTAATGGCGAGTGTTCTTCAAATAAACCTGAACAACGCAGTAATCACGAAGACGTCCGGTTGAAGTTTTATGCTTTTCGAAGCGTAAGTGGTGTTAGTGCCTTTCCCACATCGCACTTTCTTGCACCTAATATGGTATTATTACCATCCGTATCGAATTAGTAATTACGAGAATGAACTCTCACCCAGTGGAATAATACTAAAACCAAATTTTGTGAAGATCGTCCAACTTAATACCAAACTTTGTGAAAATCTATTGCACGACTTTGAAGGCGGAATAAACATATACAAAATGGTGATATCATAATCTCGTTATGTCGTGAGTAAGAAAAGTAGCTTAAATAAATTGGAAACTTATAGCACTTCGGTCATTTATGACTGGTTTACCTGGAGACAGAGAAATAGTTTTGCCTGAAGCTTCTCTATAACTGTCGTTATTTGCAAGATAATAGGTACTCCGCCAGCCAATAAATTCCCAGCGATTTATGGCAACCAAAAGCTCGTTACCCTACACAGAACAGCTGCCATTTTTTCCTAATCTGAGCCAGCTGATTCCAGTCCATACCCTCCTGTTTTATTTCGTTAAGTTCCTATCTACGCACAAGTCTTCCACGTCGTCTCTTTCCTCCAGATTTCCTGAGGTATTCTGTATTCCCCACTCATCACCACATTCTTTATTTGATCATTCTAAATTCGACACAGGCAGCTGATTTATCGCGTTGTAATACGTGGGCTAAGGCCAAGAGTGTGTCTTCCTGTGAGTTTAAAATAATTTTTCGTATAAAAGAGAAATTGAATCATTTGTATATCCCTTGTTCTACAGTGGGGGTTGTTTAATGAATAGAGTCTGTGTATTTGTTAGACTTTAATTAAAAATTACAGTGAATGGTAGGTTGCTTGCAACAGTAATCAGCAACAAGCAGTTTTTAATTCCAGCATGAACTCGCTACAAGTTAACCCACTGTGCAAAAAAAGAGACTCATTAGCCTCTTTTGTAATAACTGAAACAAAAACACTTGGGGTTAGTTGTAAGTACTGTGGGAATACAAGCACACAGAACATTCTGTTCTCAGATATATAACCACCACTAAGACCGTAATTGCATAGAATTTTGAGCCAGTTTAAACCAATTTACTTATCCATAACCAAATTTAGTAATTTAAATTTTACTATTGGGCACTTCTCCCTTCTTGGACAACCAAGTAACGGCTTCCGAAAGAATCTCTTCTTCCAAATTCTGTACGTATTTATTACCCCGCAACCCACGTCTCCAGCACAAAGCAATAATTATTTAAGAAATTCTTCATAATCAGAGAGAAAACTTGGAGGAGGAATTTGCAGTCGTGATCTTCTCTCGCTCCAATAATCTGGTACTGGATTGGAATCACAATTGTGACAAATAACTCACGTTTATACTTTGTGTTTTCTTCTGCAGGCAGGGGCATTGCGATGGGTCAACATTCTCCGCCCCACGTTCCAAGGATTCCTACAAATTGCAAGATTTTAAGTCTCAAAACGTTGGATAAGACGCCATATCGACTGGCAAATAGTTACAGAATTGCTGCTGTCTACAGCTTAAGGCTAGTAGTTGTCTACGTCTTGACGTCACAGTCTTCAGGCTAATAGGTACCGACGTCTTGCTGCCTCCAGCTTCAGTTTAATCGTTACCGATGTCTTGCTGCCTCCACCTTCAATTTAATAGTTACAGATGCTTTGCTGCCTCCACCTTCAGTTAAATAGTTACCGATGCTTTGCTGCCTCCACCTTCAGTTTATTAGTTACCGACGTCTTGCTGCCTCCACCTTCAGTTTAATAGTTACCGATGTCTTGCTGCCTCCAGCTTCAGTTTAATAGTTACCGATGTCTTGCTGCCTCCACCTTCAGTTTAATAGTTACTGACGTCTTGCTGCCTCCAGCTTCAGTTTAATAGTTATCGATGTCTTGCTGCCTCCAGCTTCAGTTTAGTAGTTACCGATGTCTTGCTGCCTCCACCTTCAGTTTAATAGCTACCGACGTCTTGCTGCCTCCATCTTCAGTTTAATAGTTACCGATGCTTTGCTGCCTCCAGTTTCAGGTTAATAATTACCGATGTCTTGCTGTCTCAATCTTCAGCCTAAAAGTTACTTAATTATTGTTGTCTCCATCTTTACGTTAATACTTACCAAGCCTTGCTGTCTACTATTTCAGGCTAGAAGTTGCCGATGTCTTGCTACCTCCATCTTCAGGCTAGAATTTACCAAAATCTTCCCATCTCCCACTACAGGTTACTATGTACCGAAGCCTTGCTGTCGCCGTCTGCAGGCTAATCCATCAATAAGAGTGTTGTCACTTCTGCTATTTACAAATTCACACAGCGCCGTATCCCAGAAGACTGGAATCTCAATTGTAATGTGGGAAATAAATTTGAGCAGACCAGAGGACCTAATATAGGATGCAGTCGCCTCCATTCCACCTTTAATTACTGTCTGGTTCACACACTCTTCTTGACTTCTTGCTGTTCGTATGTATATCGGAACCGACTTATGAAGTATGACACCGACTTCATCGTCCGAATATCCTGATAATAAAGGGCGTCAGGTGCGAATGAAATATAGGTATGTAACCACCAGAATATACGGCGTCTCATCCTAAAAAAAATTCGTAGTAACCACCTTAAAATCCCAAATCTGGCCGTTCTGAAATATTCACTACACACTCATTCATAAGATATTTTTATAATACACTCAGACCGGGAGAAGAAAAGGGGATCGACCAACGAGAAGATGGAAAGGCTAGCATGCATGAAGAAGGAATAAGTTTGGATGGATGACTTATATGCTGTTACTGATCATGAGCTTTCCTTGCCCTAGGCTGGCGGAGGGGGGGGTTATCCTTTACGTTTTATGAACACCGAGTTGGTTTGTGAATTTATTTACGAAGACTAAATGAGAAGGAAAAACTTACAAGGAAAGGAAAAACCAGGATTCTGCAAATGGGTAAACTGCTGAAGAAAGTTGTCACCGTGTAGGCCACTATGGAATATGGGCGAGTGACACTATAGCCCCAGTCATTCTCAACCTTGGCGTCAATAGTAGGTGAGTGACAGATTCACGCCTTGCGTGTTTTTACCCAAGGAACGAGCATCTGGTACTCAATGAAGAGGAAGCTGTTGGGCTTCAGTTCTTGTATGGATATTTTGAAGAAGAAGAAGAAGAAGAAGAAGAAGAAGAAGAAGAAGAAGAAGAAGAAAAGTATTGTGATGGCTGAGAATTGAACCAAAATTCCTCCGCCTTCGGCCCATAGCCTAGCCCCTACTCCAAGTGAGCTTTCTCGTATGTCCAGAGTATTTTAATTAGTTCCACTGTCACTGAGACTGTTATTACTGATACTGCCAACCTCTTGTTTAGGTTTATTATTCAGACCGACAAATGCACAAAATTCATATATATATCAACAATATTTTTTACATCGTACTACGTACGTTCATATTTCAGTGGATCGCATCATCTTCAGGAAATCTTATCTTTCAACTCTTATAAAGTTATAAAAATCATTACTTACTTACTTACTTACTTACTCCATTGTGCAGAGTCCTTCTTGAGAATCTAACTGGTTTGCAGCTAGTCAAGAAATTCCCCGCATTTCGGAACCCGAAGGTTCATTACCGCACTCACAAGCGTCCGCCACCTGTCCCTATCCTGGGCCAGCCCAATCCAGTCCATATACCCACATCCCACCTCCTGGAGATCCATCTTAATATTATCCAC
>Ga0136643_10015630_pt1 | contig 11404 bp, 7 predicted proteins | sample TergutLab28metaG_FD_96883 | JGI IMG/M metagenome (GOLD analysis project Ga0136643, IMG submission 96883) | Labiotermes labralis P1 segment gut microbial communities from Petit-Saut dam, French Guiana - Lab288 P1 (version 3) (version 3) | ecosystem: Host-associated > Arthropoda: Insects >...
AGAAATACAGCGCATGTGGAATGTAAAAACAAAGGTGATACCAGTAATAATAGGGGCGACTGAGACTATTTCAAAGTCATTCAGAAAATACGTGAGCAACATATCAGGAAAACATGAAGTCAAGGAACTACAGAAAACAGCCTTATTGGGCACTGCACACATACTTTGGGAAGTACTAATGTAAAAATACAATAGATTAAACACTGAAACTAATGATACAAGCACCATGAATAGTAACAAAAGAATAGCTGCAACACTGTATTCCCTAGGGACATAGTTTGTCTCAGGGATTAACTATAAATACCCTGCATACAAGAGATGATGATGATGATGATGATAACCCTTGATTCAATATCACAACACGTAAAAGAAACACTGTAAAACCCGAATTAATCTCAAATTAATCTTTTGGCACCAGAATTAAATGCCTGATCTGACCAAATATATGAAACTGAAGAAACAAAAAACATTTGTAATTTTAAATGTATTATATATATTAAATTATATGCTAGGAAAGAGAAAACTTGATGCATACCACAAATTAGGGAATAATGCATTACAATATGATGACAACTTAAAAAGTAGTTTAGGGAGGATCAACAATCAGCTGTTTGAAACAGGCAGTGTAACACCTAATGATGACAATAAAAAAGATAAAATAGACAATGACAATCAGAAAACACCTCAGATACAATTACAACTCACCCATATAAAACGTGATCACCTTTCAACAATAACACTTATCTACGTTCTTAGGCTCCTAATGCAAGTTGTAACTCACTTTAACTACCAGTTTCAGTGTGAGTCACGTAAAGCAGCTAAGGTGTTTGAAAATGTGTTTGTGCTATTTATTTGATTTGTGACAAACCAGTAAAATAAACTGGGATGAAACCCCCTCACCTTAGTTATCTCACTTAGCCCAGTGTAACATATGACCACTCCCAACGATGAGTTCAAGATTATACTAGGACAGCAATTTATTAGTTGAAAAATGCTGCTCAGGGAGTGTTACAATCTCAGGAAGTATAATTAACACTGTCATGCCAGTGAATACAGTAGATTTAGAATTGAATACCTTCAGATTACAAGACATATTTCTCCATTACTGACTAGCGGACATTAGACTAGGACTGTAAAAAAGGAGGATGGGCACCCTGCTTTGTGTGTGCATAGCACTGCAAGATGATATACATGAACATAGTTTTCTGCTATCTGCTTCATTAATCAACTGTTTGCTCCAGACACTTGGTTACAGTCAACATGAGTAACATAGACTGGTTGCCATTCCTCACACATGACCAGTTCCCTCACCTGTTTGTGGAAAACTCTGCACTTAGTGCTTCTCCTTCCAGGATACAAGCCCATACAACATTTAAAATCATCCGTGTGCACATGAGCAACAGCTGAAGCAGACTGGTTCGTTAAGCAACAGCCTCAAAAGTCATACGACAACATCTATCATGGTACATGAATTCTCTACACACTTTTGATAAATATCAGTAGTTACTGCTTGCTTATTAAGATCTATACCTGTTCATACAAAAGAGACAGAAGAAAATAACTACCCTCATTGACCAATTACCACATCTTATAACCAAGAAATATTCTTATATCAAAACTGGAATAATTATCAGACAAAACTTTTATACCTGATGGCGTATGTTTGAGATCTTGCTGTAATGTGAATACAATCTCCTGTCTGTGTGACCTGAAAGGGCAGCAAATGCAGAGCAAATATCTCTTGGTTCACATTCCTCTACTATGTGCCTCTCAAGACCTACAGAGCCTGAAACAGAATATGGGCATTTCCAGAGAACACACCATTATAACAATATGTTCATATGCTCTTCACAAATAAGTAACACATAATCACACCCTTAAGTGTGACAGTTATCAATACCAAAATATTTCACTCAAGCCTTTGACACAATACACCAAATAAATTATGGAAGTTTTAAAACAAGTTAAAAATTAGCTGGTATCTGCTGCAGCACATAGAATAGCCTTGATGTTCTGAGTTGTCTACAAATAGAGCTTCTGTGATACACATGAAGCATGGTTTTCACACACACACACACACACACACACACACACACATATATATATATATATACAGTTCAGTCAAGATATCTAAAGTTGTGTCCAAGATTTGAACTGCGCATCTCTGAAATACCAGTTATGTATGTGAGAACTGTATCAACCTGCTCAATGCTGAACTCATTGCACCCTTCTGGTGCTTAGCAAAACATATCAATGTTCCAGTGTGAAAACATAGGGAGCTCAAAGTTTCAGGGTGAGTAACATGCAGTTCTCAAAGAACAGCAATTCCCTCACTGCCATTTCAAATTCACTGAAATGCTGAACATGTTTAATAATACAATCTACAAAATGTGTTCAAATGTTTGCCACTGTTCAATACAACAAAACTTCTTTTTGAAATGTACACATTTTTAGCAATTTCTGGTATCCTGATAATTATAATTAACATTACCTTTAGTGTCATGAATGAAGGGCTCTCGTGGCACAATATGAGTTCCTGACAATGGCAGGGTATCATCTTCTCCCATTCTCTCCCTACATTCTTTTGCCACACTCTTGAAGTAGTTGTCATATACATACACAACTTCTTCATTGTAACTTTCCAAAACCTGAAGCCACAATGGAAGGCAATTTACCAAGCCATCCAACCCCAACAATGTTCAAATGAGAAGAACAGAGGAAACGGTAATGTAGCATATAGACAGGCCTTCTGATTAACATGATTTTATTTCAATTCAATTTTCACAGCAGAGCTCATCAACTAGCATTCTAGCAAGTTTGAGAAGGCCAAGATGAATCTAAGAAGCATGGACAGCCCATTTCACAGCCACTGTTGAGCAAGAAGCCGAAGCAAATGCTTTCTCATGCATGACAAGTTGCTTTGTTAATTTGTTCCTTGAATTTTACATTTATGTGTATGTGAAATGATAGCTGGTTAGGATTATAAGTGTACTGGAACTGCTACTATTGTTTGTTGAAGTATGAAATATAGAAGATGCACACTTTTCAAATTAATGTGTTAATTCAATACTTCATGTCTCTACATGTTTCAAACACCATGTGTTCATCAACAGGATTATATGATTAGCTCCTTAAAGAATGTAATGAGTCCATATGTCCTAAGAACCATATATTTTGCATGTTTTCATGTTCATTTGATATATGGTCTGACCCTGTGGGGTGGTGATCCTGAAATTATAAGAATTTTTTGATTACAAAAGTATGTTATAAGAATAATAGGTAAAGTGGGCCGACATGCTTCTTGCAGAAATCTTTTTAGAGATCTGAATATACTTCCATTGCCTTGTCTGTATATAAGTAAGGTTATGTGTTGTGCAAAATCAAACATGGAAAAGATGAAATATAATGAAGAAGTACATGACCATTGTACACACCAAAAATCACATCTTCATATTCAATTCTGCAGTACTCTTTTTAAAAACATAATGCAAATGTGGGTATAAAATTGTACAATAAACTGCCTAATACAATAAAGAGATTAGACAAGATGCAGGAATTTAAAAGAAGACAGAAGTATTTTTTACTTCAACATATTTTCTATTCAGTGGATGAATATATGTCCTCTAAGGTTCCACTATTACTCAGCTATTTATTATTATGTACATATTATTCTTAGTATTTAGTAATTTCACCAAACAGGATACTAAAAAAATTATACATTAATGTGTGAGTTTAATATATTCTATATTACTGAGCTCCACTATTGATGTAAATGTAATGCAGGTTCCTTTGTTATGTTTACTGTGAATGAAAATTTTTATGTACTGTTGAGAATGAAGACTGAGTTTGATGTGTCAGATGTCATATTTGTGACTGGATGGACTGAATGGAAGAATAAAGAATAAAGAATATCTGGTTATCAGTGCAGAAAATAAAGAATAAAGAACATTCGTATATGCAGTTTTTTGTAGAATAATATTCATGAATTTATGTAAGCAGTCTATCAAGTGGAAGGATGTGCATGAAAAAAACACCATAAAAACAGCATGTACAAAAATCTTCCTGATGGTGAACTCATGATGTTAAAAACATGTAGAAGACATGAAGAATTGAATTAAAACATTAATTTGAAAAGTGTGCATTTTGTTGGTTTATATTACATAATTGTATTACACTGCACAGTACAAAAAACATAAAATATAGATGAACACTAGAGCAGAAAGTATGAATACTTAAGTGGTATAAGAACAATGAATAACAAGTGATATGGCATGTTACTGACTTGAACAAAGCAATGCTGCCAAAATTACAGCAATTTCAGCTAATGCTAATACTCTAGGAGTAGGTCAGTCATCACATGCAAGGCCTACAATTATGCAAAGCATGGAAAGCTGCTTGTGACTCAGACTGGAAACCAGGCAAAGATGAATTCATTTGCACACTTCATGGTTATAAACACAAAAGCCTTACCTCCTCTCTCAGACATAAAGAATAACTTGCCTCATCAACCATATCAATTCATACCAAGTATGGGAAGTTTCAACAGGTTTAAAATTTGGTAGCAGTTTTGCAAAATAAAATTCACTGGAGAAGCACTGGTTCACTGCTGTGTCATTTCTGCGATACTAGAAAACGCACTGAAAGAAGCTGGTTATTCAACCAAGCTGGTATTTGAGACTGACAGCAGCATAGGTGTGACAATGTTGTGTGGCAGTACCATCAGAGATTATAAGGCTAAGTCTATGAGGAATTTCTCAAATCTTCCTTCCTGTTTACGGATAGTCTTACAAAAGAATGGCTCCCTGTCAGGCCCAATATTAATTGAATGGCTAGATGACAAACTGTGCCATGAACTATCCGCATATTGCAAGGCCAAGAATGTGGATCTAAACAATGCTGATATGTATAATAATGCTCTTGGACATCCTCTTTGATGGAGACATTATCCAAAAACATAAAAGTCACCTTTTTTACCCCCACCCCATCAATATGCCACTTCCCAGCCACAGGACCAAGGAGTAAATCCTACATTTAATGTTTACCTCAAAAAGACATTTCCTACACTTAATTAGCTGACTGGTGGTAAGAACAAATATTCTGTGCAGTAATTTTGGAACTCCATCAACATTAAATAAGGCCGAGATAACACAGTCACTGCAGAACATGCTACAAGCTTCATGGTTTGAGATTCAAAAGTAGGCTCTCTTTCTGTACACACCATGAAGGTATATGGGGGAGTGGGGGTATAGATCCACTCATTAATTTGTTTGGCACCAATCATTCATCCTATTCCTAATATCAGCAGCCCTCATTCTGGTTGGTTATATCAATATCAGTATCAAAAAATAAAGAAGGAATAATATCTAACTCAACACAAGTAGGAAAACTGTTGTATGGATATTGTACTGAAATTCTCAGCTCAAAAATAAGACATATTACAATGAAAAAAACATTGTCTTGAAGAAACATTTCATATGGAAACACCTACATTTAAATGTTCATACCCTTCCCAAATTTTGCTTATCTTCAAAGTCTGAAATTTGTAATTATTCCACAATGTGATTTTCAGTAAATGCAATAAAAGAACTGACACATATTTTGACTAAAAAAATGCTAACTTTGTAAAACTCCCTCAAAATCCAATTATGTTGTTTAGGACGTAAAAAGAAAATTTTCATTTCCTAAACTATTCTTGTCCACATCAGTGTACAGTACACACTCAGTGCTGATTCCTTGAGCATCATATCTATGTAACTATTGTTTATATTTAATACCTCTTGCCAATTTAATATTTTAAGAAATGGTTACATCAGAAATATTAATGTAGTCTCAACTTATGTTACTGTATGATTTCTAATAATCAAAAACACTGATGTGTCTCTAACCACCATCTTACAAAATTAAAACTCAGACTGCACTTTTCACACACACACTGGAAAAAGTAAGTATATCACAATCAAGACCCCCTGTAATATTTTTTTTGAAAAAGGGTCATAAGTGACTTTGAATCTTCCATGCAATTTTTTAAATTAATAATTATCAATTAATTGGGTTCATTAATTAAGCTGAGTTTCAGTCTAGAAGCAACATGAGTGGCTTCAAAATGGAAGACAGATACCTGGGAAGTGAATTCACCTTGTGCTATAGCCATAATTTCTTTTCTGGTGGGGCAGTCATAAAGCAACCTGCAGCCCCTCAGCAGTGCTGCAGGCATATTTTTAATATTCCAGCATTTTTATTGAATTTGTAACATTTTTTATTTCAAGTTTTGTATTTCTCTAGTTTTCATGTAGAATATTACACAAAAATAAGACCTTTGCCATTGATACAAAGGTCGTGCAATATTTACAGTTCTCTTTCCAGCAAAAAAACAGTAAACCAAATATGATATTTAGAAATAAGAAACAAATCAAAATTCTGACTTCTATTGCAACTGACCTTCCTTTTAGGCAAAAATTTACTTTATTTTTGTGGATTAAAAACGACTGTTTTCATGACTAGCAGCCCTAAAGAGGTGGCAACTGATTGCCCCCATTATCACACTGGCTATGCTACTGCACTGAGTGAAATAAAAACTGGGCATGACATCTATTAACGAAATGAGGGAAACTGAGATAAACAATTTCCAGACAAAATCATGAACAGTACAAAACATATGTGCATGTTTTTCAGTCACTGAAAAAAAAGTGAAATTGCAAAACACAATGGAACTTTCTGATCAGTGTGACACTAGGGAACTTCTAGTTTCCACATGCAGTCTTCATCAACCAACATCACTAACCACCACCTCATCACAAGCAGAAGTTATTTATTTTATTATTCATATAAAGCCTGTTAAATTTTGATGGGAAAATCTGACAGTGCCCACCTCTAGCCATGATTTCCACAGATAACCCTTCCACTGGTCCACTCTTACACATTACAGCCCTTGACAGACACACTGATATCACAATTTGACTGAATATACATATCATGAACTTCAAAAATTCTTGGAACTACACCTTTTTTTTGGACAAGCAGTGCCACAACATAAACAACAAAGGTCGAAGCTGCAATACTGACCACAGGAACAGTACCTCTTTATTGCATCACACAGACAGACATTTCATCTATCACTACCACATGACATTCACATCAGTACCGATGACCTGCTATACTAAGAATAATCACAAGATTTCAACATGCATGCACGCATGCGTGTAATACAAGCAAAGAAACAAAGCAGTAAAACAATACCGATTATCCCCCAACACACACACACACACACACATTTCCACACTAAACCTTCACAAGTCCGAATAAGTATGGATTCCAAATCAGGTCACATTATGTAGTTCAGTTTTTTGCACATGATAAAGCAACCTACTAAGTTTACTTCTATTTATTGTTATTTACTAACTTAATTACTACAACTTATTACTGTCGTTTGTTACAGCAGAACTGAAAAAGTTGACTTTCCAGGAGAAGGCTCAATGTGTGACGTGGTTCACTAAGAAGAGATCATACTTTCAGATGCAGCATAATATTCACACAAAATACCTAAGAACACCAGCAAGTGTAACGTCAGTGCGTGAACAGCATAAGTGGCAAAAACAGGTCATGTAACCAGTAAAAACAGACAGAATCTATGAGTACAAGCACGAATACTGATTGGGTGGAAGAGATCTGAGAATCATTTGTGCACAGTCCAGAGACACCGCTTTGTTAAGTGCAGCCACGAACTGCAAAAAGCACATGAACAGCACAACATGAGGCTTCTCAGAGTTGCAAATCCTAAAATTATAGTGAATGACTCTCCCTAAAATGGAAGGAAGCCTTTTTCTATAAATACCACACATTTTTGGAATCCACTATCTTCATCCAGTCATTACTGAATGCCTAGTATAGCAAGTTGTCTGCTATATTAGGCATTCACCGCATTTGCCACAGACATTTTGTAGTGACCAGATGATGACAATGGATTCCTAAAACATGTGGGATTTATAAAGAAAGCCTACCTTCCAAATCTCAGGGACAGTTATGATAATCATAGGGCCTTAGGATTTGACAATCCTAATGTGCTTACATACCCAAATCTTGTCTGATGTAGGACACTTCCAGTGTCCATGGATTTCTTACACCACTCACGTATCAATGATCTATTTGGTGTACGTCCTTTGACATTTTGTCCGAAAATTAAATTCCATCAGAGGGTCTGATCTAGTATCAACAACACAATGAACCTTAATCATAATCATAATCATTTATTTAGTATTCCAGAGATCCACCAAAGTGGATATAGAACTTGTCAATAGATAACAACAGACACACTAAAGAATGAGTCACTACAATAACATACATATAATAATAATTTGTGATTATAATACAGAAATAAGTCAAATCAAGTTTATACACAGAAATGTGATCAGCTCAGAATATACAATCAATGAGTACGTATATAATGTACTTAGGCAAAAACTTAAAAAACAATCCATGAGTACTTACATAATGCCCACAGACATAACCTTAAATCAATATACCACTATAATATGGAATCTTGTAATATAGCACATAATTCATGAATGACTAAGGTACTCTTCAAATGTATAGAAAGAATAAATGTATAAAAATTTTTTCAGAGCAATTTTAAACATTTTTTTGGTTACCAGCAACAATTTGAATCCCCTAGGGTAGATAATTAAAAATTTTTATCCCCGAATAAAAAGCTCCTTTTTGATAAATGGTTAAGTTTGCTTGAGGAAGGTATAAATTATTCCTTTGTCTAGTGTCTATATTGTGATTTTCATTGTTTCTTAAAAAAAATTATTTTGAACTATGAACATTAATAAAGATAACATATATTGTGATGTCAAAGGCAAAATTTGTAATTTCTTAAATAAATTTCCATATGAAACTCTATTCCCACATCCTTCCATGACTCTAATTGCCTTTTTTTTGTATTCTAAAAAGTTTCACCAAAATATAACTCCATAGCTCATAGCTGAGTGAAAAAAAGCATAATAAATCATTTTTAATGATGAGGCAGACATGTATGTTTTGGCATTTCTAATTATATAACAAGCTGTACTTAATTTTTTCACAAGCAAATCAATATTATTCCAAGACAGAGTATTATCCATTGTCACTCCCAGGAATTTTGTGTTGGAGCTATTGGTGATAAAATTATTGTTAAAGCCTATTTTTAAGTTAACTGTCATATTTCTCTTAGTTGTAAAGTGTACATAGTTTGTTTTATTGAAGGTTAGAGATAACTGGTTAGCTCTCAGCCATTTATTTAAAGTTGTAAAAACTATGTGAATATTTTTGTTAAGATATATTAGATTAGACTGAGCAAATAAAATACTAGTATCATCAGCAAAATTATAGGTACTTAAGTTTTGTTTATAATCTTGGGTAAGTCACTTATATGTAAAAGAAAGAGTAGAGGTCCCAAAACAGAACCTTGGGGCACTCCATGTCTTATTTTGCACAATCTGAAACTTTGTTACTGTTCTCGCTGTCATCATATATTGCTGTTCTACAATATCTGTTATCCATTTAAGATTAATTAGTGTAAGATCCTTGTCACTAATTCCATAAAATTTCATTTTAGATAATAGGATATCATGATTAACACAACCAAATGCTTTCTCTAAATCACAGAAAATCCTTCCTACTAGTAGTTTATTGTTCATAGCATTTAAAATCTCAGTTGTTAGTTTATAGGTTGCATTATCAGTCCTCAACCCTCATCTGAAACCATACTGTTCAGTGCTTAATATAGTATATTTGGTGAGGTGTTTTAAAATCCTTCTCTGCATTTGTGTTCCAAATATTTTTTAGAATGATGTTAAGAGTGATACAGATTTAGATACATCACACCTATCATCATTTTTATGTAGTGGTTTTATTATTGCGTATTTTAGTCTATCAGGGAATACACCCCAAAACAGCATTTTATTACATATGTAATTTATTGGAGAACTTATAGAAGGGCTGCTTAGTTTTAGGATCTTTGTGGATATCTCATCATACCCATATAAGTTTTTTGTTTTGAGGGATTTTATAATTCATTCAATTTCTTTTGTTGATGTCCATTTACTTTCCATGTTTGGGTAAGATTTACTAAAAGCTTGTTCCATGAAATGAGTATGATTATCCACACTATTGTTATCATCATTAATAAAATGATTTTTTCTTTGTCTTTTAACATTTTCTGCAATAGCAACAAAATACTCATTAAAAATTTCACCAATAGTTTGCTGATCAGTAATTTTTTTACCTTCGACGTTTAGAGCTTGTATTTCACTTCTTTTTTTATTTCTTCCAGATTCTATATTTATAATACCCCACATGATTTTAACTTTATTATGGGAGTTTCAGATTAATTTGTCATGTTCAATTATTTTTGCCTTTCTTATAACCATAGTCAGTATTTTAGTGTAATTTCTATAATAAGATGCAAGAGTAGCATTATTATTAATTTGTAATTCCTTATATAACTCTGTTTTATGTTTGCAGGAAGTTATTATTCTCTTGGGGTGTCAAAATTTTCAGTTTAGTGCCAACAAGTAAAAGTGATCAATAATAATAAATAAGATGAAGTAATAAAGGATAATAGATAAAAATAAACTTTCTGAGTTGTTTTACCATATGCAAAAACTGTGTTACAACACGTGACTCCATTCAGAAGCTGTACTTTCCTGCAAGTTGTAAAGTTTTCATTTGTAAATCTGTATGTGTATATATACACACATACAATGGTGCACAGTGCCAAAAAGTGAAACAAGCATCACATTAAAAATTTAAACCCTGTCACTGATGAACAAATGACCAAACTAATGTTAAGAAATCAGCTAAAGTCTGGATGCATTAATAAAAAACAACCAAATTTTTCATGCATTGATTCCCCTCAGCACATGGTGCAAGTTCATGCTTGTAAGTTAACACACATAGCAGGACACTTTACAACCACATAACAGAAATACATGCACAAAACTATGCTGTAGGTGTGCAACCCCTATGTACAAAAACAAGTAGTTTCAGCATAATACAACACCAGACTCCTTCACCCTTCTGGGTGAACTTCACAGGTTTATTCATCCACAGGCATTATGGCTAATAATATTGGGGAGTGGGAGGCAAAATCGACATGCGTATTAGAAATCAAGTCAAGAAGCAGAGTTAGAAAGAGGGGGCAGTTTGGTTTGAACCAGTCCTTAACATACATGCACCCTTTCCCACACTCTCACCCCAATCTTCTTTGTTTGTCCTCCTTCAACTCAGTACCAAAAAAAAAATATTCTTAGGTAGAAAAAATATTTGGGAAGGGCGTTCCCCCCCCCCCCCCCCCCCATACCTCTTTTAAATTATTTAAAAAAACAACTCCCGCCCCCTCCAAAAACTTTTCCCCCAAAAAAAAAAG